>JACCDJ010106176.1_pt1 | contig 10765 bp, 10 predicted proteins | sample 7444481 | NCBI WGS metagenome assembly JACCDJ01 (sample SAMN15323435, study PRJNA562643) | freshwater metagenome | isolation source: river surface water | place: USA:Blue River Watershed | collected 2017-08-15 | reverse complement strand
GCGTGGCAGCATCAATGCCACAAGCGCCCAGCCACTGGGCAAAGTGCTCGCGGGTGGGCAGGGGGTGACGCCCGCCGTTGACAGCCACGGCGGGGTCGTGCGTCGCCAAGTCGGTGTTGATGTCGGCAAACAAGGCGCCAGCGATGTGCTGGGTTTCAAACTGTTGCCGACCCGCTTCAGGCTTGGCCAAGTCCGCACTGCAATCGATGACGACCACATGGCCAGGCAAAGCTTGCAACTCGCTCACAGAAATCAAGGTGGTGTACATGCTCAATGCTCCTCAGCAGGTGAATTGGGGACGGCGCGGGTGCGCAACACGGTGGAGGCCACGCCACTGGCGATGATCAGCCACATGCCGATCCATCCGATGGTCGGCAATTGTTCGTCAAACAAGACCATGCCGTAGAGCGCGGCAAACACGATGCCCGCGTATTGCAAATTGGCCACCACCAAGGTGGAGCCGCGTGAAAACGCCAGGGTCAGGCAGGCTTGTCCCAAAGACGCCAGCACCCCGATGGGCAGCAACCACATGGCATGGTTCCAGTCCCAGGTGGACACGCCCGTGACCGTCATGCCCAGCAAACCCGCCACCGTGGTGCCCAAGGCAAAGTAAAAAACAATCCGAGTCACTGGCTCGCCGGTGCGCCCCAGCGCCATCACATGCATGTAGGCGAAGGCGGCAAAAAAGCCTGAAATCAAACCGACCAAACCGGCGAACAACTGGTTTTGCTCGATGGTCGGGCGCAACATCATCACCACCCCGACAAAGCCGGTGAGCACCGCCAACACCAACGGACCTTGCCGACGCATGTCGTGGCCGTTGCCGGTGAGCGTGCCCATCAAGGTGCCACCCACCAAAAAGGCAGCGATCCACACGCTGCTCATGTAGTTGAGGGTCATGGCGGTGGCCAAGGGCAATTGGCCGATCGCGTAAAACCAAGCGCCCAGCGAGGTCACACCCACGATGCTGCGCCAAAAGTGCATCGCTGGGATGTCGGTTTTCAAGGACATCCCTGAGAAGCGGGCGTAGGCGGCTACGAAGACCAGGCTGATCAGGCCACGGAAAAACACCAATTCACTGGCATGAAAGTAGGCCGAGGCGAATTTGACGCACACGCTCATGCTGGCCAACAAGGCTGCGGCCAGCAGCATCCACAAGGCTTGCATCTAAGCCTTGGTGTTCATGCGCTGGTGGTACCACTCGTGGAAATGCTGCATGCCATCTTCCATCGGGCTTTGGTAGGGACCGACTTCGTTGTCGCCACGTTGCATCAAGGCCCAACGGCCTTGGTCCATGCGTTCGGCGATTTCATCGTCTTCCACGCAAGTTTCCATGTAGGCCGCCCGTTGCGCTTCGACAAACTCGCGCTCAAAAGCAACGATTTCTTCGGGGTAGAAGAACTGCACCATGTTCATGGTTTTGCGCGGTCCCATGGGATGCAAGGTGGACACGGTCAGCACATGCGGGTACCACTCGACCATGATGTGCGGGTAGTAGGTGAGCCAGATGGCGCCATGCTGGGGCACGGCACCTTGGTTGTATTGCAGCAAGGCGTCATGCCAGCGTTCATAGGTGGGGCTGCCGGCTTTGCCCAAGCGGTTGGCCACGCCCACGGTTTGCACCGAGTACTCTTTTTTGAACTCCCATTGCAAATCATCACAAGTGACAAAGTTGCCTAAACCGGGGTGGAACGGGCCAACGTGGTAGTCCTCCAAATACACCTCGATGAAGGTTTTCCAGTTGTAGTTGCACTCGTGCAGTTCGACATGGTCGAGTTGGTAGCCGGTGAAGTCGAGCTGGCTGCGCGGGCCCATGTTCGCCAAATCGGCTTCGATGTCGCGGCCGTTGTCCTCGAACAGCAAGCCATTCCACTCGCGCAGCTTGTAGTTGTTCAGGTTCAAACACGGGTCTTGTTGGAAATGCGGTGCGCCCAATAACTTGCCGTCGGTGCCATATGTCCAGCGGTGCAGCGGGCACACGATGTTGCCCCCCATGGCGCGTGCCGGGTCGTTCAGGTTGCCCCGGCCTTTGAGCATGACCGCTTGGCGGTGTCTGCATATATTAGAGATGAGCTCAATGCCTTGGGCGTTGCGTACCAAGGCACGGCCTTCGTGTTCTTGCGGCAGCGCCATGTAATCGCCCACCTCGGGCACGGCCAATGTGTGGCCCACATAACGCGGCCCTTGTTGGAACAACAAGGCCATTTCGCGCTGGAACAGCGCTTCATCGAAATAGCTCGTAACTGGGAGTTGGCCAGAGGCCTGCTGCAGTTGAAGACTTAAATCAGACATGGGACGTCCTGACCTAAAGACTCCCCACAGGGAGATGATTAAAAAACTGGCAGGTCGCCAGAGGGAAGGGGATTGTAGCCGTGTCCCAGACAGCCCCCTACAATCGCGCCAAACCACTGTCCAGACCACCATGACCAAGGCCGCATCCACCCCATCCGCTGGCGCCCAAGCGCAGGCCGCCCCCGCCAGCTATGAGGCGGGTTTGCAGGAGTTGGAGCAGCTGGTGGCCCAGCTCGAATCGGGCCAAATGCCCTTGGCCGACCTGCTGTCAGCCTACCAACGCGGTGCGTTTTTGCTCAACCACTGCCGCGAACAACTGCAAGCTGTGGAGAACCAAATCCAGGTGTTGGAGGCCGGCAGCTTGAAAGCCTGGTCCGGCGAATGAGCCGTTTTGACATGAGCGCCTGGAGCCAAGCGCATTTGCGTGCGGTCGAACAGTCGTTGAGCGACTGGGTGCCGCCAGAGGCCCCAGCCGGTTTGGGCGAAGCCATGCGCTACGCGGTACTCGATGGCGGCAAGCGCCTGCGCCCCCTGTTGGTCATGGCCAGCATGGAGGCTTGCAGCCAGGGCCGCTCGCAAGCCTGGATGGCCGACGCCGCGATGCGCGCCGCCTGCGCCCTGGAATTGATCCACGCCTATTCATTGGTGCACGACGACATGCCGTGCATGGACAACGATGTGTTGCGCCGTGGCAAGCCGACAGTCCATGTGCAGTTTGGCGAGGCCCAGGCTTTGTTGGTGGGTGACGCCTTGCAAACCCTGGCCTTTGAGCTGCTCACCCCCGAAGACTCTGCCATCCCTGCCGACATTCAAGCTCGTCTGTGCGGACTGCTGGCGCGGGCTGCGGGCCATGCGGGCATGGCGGGCGGCCAGGCCATCGACTTGGCCAGCGTCGGCGTGAAACTCCATATCGACCAATTGCGCCAAATGCACCGCTGCAAAACAGGCGCCTTGTTGGAAGCCGGCGTGGCCATGGGTGCGGTGACCGCGCAAGCAGAACCGGCTGTCATGGCGCACATGTTGCGCTTTGGGCAGGCCTTGGGCGTGGCGTTTCAGGTGGTGGATGACATCTTGGATGTCACGGCCGATGCGGCGGCGCTGGGCAAAACCGTGGGCAAAGACGCGGCCAATGACAAGCCCACTTATGTCTCTTTGCTCGGTTTGGAAGCGGCCCGCGAAGAAGCCGCCAGGTTGGAACAGCAGGCACAACAGGCCTTGGCGCACAGTGGTTTGAATGACACAAGTGCTTTGCAAGCCTTGTCGGGCTGGGTGTTGCAGCGACAGAATTGATTTTTCAGGTGACTGGTTGAGCCCAGTCCAACCTGTTCAAGGAGATGCTCATGGCTTTGTTTTTAATTGGTTTGGTGTTGTTCATTGGCACCCACTCGGTGCGAATTTTTGCCGAGGACTGGCGGGTTGCCACCCGCATGCGCTTGGGCGAGAAGATGTACAAGGGCGTCTACAGCCTGGCCTCCATCGTGGGCTTTGTGTTGCTGGTTTATGGTTTCAGCCAGATCAGGTGGGACAGCCCCATGCTGTGGTCGCCCCCGATGGCCATGCGACACATCGCCGTGCTGTTGATGTTGATTTCATTGGTCTTGTTGGTCGCCACCTATGTGCCCAACAACGCGTTCAAAGCCCGGTTGCACCACCCCATGGTGTTGTCGGTCAAGGTGTGGGCGTTGGCGCATGTGCTGGCCAACGGTCGTTTGGCTGACTTGATTTTGTTTGGCGCGTTTTTGGTGTGGGCGGTGTTGGATTTCCGTGCCGCCCGCCAGCGTGACCGACTGATGGCCGAAGCGGTGCAAGACCTGCCAACTGAAGACGCGCCGGTGTTTGCCAACAACGGCCGGGTGGTGGCGATTGGCGTGGTGGTGTGGCTGGCTTTGCTGTTGGGTGGACACACCTGGTTGTTTGGTGTGAGCCCCATTGGTCTGTAAAGCACCCACACCATGAAGCCGGTGCAGTGGTACCCCCAGTGGCCGGATGCACCCGAGCGCCATTTGTGCACCGACTGTGGCGTGTCCCGCACCGCCCAACCCAAGCGCTGCGCCACCGCCTGTCAGTTCATTCAACCCGACTACCCCGCCATGGAACGTGCGGTGCATGGCGTCAGCCGCCAGCCCGCAGGTGACGAGGTGTATTTCGGCCCGCACCAAGCCATGTGGCAAGCCGCCATGCAAGCACCCCTGGCAGGCGCGCAGTGGACCGGCATCACCACCCGGTTGGCAGAAAAGCTGCTGGCGGCGGGCGAGGTGGATGCGGTCATTGCCATGGCCCCGCACCCCGAGGACAGCTGGCGCCCCATGCCGGTGCTCGTCACCCGCGCCCAAGACATGGCGCAATGCCGGGGCATGCGCATGGGCTATGCCCCGCTCATCAGCTTGGTGGAACCCGCTTTGCAACAAGGCTACAAACGTTTGGCGGTGGTGGGCATCCCCTGCCAAATTTATGCCTTGCGTGCTTTGCAGCCGCAGCTCGAAGCCGAGCACGGTTTGCAAAAACTCCTGGTGATTGGCACACCTTGCTCGGACAACACCAGCACCGACAACTTCCACCAGTTTTTGGCGCGGCTCACACCCACACCTGAAGACGTCACCTACCTCGAATTCCGCGCCGACTACAAAGTGGAATTGCGCACCCGACAAGGCGCGGTGCGCGAGATTCCCTTCCTCAGCTTGCCACTGGCCGATTTGCCACCCGACTTCTTCCCGCTCACCTGCCGCACCTGCGTGGACTACAGCAATGTGCTGTCGGACATCACCGTGGGCTACATGGCGGGGCGGGGTGAGCAGTGGTTGTTGGTGCGCAATGCCCGGGGCCAGGCCATGCTCGATCTCTTGCAAGGCGAGGTGAAGCTCACCCCCGTCACCACCGCCGGCAAGCGCCAAGGTCCCGTGGCCGGTTTTTTGAAGAACGTCGAACTGGCGGCAGGTGGTTTGCCGTTGCGGCGCATGCCCAACTGGTTGCGCCCGATCGTCAGTTGGTTCATGCCACGCGTGGGCCCTCGTGGTTTGGAATTTGCCAAGGCACGACTTGAGATGAAAGCGGTGGAAGCGGTGTTGCATTTGCGCCGCGAAGAGCCCGCCCGCATGAAAAACATGCTGCCCGCCCATGTCTGGGCGCTGGTCAAGCCCTATGGGTTGACCCCCCAAGCAGGCGAAACCTCCGCGGACTGATCCCATTGACAAACCTGTGTGTCATGTTAAATTGACACATGTGGATGTCGCCCTGAATGGTCAGATCGATGGTTGCCACGCCGCCTGCGGGGGCCCCATGAGCATGTTGACACGCATAGAAGCCGCGCTGGAGCACCATTTTGTGCTCGCGCAAACCCACAGTGCACCACCCAAATTGTTGATGGCCATGCGCCACGCCGTCTTTCCAGGCGGGGCCCGCATCCGCCCCCAGCTTTGTTTGGCGGTGGCGAAAGCCTGTGGTGAAGACGATCCCGCCCTCACCGATGCCGCCGCCATTGCCATCGAGCTCTTGCACTGCGCTTCCTTGGTGCATGACGACATGCCTTGTTTTGACGATGCCGACTTGCGGCGTGGTCAGGTCACGGTGCATAAGCAATACGGTGAACCGCTGGCGCTTTTGACGGGCGACGCCCTCATCGTCATGGCCTACCAAGTCTTGGCCAGGAGTGGTCGCCAACATCCCGCACGTCTGGTCGAGCTCTTGGCCACCATCGGCGATGGCGTGGGCGCACCCGATGGCATCGTCGCGGGCCAGGCCTGGGAATGTGAAAACCGGGTGGAATTGAGCCAATACCAGCGCGCCAAAACCGGCGCATTGTTCGTGGCCGCGACCATGAGCGGGGCCTTGGCCGCAGGCGTAGACGCTCAGCCTTGGCGCACGCTGGGCGACACCTTGGGTGAGGCCTACCAAGTGGCCGACGACATCCGCGACGTCATGATGCAAGCGCACCAACTGGGCAAACCTGCCGGGCAAGATGCCCAGCATGGCCGACCCAGCGCCGCCGCCGACCTCGGTCTGAAGGGCGCCCTGGACTATTTTCAAAACCTGGTGCAAACCGCCAAGGACTCGGTGCCTGCCTGTGCAAGCCGCGACGCCATGCGCCAATTGGTGCAAATGGAGTCCGAGCGCCTGGTGCCACCATCGGCCTGCGAATTGATCGCCAACCAGCACGCCACCTCGCCGGTGCGGGCCAGTGCCTGAAGCCAGGGCAAATGGGGGTGTCATGAAAAGCTTGGATCTCGCGCAGTCCCATCACCGTGTTCGCGCCGGCCGCCCCGCTTGGCGGGTGTGGCTTGACCAGCGGATCGATCAGTGGATGACCTCCCCCAGCTTCTACCGCTGGGCCATTGGCAACCCGCTCACCCGCCTCATCACCCGCCGCCGTGCTGCCCAGTTGTTCGAGGTCATGGCCGGTTTTGTGCACTCGCAAGTGCTGTTGGCTTGTGTGCGGTTGCGCATCTTCGAGCTGGTGCGCGAACAACCCCGCAGCCTGGACGAACTGGCGCAGGCCAGTCAGATGAAAGCGCCGGCATTGCAACGCTTGTTGCACTCGGCGGTGTCCATTCGCTTGTTGGAAAGCCGAGGCGAGCAGTTGTATGGTTTGGGGCCCTTGGGAGCTCCGATCGCCGCTGACCAAGGTTTGCGGCTGATGATCGAGCACAACGCGGTGCTCTATGACGACATGCGCGACCCCCTGGCTTTGCTGCGCGACCAAATTCAGCCGCACATGCAAGCGTATTGGCCTTATATGAATGGCGATCAAACCCATGGCTGGGAAGCCGAGAAGGTGGCCCGCTATTCCGAACTGATGGCCACTTCGCAGCGTTTTGTCATCGAAGAACTGTTGGCCTCTTACGATTTTTCCACCCACAAGCGCATGCTGGATGTGGGTGGCGGGCAGGGCGGTTGGGTCGGCACGCTGGCACAGCATGTTCCGCAGTTGCAGCTGATGTTGTTCGATTTGCCCCCCGTGGCCGCCCTGGCGCAAGCCCGCATGCAGCAACTGGGCGTGGCCGAGCGGGTGACGGTGCATGGCGGCAGCTTCATCAGCGACCCTTTGCCCACTGGGGCCGACCTGGTCACCTTGGTGCGGGTCGCCCACGACCACCCTGATGCCGTGGTCAAGGGTTTGTTATCGGCCATCTACCAGGTGTTGCCCCGCGGTGGACGTTTGTTGTTGGCAGAACCCATGGCCCAGCCGTTGGGGTCCCCACCCCTGGGCGACGCCTATTTCCACTTTTATTTGCTGGCCATGGGCTCGGGACGGCTGCGCACCGCCCAAGAACTGCGCCATCTCATGTTGGAAGCCGGTTTTGACGCGGTGGAACAGGTGTCCAACCCCATGCCTTTGCACACCAGCTTGCTGCTGGGGCAGAAAAACTAAGTAATTACCCTTGGTTGCCAATGAAAACGTCAATTAAGATTGACACAAGACCTTGTAAACTCAAGAATACACCCAAGAACGATGCATTTTCATCGATGACCTTGAACCGGAGAACGCCATGAGCGACCCCAGCAACTCGGAAAAACCGATTCAGTTCGTGGACCGCCTGCGCCAAGAGGCTTTCATTGAACCCGACGAAGTTCACACTGGCGAGGTCACCAAGGAAACCCAAATCATCGCCATTTATGGCAAGGGTGGCATTGGCAAAAGCTTCACCTTGGCCAACCTCAGTTACATGATGGCCCAGCAGGGCAAGAAGGTGCTGCTCATCGGTTGCGACCCCAAGAGCGACACCACCAGTTTGCTGTTCGGTGGCAAAGCCTGCCCCACCATCATCGAAACCTCGTCCAAGAAAAAACTCGCTGGCGAAGAAGTCAAGATTGGCGACGTGTGCTTCATCCGTGATGGCGTGTTCGCCATGGAACTCGGTGGTCCCGAAGTCGGTCGCGGTTGCGGCGGTCGCGGCATCATCCATGGCTTTGAAACCCTGGAAAAACTCGGTTTCCACGAGTGGGGCTTTGACTACGTGCTGCTCGACTTCTTGGGCGACGTGGTGTGTGGCGGTTTCGGTTTGCCGATTGCCCGCGACATGTGCCAAAAGGTCATCGTGGTCGGCTCCAACGACTTGCAGTCGCTTTATGTGGCCAACAACGTTTGCAGCGCGGTCGAGTACTTCCGCAAGCTCGGTGGCAATGTGGGCGTGGCCGGCATGGTCATCAACAAAGACGACGGCACTGGCGAGGCACAGGCCTTTGCCGCCAATGCAGGCATCCCCGTGTTGGCCGCCATTCCGGCCAATGAAGACATCCGCCGCAAGAGCGCCAGTTACGAAATCATTGGCAAGCCCGAAGGCGAGTGGGGTGCTTTGTTTGCCGAATTAGCGAAAAACGTGGCCGAAGCGCCACCCCAGCGCCCCAAGCCCCAAACCCAAGACGAACTGCTGGGCCTCTTCAGCTCAGACGTCACAGGCCGCGACTTTGTGATGACGCCTGCCACCGAGGTGGACATGACCGGCAAAACCGTCATTGACCGTCCCACCCTCGAAGTGGTTTACGACGAAGTCTGAACGCCATGAGCGACATCATCCCCATCACCCCCTTGCTCAACGCCGCTGCCACCAGCGCCGATGGTTTGGGTTGCCATGCCGGGAAAGACCAAATGCTCGACGCCGCTGCGAAAGCGGGCAAGAGCGAGGTGTTGGCGCAGTACGCTGCCGACTACCCCAAAGGCCCGCATGACCAGCCACAAAGCATGTGCCCCGCGTTCGGTTCGCTGCGCGTGGGTTTGCGCATGCGCCGCACCGCCACCATCTTGAGTGGCTCAGCTTGCTGCGTCTATGGCCTGACCTTCACCTCGCATTTCTACGGCGCACGTCGCACCGTGGGTTATGTGCCGTTCAATTCCGAGACCTTGGTCACCGGCAAATTGTTCGAGGACATCCGCGAGGCGGTGTACGCCCAAGCCGATCCCGACAAGCTGGACGCCATCGTCATCATCAACCTGTGTGTGCCCACCGCCAGCGGTGTGCCCCTGCAGTTGCTGCCCAAAGAAATCAATGGCGTGCGTGTCATCGGCATCGATGTGCCAGGTTTTGGCGTACCCACCCATGCCGAGGCCAAAGATGTGTTGGCCGGTGCCATGTTGCATTACGCTCGCCAAGAAGCCATGGCAGGTCCCGTGGCCGCGCCGCGTCAAGGCCGCAGCGCCAAGCCCACCATCAGCTTGCTGGGTGAAATGTTCCCCGCCGACCCGATGATCATTGCGCAAATGATCGCGCCCATGGACTTGGCGGTCGGTACCGTGGTGCCCACCCGCGAATGGCGCGAGTTGTATGCCGCACTGGACTGCAAAGCCGTGGCGGCCATCCATCCTTTCTACACCGCAAGCGTGCGTGAATTCCAAGCCGCTGGTCGTCCCGTGGTGGGCTCTGCCCCTGTGGGCATTGAAGGCACCCACGATTGGCTGGGTTCGATCGGCGCTGCTTGCGGCGTCAGCCAAGACAAGATCGACGCCGCTCGCAACCAAACCCTGGGTGCCATGCGCGGTGTGTTGGCTTCGCAAAAAATCAATGGTCGCATCACCCTCAGTGGCTATGAAGGCTCCGAATTGCTGGTGGCGCGTTTGCTCATCGAATGCGGTGCAGACCTGCGCTATGTGGGGAGTGCTTGCCCCGCCACGCCTTGGAACCAACACGACGCCCAGTGGTTGCAGTCCAAAGGCGTGCACGTGCAATTCCGCGCATCGCTGGAGCAAGACATGGCTGCCGTGCACGAGTTCAAGCCACAGTTGGCCATTGGCACCACACCGGTGGTGCAAGCCGCCAAAGAGTTGTGCATCCCATCTTTGTATTTCACCAACCTGATTTCTGCGCGTCCCCTGATGGGCGTGGCCGGTGCCGGTTCGCTCATCCAAGTGGTCAATGCCGCCATGGGCAACCAAGCCCGTTTTGACGAGATGAAAGCGTTTTTCGGCTCGGTCGGTCAAGGTGATGAAGCCGGTGTTTGGGAAAACGTGCCTGTGATGCATCCCGACTTCAAGAAAGAAGTGCGCCGCCAGTTCGAGAAAAAGCAGAAAAAACGCAAAGCCGAGGAGATGGGCTGATGTTTGTACTCGACCACGATCGTGCAGGCGGCTATTGGGGTGCGGTGTATGTCTTCACCGCCATCAAAGGTTTGCAAGTGGTCATCGATGGCCCTGTGGGTTGCGAAAACCTGCCAGTCACTTCGGTGTTGCACTACACCGATGCTTTGCCACCTCACGAGTTGCCCATTGTGGTGACGGGACTGGCCGAAGAACAACTTGGTCGTGAAGGCACCGAAGGTGCCATGAAACGCGCCCACCAGGTGCTGGACCCAGACCTGCCTGCGGTGGTGGTCACCGGCTCCATCGCTGAAATGATCGGCGGCGGCGTGACGCCTGAGGGCACCAACCTGATGCGCTTTTTGCCGCGCACCATCGACGAAGACCAATGGCAATGCGCCAACCGCGCCATGTTTTGGCTGTGGACCGAGTACGGCATGAAAAAAGTGCCCAAGCGGGTGCGCAAAG
>JACCDJ010005179.1_pt1 | contig 10769 bp, 9 predicted proteins | sample 7444481 | NCBI WGS metagenome assembly JACCDJ01 (sample SAMN15323435, study PRJNA562643) | freshwater metagenome | isolation source: river surface water | place: USA:Blue River Watershed | collected 2017-08-15 | reverse complement strand
GGGGTGGGGACGCACCACGTGCTGTCCTAAGTGCGAGGGTGCAAATCGGCCTGCGGCCTGTGCGAAGGTGCGAACGTGGAAGGCAGATTAAGGGACTGGATGGGGGCAGGCAACCGGTGGGCGGAATCGGACAACCTTTCTCCCGAAGAGGACAGCCCGCTTAGCGCGGCGGTTCTTCCTCCTCGTCGTCCGCGGGAGGTAGGACGCCTTTGAGCATCGCGTCGAGGGTCTTCTGCAGGGAGGCCTTCATCTCGCCGGGCTCGGCCTTGTCGACGGACTTGATCTGCAGGCGGATGGCTTCCTCTTTCTTGCCCTGGAGCCAGCGGAGGCGGGCGAGCGTGTCGAGCTTGTCGGGGTGTTCTTCTTTCGTGAGCTTCACCGACTGCACGGCGCACTTCTCGGCGAGCGCGAGATTGGGCTTCTGCGCGAAGGCCTTCATCGTGAGCAGGCGCCAGGCGATCTCGTTGAGCGACTCGGGGTCGTCGAACTCTTCGTCGGCGACCTTCTGGAGCTGCGCGTAGAATTTCGTGGGGTCGCCGCGGGCCAGGCCGATCTGGGCTTCGATGGAATCGCGGAGTTCCTGACCTTCCTGCTTCGGCAGCACGCCGGCGGCGGCGGGCAGGGCTTTCTCGGCGGCGTCCCAGTCGCGGGCGCGCATCGCCTCGGAGAGCGCGTCGAGCTTCGCCTGGGCGGCGGCCATCTCCGGATCGTTCGGAGCGGTGCCGGCGGGGACCGCGGGCTTGCTGAGGCGGCGCTGCGGGATCTTGTCGGCGACCGGCGGGGCGGCGGCGAGGGGCGTGCCCGTGAGGATGTCGCCGAGCATCTCGGCGGTCAGCTGCGCGGGGTGGCCGGTCCAGGCGATCTTGCCTTCGGCGACGACGAAGGCGTGCGGGATGCCGTTCACTTCCGCGGCTTCGAGCCAGTCCTTGATGAAGGCCTTGCCGCCGAGGGCCACGCGATAGGACATCTTATCACCTTGGGCGTTGAGGAAATCCTTGGCCCGCTGGGCGGAGGCCGCGTCGCGTTCGCTTTCCCAGACGTTGACGCCGGTGATGACGACGCCCTTCTTGCCCATCTGCTTGTGCAGTTGGTTCAGGTGCGGGATGGCGGCGACGCACGGACCGCACCAGCTCGCCCAGCATTCGAAGACGTAGACCTCCCCCTTCTGGAAACCTTTCACCGCCTCGCCTTGCAGCATCGTCTCCGGCCGCGTGGCCGGGGCAGGGTCGCCGACCTTGAGGCCGGCGGCGGACAGGGTGGCCGAGAGCAGCAGCAGGAGCAGGGTGCGCATGGGGGTAACTTAGGCGCAGGATAAGGGGAGGCAAGAGGGGTTGTCGGAAGGGGGTGGCAGGGACAGCATCACGTGCTGTCCTAGGTGCAAAAGTGCAAATCGGCCTGCGGCCTGTGCAAAGGTGCAAATGTCAGGTGTTGGCGGTTGGGAACACATCAGAGGCGAAGCCACCGATACAGGTGGCGGGTGGCGGCCCCGGGTGGCGGGTGGCGGGAGGGAGCAACGCTCACAGGGAGACCGGAAACCGGATAGGATGCTGCGGGCCGCCGCAGGGCGGCCGAGGGTAGGGGCGTGGCTTCGCCGCGCCCTCTTTACGGGAGTGTATGATGAATCGCGCCCCTACCATCATTCGCCCTGCGGCGAATGATCGCGCCAGCCAATCATCCGGTTTCCAGTCTCCCTTTGAGCGGATATGCCCAAACAAAAAACCCCGACGGTATCGGGGTTTTCAGGATTATTTAGGCAAAGGTTTACCTCCCGGAGTACCGGGGGCAGGCGGGAAAAGGGGGGTGTATCCTAGGCGAGCTACGATCGACATGAGTTCCTGCTGCGAATCGCAAGTGAGCAGGAACAGCTTGGTGTGAGCCCGGCCGGGAGTCTTGAATTCACCCATGATGCCGGCGGTCTTTTTCTCAGGATTGAGCAGGGCGTTCCAGCCCACCGGGATGACCATGTCTACGAAATCCTTCGACAGTTTAGGCTTGGGGAGAGGACGGTTTCCTGGAGGCGTAGGTTTTTCGGGTGGGGGTTTCCCGCCCGTCGGCAGGATGGGTCTGTAGCCGAGGTCTTCGACGGTCTTGGCCAGAGCGCTTAGGGTCGGTCGATTGACAAGGAGCAATCTGGTTCGTGCGCTCCCGGGGGTCCTGTATTCTCCGATGATCAGCGCGGTTTTCTCCTCCGGATTCACCAGGGCGTTCCAGCCGACAGGCAGAACCATGTCGACGAGGTCTTTGGAGGGGCCGACCAAGGGTTCTTGTGCGGCCACTCGCCCTGCCGTCAGTAAGCAGATGAGGATCAGGTGTCTCATGAATCAGGCTTTCGCGGCGTTGAACTTCGAGCGGATGGCTTCGACGACGGCCGGGTCGGCCAGGGTCGAGACGTTGCCGAGTTCGCGGCCTTCGGAGATGTCGCGCAGGAGGCGGCGCATGATCTTGCCGGAGCGGGTCTTCGGGAGGTCGGGCACGAAGACGATGCGTTCCGGGCGGGCGAACTTGCCGATCTTCGCGTCGACCATGCCGTTGAGCTTCTTGGCGAGCTCGGCTTCGTTCACCGTCTTGGCGGCGGCGGACTTCAGGATGACGAAGGCCATGAGGCCCTGGCCCTTGAGGTCATGCTTCACGCCGATGACGGCGGACTCGGCGACCGCCGCGTCCTCGATGAAGATCGCTTCCAGCTCGGCCGTGCCGATGCGGTGGCCCGAGACGTTGACGACGTCGTCGACGCGGCCGGTGATCCAGAGGTAGCCGTCCTTGTCGCGGATGGCGCCGTCGCCGGGGAAGTAATACTTGCCGCCCCAACGGTTCCAGTAGGTGTCCACGTAGCGCTGTTCGTCGCCGAAGATACCCTGCGTGATGCCGGGCCAAGGCTTGCGGATGGCGAGGATGCCGTGGTCGGTCTCGTTGCCGTGCTCGTCGAGGACGGCGGCGTCGACGCCGAAGAAAGGCAGCGTGGCCGAGCCGGGCTTCGTGGGCGTGCAGCCGGGGATCGGGGTGATCATGTGGCCGCCGGTCTCGGTCTGCCACCAGGTGTCGACGATCGGGCAACGCTCGGCGCCGATGTTGCGGTGGTACCAGAGCCAGGCTTCCGGGTTGATCGGTTCGCCGACGGAGCCGAGGAGGCGCAGCGAGGAGAGGTCATGCTTCTTCACCCACTCGTCGCCCCACTTCATGAAGGCGCGGATGGCGGTCGGTGCCGTGTAGAAGACGGAGACCTTGTGGTCCTGGATGATCTTCCAGAAGCGGCCGTAGTCCGGGGCGTCGGGCGCGCCCTCGTACATCAGCACCGAAGAGCCGTTGAGGAGCGGGCCGTAGACCACGTAGGTGTGGCCCGTGACCCAACCCACGTCGGCCGTGCACCAGAAGAGGTCGTCGCCGCGGAGGTCGAAGACGTACTTGTTGGTCGAGTAGGCGTGGACCATATAGCCGCCGACGCTGTGCATGATGCCCTTGGGCTTGCCGGTGGAGCCGGAAGTGTAGAGCAGGAACAGCATCTCATTGGCCTCCTGTTGGACTGCCTCGCACTGGTCGCCGACCTTGGCGGCGGCTTCGTGATACCAGACATCGCGGCCGGCCTGCATGGCGCAGCCCGCGTCCGGCTTGCCCGGGTGGCGCTGGAGGACGAGCACGTGGGCGCAGGTCGGGCAGTCCTTCACGCCTTCGTCGACCGTCTGCTTGAGCGGCAGGAACTTCCCGCGGCGGTAGCCGCCGTCCATCGTGATGACCGCCTTCGACTTCGCGTCGTTGACGCGGTCGCGGATGGATTCGGCCGAGAAGCCTCCGAAGACGACCGAGTGGACGATGCCGAGGCGGGCGCAGGCGAGGACCGCCATCGCGAGCTCGGGCACCATCGGCATGTAGATCGCGACCGTGTCGCCGCGCCGCAGGCCCATGCCCTTGAGCACGTTGGCGAAGCGGCTGACTTCGGAGAGCAGCTGGCGGTAGGTGATACGGCGGACCTCGACGGCCTTGCCGTCGGCGGTGGGCTCGCCTTCGTAGACGATCGCGACCTTGTCACCGAGGCCCTTCGCGACCTGCGCGTCGAGGCAGTTGTAGGCGACGTTGGTCTTGCCGTCCACGAACCAGCGGAAGAACGGCTTCTTGGATTCGTCGACCACCTTCGTCCACGGCTGGAACCAGGTCAGCTCCTTGGCTTCGTCGGCCCAGAAGCCGTCGGGGTCCTGGATCGAGCGCCGGTAGAGGGCGTGATAGCCGTCCATGCCCTTGACGCGGGCTTTGGCGACGAACGCGGCGCTGGGCGGGAAGACCTGCTCGTTAGAGCCGAAGCCTTCGGCGCTGGCCTTCTTGACGTCATCGATCTCTTCGTTGGCGTCGGAGTTCTGGGGAGTGTGGGCCATGGTTTTACGTTTGGAGCGAAGGATCAGGTAGATGGAGAAAGCCACCAGGATGGCGAGCGTGAGGACGAGCCACGGGGTGCCGGAGATATCCGGGGTGCCGGGGGATTGGTCCGCTACGAGAGCCATGGGGTGGGTGGGGAATAAGAACCCAGCCGACCGTCTCAGGGCAACCAAAACGCGGAGGGGCAGACGATTTGACCCCGCGGAGGGGGTTTGGTTCGCCTCAGAGTTCGGTCAGCAGTTCGGCGAACCCGTCGACGATCCGCGGACCCAGCCCCTCGAGGCGCGCCCGGTGCTGGTGACCGTGGGCGGCGAGCACGCAGTCGACCCCCATGGCCGCGGCCGCTTCGGCGTCGTGGGCCGTATCCCCGAAATAGATGACGTCCTCCGGGCTTACTCCCAGGTCGGCGAGGTGCCGTCGGGCGCGGTCCTCCTTGCTGCCGGCATGGATGTCGTCGCCGCCGCAGGCCTTGCGGAAGCGGCCGTCGAGTCCGTAGTGGGCGAGGGTGTCGGCGAGCAGCGTGCGTTCGTAGGCCGAGAGCACCGAGTGCGTCAGCCCGGCGGCGGAGAGTCCGGCGAGGAGCGTCTCGGCGTGGTCGTGCAGGCGGCATTCCGTCTTCCGTGCTTCGTAGGCCGCCATGAAGCGGACGGACATCGCGCGGAAGGAGGCTTCGTCGGGCGTGAAGCCGATGGCCTGGTAGACCTTGATGACCGGGAACTGGAAGATCTCGCGATAGCGGACCGGGTCGACGGACGGATGGCCGTCCTCCGCGAGCAGGCGGTTGAGGGACGCGCAGCACAGCCAGGTGTCGTCGAGGAGCGTGCCGTTCCAGTCCCAGACCGCGTGGCGGTATTCGCGGAGCTTCTTACGCATGACCAGGCACGAGGCTGAAGGCCTCGACGTCGACGCCCGCGCTGCAATGCGCGAAATCCGGGGCGCGGCCGGCGAGCGGGAAGCCGTCCCATTCCACCGGCTGTTCGCTCCAGGTGGTCAGCTGGGCGAGGCTGAGTTCGTAAGGCGCATGATGGACCTGGCCGCGGAGCAGCCGGCCGCCGCGGACGGAGAAGAAGTTATAACGCTCGGCGAGGTGGAACAGCCGCGTGCCCGGTTCGGCGGGCGCGGGCGGCGTCAGCGCCTTCCAGGCGTAACGCGCGGCGTGCGCGAATCCTTCGCGTTGGCAGTCCATCGTCCAGCGTTCGCCGAACGGCCGATGCGTGAGGCGGGCATGCTCATACGGCAGCCCGAAGAACGCGCGGGCGATGCGCACGGCCGGGCCGCGGTCGCAGTCCAGCGACAGGAACCACACGCCCGGCTCGCCGGCGGCGTCGCGCACGTACACGCGGACGTTCAGTTCGTTGAAGCGGGAGATCCAGGGCAGGGCGGGCAGGCCCTCGGGGCGGATGCCGAGCATGCGGAAGCCGACGATGCCCAGGTGGGTCTCGCCTTCGAAGAGGTCCGGCGTCAGGCCCGGCGGCAGGATCCGGGCGACGGCCGCTGGGTCGCAGCGCCAATGCAGGAAGAAGAGCTGGTCCCACCGCTGCCGCAGCAACGCGCGGCGGTCCGGGCGGCGGCGCGCGGCGAGCAGGCGTTGGGTGGCTTCGTCCATCGGCCCACCATCCTGCACGGGCATGGTCGCGTCAAGCAGGCGGGCTTATTTTCCCTGCGCGAAGGGCGGGAGGGAGAGATCGAGCTGATACAGCACCTGATTGTAGTCCCAGCGCGGCGTCGGCCGCTGATTGCCGGAGAACGACGTCGTGTAGGTGCCTTCGAAATGGATCACGGGCGAGTCCGCGCGGAAGGACTCCGGATGCAGGACCGGGTTATAGAAAGACATCTGGTCATGCGAAGCCACCTTACGGGCGTCGGTCCACGGACCGAACGGACCAGGCGCGGACGCCAGCCACACTTCGCCGAGGAATGAAGAGGCGCCGCCGTGCTCGGTGAAGATCGCCAGCCAGCGCCGGCTCCACGGATGCCAGGCGACATGGCCGCGATGCGCCTTGATCAGGCGTCCGTCCGGGGTGGTCGCGCCGGCAGGAGTCGCGACGGACTCCCACTTCGAAGGGTCCCGCCAGGCCTCGTAGGTCGCGAGTACGCGTAGTTTCGGGAAGGTCTCGCCGAAGAGCATCCAGCGGACGCCGGCTTCGTCGGTCCACGGGACGGCGTGACCTTCGGGCAGGGCGGGCGGTGTCGGGCTCTGCGCGGAGCGCGTCCACACCGTCGACACAGGGCGGAAGCGGCTCGCCGCGGCGTCCCACTCGACCAAGTCCCAGCGGTAAGCCTCCATCGTGCCGCGCACCTTCGCCGCCGCGGCCACCAGATGAGGTCTGCCCTGGGCGTCGGGCAACGTCACCGCTCCCCAGAGCCACGTCGGGCCTTCGCCGGGGACCTCGGCCACGCCGACCGGTCGACGCTCACGGTGCTTCGTGTCGGGTTTCGTGAAATAGGCATAGGGCGGTCGGAGAGGCGGGCGCCCGGGAGGCGTGAAGCCTTCGGTCGTGGCGGCGGAGACGTGGAAGATACCCAGCGGGTGGTGCGCGAGGTTCGTGTCGCCCCAGAACCAGTGGAGCCGTCCGGCGAACTCCGCGGTCACCACGCTGTCCGCGCCGAGCACGCCGCTTTCCTGCCAGTCAGGCTGCTCGCCGAGTTTCTGGGATTCCGCGAACAAGCCGGCGCCCGTGAGACGACCGAGACGGCGCGCGAGGATCGACCGCGCGACCGTGACCTTGAGGGTCTGACCCGGCGTGGGAGTCAGGCGGACTCCTGCATAGCCGAACCCGTCCGCCTTCACTCCGTAGCCGTGGCCGCTGACCGTGAACCAAGTCTCGCGGCCCATCAGCTCAGGGAGGTCGCAGGCGATAAGCCCGGCGTTGTCGGAGACGAACCGCACGCCGTGGATCGTGCGGAGTTCGACGCCGGGCACGGGCCAGCCGTCGCCTTGTTCGACGACCTCGATGCGACAGGGTTGGATGGCGGCCGCCATCGCCGTAAGGCCAAGCAGGACGAAAAGCCAGGAGGCGGGCCGCATGGCCTTAGTCTCCGGATTCCCGCGGCTGATTCAAGTCCGCGCGGGGCTTTTCGCTTGGAGCGGGGGCCGTCCGGGCTTACCTCTGGGAGATGCTTCCGGAAGCGCGTCAGAAAGAGCTCAAGGCCTTCGCCGGGAAACTCGCGGACATCGCCCGCGCGGTCCTGCTCGCGGCCCACGCGCGCGGCGAGACCGAGGTCGAGATCAAGCCGGACGGCACGCCCGTGACCGTCGCCGACAAGGAAGCCGAGCGTCAGATGCGCGCGGCCATCAAGGCCGCCTATCCCGACCACGGCATCCTCGGCGAGGAGTTCGGCCCCGAGAACGTCGACGCCGAGTATTGCTGGGTGCTCGACCCGATCGACGGCACCAAGTCGTTCCTCTCCCGCGTCCCGCTCTACGTCACCCTCATCGGCCTACGTTACGAAGGCAGGCCCGTGCTCGGGCTCATCGACCAGCCCGTCCTCGGCGAGCGCATCATCGGCGACAACCATACGTGCGAGCTCAACGGCCGCCCCGTGCGCGTGGCCGAAGCCCCCTTGAAGGAGGCCGTCGTCGTCTCCACCGACCTCGACAACATCCGTCGCCTGCATCGCGACGTCCGCTGGAACCGTTTCGCCGACAGCGTCGCCCATGTGCGCACGTGGGGCGACGGCTACGGCCATCTCCTCGTCGCGGCGGGCCGCGCGCACGTCGTGGCGGACCCGATCATGAATCCGTGGGACCTCGTCCCGGTGCTGCCCGTCCTGCGCGGCGCCGGCGCGGTCGTGACGTCCTGGGAAGGCGGCGACCCCGTCAAGGCCGGCAACATCATCGCCGCGGCGCCGAAGCTGCACGCGGAAGTGATGCGGACGCTGCGCGACTGAGCGCGGCTCAGAGCCGGACCTTCAGCGAGCGCCCGTGGGCGTCGAGATTCTCCATGCGGGCGAACGCGTCGACCACGCCGGCCGCCTTCTTGAGCGAGGCCGGGGAGTATTCCACGAGGCTCGTGCGGCGGAGGAAGTCGGCGACGCGCAGGCCGCTGAAGAAACGGCCCGTGCCGCCGGTCGGCAGCGTGTGGCTCGGACCCGCGGTGAAGTCGCCGAGCACCGTGGGCGTGTGGTGGCCGAGGAGGATGGCGCCGGCGGTGGTGATGCGGGCGGACAGCGCCTGCAGCTTGGCCGGGGCGACCATCAGCTCGAGGTGTTCCGGGGCGACGAGGTTGGCCGCCTCGGCCGCGTCCTCGATCTTCGGGACCAGGATGGCGCAGACTTTGGCGTCGAGCGCCCGGCGGATCTTCGCGCCGTGCGTGAGGGAGGCGGACTGCGCGCGGGCGGCGGCGAGGCACTGCTTCGCGAAGGCTTCGCTTTCCGTGACGAGGTAGAGCTTCTCCTTGCCGCTGCCGTGCTCGGCCTGGGCGCAGAGGTCGGCCGCGACCCACTCCGGCCTGGCGGTGCGGTCGGCGATGATCATCACCTCGCTCGGGCCCGGGAGGAGGTCGACGCCGACGAGGCCGAAGACCTGGCGCTTGGCCTCGGTCACGAACGCGTTGCCCGGACCGAAGATCTTGTCGACCGGCGCGATCGTGCGCGTGCCGAGGGCCATCGCCGCGACCGCCTGGGCGCCGCCGACCGCGTAGACTTCGCGGACGCCGCAGAGGTAGAGCGCGGCGAGGATGTCGGGGTTGATCTTCCCGTCGGGGCCGGGCGGCGTGCAGGCGCAGAGCTCGGGGACGCCGGCGACCTTGGCGGGCAGCGCGGTCATCAGCACCGTCGAGACGAGCGGCACCTGGCCGCCGGGAATGTAGAGGCCGCAGCGGCGGATCGCATGGTGGCGTTCGCCGACCGTGGCGCCGTGCGGGTTCGGCGCCGTCCAGCCTTTCGGCAGCGTGCGCGCGTGGAAGGCCGTGACGCACTTCGCCGCCTCGTCGAAGGCCTTCTTCTTCGCCGGCGCGAAGCCGGCGGCCGCGCGGCGGAGTTCCGCGAGCGGGATGCGTTGGCGCGCGGCGGTGAGCTTGGCGCGGTCGAACTTCGCCGTGTAGGCGAGCACCGCGGCGTCGCCGCGGCGTTTCACGTCGGCGATGATGCCGGCGACCGCGTCGCGGACGTCGGGGGAGGCTTCGCCCGTGCCGACGAAAGCGCTGAGCTGGGCGCGGAAGTCCTTGGCGCGGAGACGGAGGAAGGTCATGGGCTCAGAAGGAAGGGAAGTCGAAAAGCCCCGGGGTCAAGGCGGGGTTCACCTGGATCGGGCCGTAGGTCACCTCGCCGGACTTGCGGCCTTCGATGGTGACGGACTCCTTGGCGGCGAAGCGGAGGCCCGCGACCTCGACGAAGGACTCGACCTTCTGGCGGATCAGCTCGCGGTTAGGGGTGAGCTGGTCGGAGGCCACGAGGGCGAAGGTGCGCGCGTCGAAATGGCGGGTGATGCGGAAGCCGCTGGCGTAGGCGTAGTGGACGGCGTGGGTGGCGCGGCCGTCGACTTCCGTCAGGCCTTTGTATTCGGCCGTCCCTTCGGCCGGCACGGCGAAGAAAGCCAGGTCGTCGCGGGCCATGTCCCGCAGCCGGCGGAACTCCTCGTAGGTGACCGGGCGGATCTCCTTGGGCGCGAGCGGGCCGGCCTGACGGGTGGTCCAGGCCTCGAGGCGGCCGGCGCAGATGACCTGGTTGGCGACCGGATCCTCGGTGACCGAAAGCTGGTGCCGGTAGCCGGGAGCCGCGAGCGTGAGCGTCATCCGGCCTTGCGACTTCCCCTTCTCGTCGACCGAGGTGAACTCCATCCGCAGGGTACGGAGCTTGTCCAGGGCGGCGGGGTCGGCGGCCGCGGCGGCGCGGGCCTTGGCGATGACGGTCTCCAGGCTGAGGGGCTGGTCGGCGGCGAGGGCGCCCGTCGCGGCGAGCGCGAGCGTCGTCAGCAATGCGGAGAGGCGGCGGAACAAGGCCATGGGTGGCCGATGTTGGGCGGGGGTGCCTGCTTGGCAAGCATCGGAAGGACGGCCGCGCGGGGCCGACCGGACTCAGCGTTCGCCCGTGGCCTTGAGCAATCCCGCCACGTCGCAGCGGCCTTCATACAAGGCCTTGCCGACGATGGCGCCGACGAGGTTGGGGTAGGCCTTGGCCATCTCCGCGAGGCGGGCGACGTCGGCCGTGCCGGAGACGCCGCCGGAGGCGATCACGCCGCAGGGGCAGGCCTTGAGCACTTCCTCGAGGGACTTCCAATTCGGACCCGTGAGCATGCCGTCGGTGGCGATGTCGGTGTAGATCACCGTCGAGACGCCGAGCTCGCCGGCCTCCTTCGCGAATTCGGTGGCCTTGAGGGCCGTGACGGCCGTCCAGCCTTTGACGGCGACGAGGCCGTCCTTGGCGTCGATGCCGAACGCGAGGCGCGGGCCGTGGGCCTGGGC
>JACCDJ011490303.1_pt1 | contig 10771 bp, 8 predicted proteins | sample 7444481 | NCBI WGS metagenome assembly JACCDJ01 (sample SAMN15323435, study PRJNA562643) | freshwater metagenome | isolation source: river surface water | place: USA:Blue River Watershed | collected 2017-08-15 | reverse complement strand
GCACTGTTTAACTCATTTTTTTGCGCCAGGGCACTTAGGCATATCACGGTAAGAAATGCTGTTAAAATGGATTTAATTTTCATGATTTATGGTTTATAATTGATTATTCTACTGTTGGATCTTCACCCTCTACGCTATTTTCTTCATTGGTTTCGGGATTTTCGGTGCTGTTAACGATTTCCTCTTCCTCGTCTTCATGGTCAACCTTAGCGATCGAAGCAATGGCATCTTCATCTTTCAAAGTAATTAAACGTACACCTTGTGTGGCACGTCCCATTACTCTCAAATCTCCCACACCAATTCTGATTACGATACCTGATTTATTGATGATCATTAAATCATCCTGATCAGTCACATCCTTAATCGCCACCAATTCTCCGGTCTTATCGGTAATGTTAATGGTCTTCACTCCTTTACCACCCCGATTAGTAACGCGATAATCTTCAATATCAGTACGTTTACCGTAACCTTTTTCTGAAACTACCAACACGGTAACCTCCGGATTGTTTACAGCAATCATGCCGATCACTTCATCTTTGGCATGTGCTAAACTAATGCCTCGAACACCGGTAGCGGTACGTCCCATTGGTCTCACGGTCGATTCATTGAACCTGATCGCTCTTCCAGAACGTAAAGCCATCAAAATTTCGCTTTCTCCATTTGTCAAACAAGCTTCTAACAATTGGTCGCCTTCATTGATGTTGATGGCATTGATACCGTTTGCTCGAGGTCTGGAGTATGCTTCGAGAGAGGTTTTCTTAATGGTACCTTTCTTGGTACACATGATAATGAAGTTATTCTCAAGGTATTCCTGATCTTTTAGGTTAGTCACCTTGATAAATGCCTTGATTTTTTCCTCTTTAGGGATGTTAATGATGTTCTGAATAGCTCTTCCCTTTGAAGTACGGGTTCCTTCAGGAATCTCAAATGCCCTCAGCCAGAAACAACGTCCTGCCTCGGTAAATAATAACATGTAGTTATGAGCAGAAGCGGTAATGATGTGTTCAATAAAGTCTTCATCACGCGATTGTGAACCAATGGCTCCTTTTCCGCCCCTTCCCTGTCTGCGATACTCCGTTAATGGAGTTCTTTTGATGTAACCTTCGTGTGAAATGGTAATCACCACATCTTCATCAGCGATGAAATCTTCCATGCGCAGGTCCTCTGCAGAGTGAACAATGGTTGATCTACGTTCATCGCCGTATTTCTCTTTAACCTCCAGCAATTCTCCTTTGATGATTTCCATCCGTAAACTTTCGTCTGCCAATACAGATTGCAAGTATTCGATGGTTTTCATCAATTCTGCATATTCTTCTTTGATCTTATCACGCTCGAGTCCGGTTAAACGGCGAAGCGTCATATCTAGAATAGCACGGGCCTGGATATCCGACAAGCCGAATTTCTCCATCAAACCGGTACGGGCGTCTTCAGGAGTGTCGGAATTGCGGATTAATTTGATCACCTCGTCCAAATGGTCTAATGCGATCAATAATCCCTCTAAGATATGAGCACGTTTCTGTGCTTCGGCTAATTCAAATTTGGTTCTGCGGATCACCACTTCGTGACGGTGTTCTACGAAGTATTTGATCAAATCTCTCAAATTCAACAACATCGGACGGCCATTTACTAATGCGATGTTATTAACTGAAAATGAGGTTTGTAGCGCTGTATATTTATACAAATTGTTTAATACAATAGAAGCATTGGCATCACGTTTAATCTCGTACACAATGCGCATTCCTTCACGGTCAGATTCATCTCTGATTTCAGAAATACCTTCTAATTTTTTCTCATTCACCAACTCAGCGGTACGCTCAATCATGTTGGCCTTGTTAACTTGGTAAGGTATTTCAGTTACAATGATGCGTTCACGATCGTTGCCATAAGTTTCAATTTCAGCTTTAGAACGCATTACAATGCGACCCCTACCCGTTTCAAAAGCTTCCTGTACACCTGCATAACCGTAAATAATACCACCAGTAGGGAAATCAGGAGCTTTAATATGTTGCATCAAGCCTGAAACATCAATGTCGTTATTTTCAATGTAGGCAATGGTGGCATCCACCACTTCACTCAAATTGTGAGGAGCCATGTTGGTAGCCATACCCACAGCAATACCCGAGGCACCATTCACCAATAAATTAGGGATCTTAGTTGGAAGAACGGTTGGTTCTTCTAAGGAATCATCAAAATTTAACTGAAAATCAATGGTATCTTTATTGATATCAGCCAGCATCTCTTCCGCAATCTTTTTCAATCTGGCTTCGGTATAACGCATGGCTGCAGGGCTGTCACCATCAATTGAACCAAAGTTTCCTTGTCCATCAACCATCGGATAGCGCAAACTCCACTCCTGGGCCATACGTACCATGGTATCGTAAACAGATGCATCACCGTGCGGGTGATACTTACCCAATACATCACCGACAATACGTGCCGATTTTTTATAAGGTTTACTGCTGGTTACGCCCAAATCGAGCATACCAAACAATACACGTCTGTGAACCGGTTTTAAGCCGTCACGCACGTCGGGTAAAGCTCTTGAAACAATTACCGACATCGAATAATCGATGTAGGCAGATTTCATTTCTTCTTCTATGTTGATAGGGATAATCCGGCCGGTATTCGGGTCTAAATTTCCATTTACTGTTTCTTCAGCCATGCTTAGATAAGGTTCTGCAAATAAATTGTAATGCTATGAATTAATATGCTTTACAGCAATTGCGAAGTTAATAAAATGAATGTGTTAAGAAGCGTGATGTGGAAAAGTTTTCCGGGTTCAAAAAATCCTTAAAAACAGAGTTTAAACCCAGTTAATCCCCATTTTTAAAAAGTCGAGTGTTTGTTCTTCCAAACTACCGGCTTTAGGCTTAAAATCATATACCCAATTTGCCTGTGGAGGCAAACTCATCAAGATAGATTCGATGCGTCCATTAGTTTCTAAACCAAATTTAGTTCCAGCATCGTATACCAGGTTAAATTCAGCATAACGGCTCCTGCGCTGGTATTGCCAATCTTTTTCTTCTTGGGTGAATGATTTATTTCGGTTCCGATTAACGATTTCTGAATAAATAGGTACAAAAGAACGCCCCAATTCTTTGGAGAAACTAAAAATCTCCTCCCATGTAATACCTGCACTATCGGGGTTCAATCGGTCGTAAAACACGCCACCCACTCCCCTGGTCTCTTGGCGATGTTTGATGTAAAAATATTCATCGGCCCAAAGTTTAAATCGCTGATAAAAATCAGTGTGGAAACGGTCGCAAACGTTTTTCAATGACTGATGAAAGAAAGTAGCATCCTCCGGAATTACATAATGAGGTGTCAAATCGATCCCTCCACCAAACCACCTCACCTCCTCGTTCATTTCGAAATAACGGATATTCATATGAATGATGGGCACCCAGGGATGATTGGGATGAATTACGATGGAAACGCCTGTCGCAAAAAAATCATCGGAATCTACCTTAAATGCTTTTTTTACAGGTTCGGGAAGTTTTCCTTCCACCGCCGAAAAGTTGACGCCTCCTTTTTCGAGTATGTCTCCATGTTGAATGATACGGGTACGACCGCCTCCGCCACCATCACGCTCCCAAACTTCTTGTTGAAACCTAGCTAATCCGTCTAAATGCTCTAAACCGGCACAGATTTCGTCTTGTATTTGGCGATAATCCTGGGCGATCTGTTCCCTATTAATCATATTCAAAAATGGCTTTTTTCTTCTGAAAATTAAAGATTTGCCCCCTTTTTAGACAATCTAATGATTTTAGAGACCAGTTCCACCGCTACTCTCTACGTAATCGAGATCTTTACCGTAGGTTTCCTCCAAGTTCCAAAGCGCCCAAAAAGCGACAAAAACAGTAAGGCTACCCACTAACAAAGCGGCATTTACAATACCCATCTCAGGTTTTAAATAAGTAAACAATGCACTCACCAAAATTAAAGAGCCTCTCACAAAGTTTGGTACCGTTGTAGTCACCGTTGCCCTCAAATTGGTTCCAAATGCCTCAGAGGCCATGGTAACGAATACAACCCAATAACCAGTAGCTATACCAAAGTATACGCACAAAGCATAAAAACCGTTGGCTGTGAGCCCCTTAGAAAGTAAGAAGAATAAAATACCTGCATAGGTTAAACTCAAAAACACAAAAACCACCTTTTTACGGGTTTTGAATAATTGACTGAGTCCGCCGGTTAAGAAATCTCCAAAGGCAATCCCTACATAAGTAAACATGATTCCTTTTCCAGAATCAATGGGTTCTTTGATTCCGATTGGACCGGCGAAGTCTGGGGCAATATTCACCAATATACCTACCACAAACCATACAGGAACTGCGATTAAGATGCTATAAATGTATTTCTTAAATCTATTTCTATCGTTAAAGAGCATTAAAAACTCTCCCCGCTTAAGGCCTTGATCTTTAATTTTAGCAAACATACCCGATTCCAGAACCCCGATTCTCAATGCCAATAATAGCAGTCCTAAAATTCCTCCAACATAATAAGCGATTCTCCAATCGAAGCTGGCCCCAACAAAATAGGCTGCCACGGCACCCATTAAACCTACTCCGGCTACAATCATGCTGCCATAACCCCGATTTTCTTTGCTCATACTCTCACTAATCAAGGTAATTCCGGCCCCCAACTCCCCTGCCAATCCCACACCTGCAATAAATCTCAAGGGTGCATACCAGCTGATATCTTGTATAGCTCCATTGGCGATATTCGCCAAGGAATACATTAAAATAGATCCAAAGAGGACAGTGAGGCGGCCTTTTTTATCCCCTAAAATTCCCCAAAGAATACCACCACTTAGCAAACCAGCCATTTGCCAATTGACCAAAGCCAATCCGGTATCGGTCAGATCAGCTGAGCTGACACCTAAATCCATTAAACTTTTGTTTTTAACGATTAAAAAAAGCAGTAAATCATAGATATCGACAAAATAGCCCAATGCGGCTACAATGATCAATAAGGGAATATTCTTAGACGAAGGTTGGTTGTTCATGAATGTGAAAAATATCTATACAAACATGAAGAACCTCTCTCTAAATATCAAATAACAATATCTCTTAACACATTATTTATTTGATTCTTAGCGTAATTAATTAATTTAGAGTATATTGCATACGATACACCACCATTGATGCAGAATTTTATACGATACAACCCCACCAAGGTTATTTTTGGGAAAGATATAATTGATCAAATAGCCGAAGAAATCAGTCCAATTGGTAAAAAAGCATTAATTGTAATTGGAAAAGGTTCGGTGAAAGCGAGCGGTTTATATGCCCGTCTAGTATCGCTACTTAACATTTGCGGCATCGAACACAGTACGTTTGAGGGCATAAAATCGAACCCGATCTATCAAGAAGCAGATGCTGCAGTAAAACAAGCTAAATCTTTTAACGCCGAGATGGTAATTGCCTTGGGTGGCGGATCAGTAATTGATACGGCAAAAGCCGTTGCCATGGGTTTTTATGTGGATCATTCCACTTGGGAATTCTACCTGCAAAAGGCAAAACCCGAAAAAGCCCTCCCTATCATTACCATCCTAACCTTGGCCGCCACCGGTACCGAAATGAATCCATTTACCGTGTTGCAAGACACCGAGAATGGATCAAAAAGAGGCTATGGACATCCCTTACTTTATCCCAAGGTTTCTTACCTCGATCCTTCCTTTACTACTACCGTACCTGCAGATTATACGGCTTACGGTGTTTCTGATCTAATTGCACACTGTTTGGAGCAATTTTTCGGTAGCGGTAATGCACCTTTAACTGATTTGCATACGGCCGCAATTATTCGATTGGCAATTACCTACGGTTTGAAGGTAAAAGATCATCCTGAAGATTATGAAACAAGAGCAAACATCATGTGGTTGGCCACCAATGCACTCAATGGTTCTTTAACAGCCGGCAAAAATTCAGGGGACTGGGCTTGCCACGGTTTTGAACATTCGTTGAGTGTGCTTTTCGACATTGCTCATGGCGCCGGTTTATCGATCGTTTTTCCGGCTTGGTTAAAGTTCCATCAAGAGAAAATCGCTCCAAAGCTTGCTTTTTTAGCAAAACAAGTATTTGATATTGATAGTGGCAATGAGTTGGACGATGCCAAAGCATTTATCCATCATTTAGAAAATTTCTTTCTGCAAATAGATACCCCGATTCGTTTAAAAGAAGTGAACATCGATCCTTCTGCCAAGACCGCCATTTTAGATAATTTTAAATTGAACAAGGTAAATGGTCAGGTTTACAAACTTACAGAGGCAGATCACGAAGCCATACTGAATTTAATGTGGTAATTGTTTACAATCATCCACTGTTTTTTCAGATATTAGTCCATCATGTTAGTTTCGGAAAATACCCTTAAATGGGTGATGCGCTTTTATCCTCCTTTATTTTTCCAAAGAATTTGGGTTAGGCGATTTGAAAAGGATTTTTTAGGGGTTGAAGTTAAAATAAGTCACAGTTTCCTCAACCGAAATTACAACAGATCAATCTTTGGAGGTACCATCTTTGCCGCTTCCGATCCATTTTATGCTATACTATTCGACCAGGTTTTACAAAGACGTGGTTTAAAGACCCGCGTATGGTTGAAAAGCGCATCTATTCAATACCTCAAACCCGGTCGGTCTGACTTATTTTTCAAAATAGAGCTCACGGAGGCCGATCTGAAAGAAGCTGAATTGGCTTTACATGATGCAGGCAAATTTGTAAAAACCTTTCCAATGGAGATTTTTGATCAAAACGGCCAGCTTTGCGCCATGGTGCAAAACGAAGTTTATATCCGAAATTTATTTAAAGGAGAACAAGATATCGTTGCTTATTAATTTTATAAGTATATGAATATTAAGCATTTAATATTTAACGGTGAAGGTGTTGGTTTAGATTTCAAAAAAACCATTACCAGCTGCGAAAAGATTTCCAGAACCATGGTTTCTTTTGCGAACAATAGTGGTGGCCGTTTGTTAATTGGGGTTGCTGATGATGGGCGGATTGTTGGGGTGAAATCTGAAGAGGAAGAAAAATATATGATCACACAAGCGGCTCATTTGTATTGCAGACCCGCATTAGATCCCGTATTTGAAGAAATATATTTAGATGATAAGCTGGTGCTGATGGTGACCATTGAAGAGAGTGACATGAAACCACATTATGCGCTTTCTGAAGACAAGAAATGGTGGGTTTACATCAGGGTGAATGATAAAAGTGTATTGGCGAGTAAAGTAGTGTTAGATGTTTTAAAAAGAAGCTCCAATAAGGATGGTATCTTGTTAAAGTATACTTCCAACGAACAATCCTTATTGAAATACCTCGCCGAGAATGAGCGGATCACCGCAAAAGAATACAGTCAATTGTTCAAATTATCACGCAGAAATACCAACCGAATTCTAGTTAACTTGGTATTGACCGGTGTTATCCAATTGCATACCAACGAAAAAGAAGAATATTATACAGCCTCCTGATGGTGAGAAAACTATACACAAAATACAAGCCTCACTACCAGGGCAACTTAAAACTGGCCATACCGGTTGTGATTTCACAACTGGGGCACACGCTGGTACATACTGCTGATAGTGTAATTGTGGGTCATTTTGCTGGTACCATCCCCTTAGCTGCCGTTTCCCTAGTCAATAGTTTGTTTACCCTCATTCTGGTTATTGGAATTGGTATTTCTTATGGAATTACGCCACTCATAGCTCAAGAAAATGGCAAAAATAACCAGGAGGAATGTGGTAGATTGCTTTTTAATGGGGTTGTGCTGAGTGCAATCACGGGCATTATCTTGTTTCTTGGTCTTTATTTCGGGACGCTCTCAGTTATTGATCATTTGGGTCAAACACCTGAGGTTGTGGCACAGGCCAAGCCCTTCTTAACTTTATTATCGATCTCTATCATCCCTTTGATGTTCTTTATGACCTTCAAACAGTTTGCTGAGGGATTGGGATTTACCAAACAAGCTATGTACATCTCCATTTGGGGTAATATACTTAACATAGTTCTGGGAATCATTTTTGTAAAAGGGATGTTTGGTATCCAACCCATGGGTGTAAAGGGAGTAGGTTTATCAACCTTAATTGACCGGAGTTTGATGGCTGTAGTAATGGCTGTCTACATCTTTAAATCTAAACACTTTAAAAACTACCTAATTGGATTTGGTAAAGCTTATTTCACTAAGGTCAGGTCTCTTAAAATTTTGAAAATTGGAGCTCCCGTTGCACTCCAATACACATTTGAGATCAGTGCATTTAGTGGTGCTGCCATTTTAATGGGCACATTGGGGGCCACTCAGCAAGCAGCTCACCAAGTTGCCATCAACATGGCTTCTATGACTTATATGATGGCCAGTGGCTTATCGGCTGCGGCCGCTATCAAAACAGGTAATAATTTTGGTAAAAAGGATTTTGCTGAATTACGCCTATCGGCCATGTCCAGCTATCACATTGTGTTGATTTTTATGCTTTTCACAGCAATTCTATTTGTCTTGTTAAATTCTTATTTGCCTTTTATGTATACCGAAGATTTGAGTGTAATTGCCATTGCATCTCAACTACTCATCATTGCGGGTTTTTTCCAATTATTCGACGGTACGCAGGTGGTAGGTTTGGGCATTTTGAGAGGCATGGGTGATGTAAACATCCCAACCATATTCACTTTCATTGCTTATTGGATCGTGGGACTTCCCTCAGCTTATTTTTTGGGAATTATACAGCAACAGGGTGCTACCGGAATTTGGTATGGTTTGACACTTGGTTTATTAGTTTCCTCTGCCCTGCTGTTTATACGATTTCAGCATTTCAGCAAAAAATTGATTAAATCGTAGTCTAAAAATCTCTTACTGCCCTGACTCTAAATTGATTATCTTTTGTGTACTCACCAAAAGCTATTGCGTTTTCTCCGAAATAACCTCTCCAAACCCAATCAGTATTAATTGTTGCCTCACTAGATGACCAATACATCATATCTAAAGAAAAACCACCTATACTATTTCTAGCGGCGTATAATTTCTCCAACTCATCTTTACTGGGTAAATACCAATCATTATAACCACCTAATTTTAAATCTGCACATAATTTTGCAGCATAATTTCCGGTCCCTAATATTTGCACAATTATCTCCGTATTACTTTTACCGCTACCATAAGTATTTTCGGTCGCGGATGTTTTTATAAATGTTGCATGGTCATCCCATTTTATTCCGGGACTCTGATCTTGAGGTGCAGCAATCAAACCATGTACTTCATTGGGATCATAGCCTGGGTCACCTGGTTGGAGAATATATGCTATTAACCCACCTTGATACTTTGCACCGATTTTTATTGGATAATTTACAATTGGATCTTTCTTACACGAAAAAAGTAGAAATCCATAAAATAGAATAATTGAAAGCAGAGTGATTTTTAATTTCCTAATGGCCATTGTTTTTAAAAAACGCAAGCAGGATTGCAATTATTGTAGATGTAGATCATCTAATTTGAATAAAAAAGCGGAAAACTAAGATTACATCCGTTCAGGCACCTGGATACCTAATAAGTTCATCCCTTTCTTCAATACCGCAGCACTTGCTGCTGATAAAGACAATCGAAAAGTTTTTAAATTTTCATCGTCTGACTTGAGGATGGGTGCTTCATGATAAAATTTATTATAGAGCTTGGCTAAATCGTACACATAATTGGCGATTAAGGCAGGGCTATGTTCCTGAGCTGCATTATTGAGCACCTGAGGATATTGGGATAAACTCACTATCAGATCACGTTCGGTATCGGCCAATTGGCCGGGATAAACAATACTTTCTGTCCCAGAATAAGCAGCTTTTGACAGCACTGAGCAAATTCGGGCATGTGTATACTGAATAAATGGACCTGTATTTCCCTGAAAATCGATCGACTCGTTTGGATCAAATAACAATCGTTTCTTGGGTTCTACTTTTAACAGAAAATACTTAAGCGCACCCATGCCAATCATTTGGTAGAGATCCGTTTTCTCCTCTTCTGAAAACCCGTCTACTTTTCCTAACTCTTCTGTACGCTGCTTCGCGGTGGCCACCATTTCATCAATTAAATCGTCTGCATCTACCACGGTACCCTCTCTCGATTTCATTTTTCCGGTAGGCAAATCAACCATACCGTATGATAAATGGTATAAGCCTTTTGCCCATGATTTTCCGAGTTTCTCTAAAATCAGGAATAAAACCTTGAAATGATAATCCTGTTCATTGCCCACCACGTAGATGGATTCTTCCATCCCAAAATCATTGTATTTCAGCTGGGCAGTTCCTAGATCTTGCGTAATGTAAACCGAAGTACCATCAGCACGCAAAACCAATTTCTCATCTAAACCTTCCTGAGTGAGATCTATCCATACAGAACCATCTGGTTTTTTGAAGAAAACTCCTTTAGCCAAACCTTCGTCGATGATGTCTTTGCCCAATAAATAGGTATCAGATTCGTAGTAAAATTTCTGGAAATCAACTCCTAATTTGGCATAGGTTTGTTCAAAACCAGCATACACCCAGCTGTTCATCGTTTTCCAAAGGGTGATGACCGCTTCATCGCCAGCCTCCCAGGCCTGTAGCATTTGTTGAGCTTCTTGAATTAAAGCAGCATTTTTTTTGGCTTCCTCTTCCGATTGGCCCTGAGCTTTTAACCCATCTTGTTGTTTTTTGTATTCTTTATCGAAGATGACGTAATACTTCCCAACCAGGTGATCTCCTTTTAAACCGCTGCTTTCTGGCGTTTCGCCATTGCCATATTTTTGCCAGGCCAACAT
>JACCDJ011045392.1_pt1 | contig 10771 bp, 10 predicted proteins | sample 7444481 | NCBI WGS metagenome assembly JACCDJ01 (sample SAMN15323435, study PRJNA562643) | freshwater metagenome | isolation source: river surface water | place: USA:Blue River Watershed | collected 2017-08-15 | reverse complement strand
TCTTCAGGAACAATTAAGAATCTTTCAATCTCATACCCATGTTTTTCAAAGGCGCGCCAGATGGGACCACCTAGTGATACATGGTCATGCTCAATAAAAAGTGCGCGCATGGAGAGCACTCTACTCAAATATGCAAGCTGATTTTGGACTTCTTCGTTAGTGCCCGTCACTTTATCGATAAGATCCTTGGGTGAAAATTGAAAGTGTGGATCTGTTTTATCTGCGGATGCCAGAGGTATTAGATATTGGCGATGGCAGCCAAGACTCATTGCTTTGTCGTGTTAGTGCTGGAGGTTATGTTGGTTGGGGTGAGGCGGTTTGCTCTCCATTAGTTGGTTTATCAGCTTGGATCACACCACTTTCACATAGTGGCTGCCATCCGGTAATTGATTCAGTATTAGGGGCTGAATTAAATGATCCATCAGATATTGCAAAGGTTTATCAAAGTGTTAGAAAAAACTCATTTTATGGTTTGCTGCAAAGTGATCTTTTAATCTCAGGCATTGAGATCGCGATGTGGGATTGTTTAGGAAGAGCAAAATCTGAGCCAATTTGGCGGTTACTTGGTTATGAAAAATCATATCCAAAGCTGCCATATGCATCTGTCTTATTTGGCGATACAGCAGATGAGACAAAACAAAAGGCGCTCGCCATGAAGCAGGCTGGATTTAAGGCGGTTAAATTTGGTTGGGGTCCATTTGGAACTACAACTGTTCAAGCAGATTCAGAACATATCTTTGCTGCCCGCGATGGAATTGGCTCTGATGGGTATTTAATGATTGATGCTGGCACTGTTTTCAAAGAGGATGTTGAGGCAGCAGCTGCCAGATTGCCAGCACTTCATGAAGCAAATGTTTATTGGTATGAGGAGCCATTTGATGGTTATGCCATCTCAAGTTATGCCCAACTATCTGCCAGAACTCCAAAGGTGGCACTTGCAGGAGGAGAGGGTGCGCATAATGCCTATCAAGGAAAGCAATTAATTGATGATGGCAAGGTTGGCTTTATTCAAATTGATGCCGGCTATGTTGGAGGAATTTCCAATGCTTATCAGATTGCCCAGTATGCAAATAAGAAGGGGGTTAAGTATGTTAATCACACCTTCACCTCCCAATCAGCACTCTCTAGCTCACTGCAATCCTTTGCCGGATTGGCAGCATCAGATATCTCTGAGTATCCAATGGAGCCAAAGTTGTTATGCCAAGATCTAACTACAAACCGAATTGAGTTGGATAAAAATGGCATGATCTCAGCCCCAGATGCTCCCGGAATGGGTATTGAGATAAATACTCAAACGGTTAAACGCTATCTAGTTGATACCACGATTGAGTGTGCCGGCAAGATTTTGTATAAAACCCCTAAAGTTTAAGCATCTGAAGTTCGTTGTGTTGATAATTTTTGCTCTCTCTTCCAATTATTAAGTCGCAAAGATAGGCTTGAGATATGAAACTTTTTGGTAAGAGTGGTGATCGAAATACGTTTAGAAAGATCACCAGTCATCCCCAACAGGTAATTGGGGTAGAGCTCTTTGAAGCATTAGATGGGGATATGCGTGGACAGCGAGTTTTGCGGATTAGAAATGGTGAGATAGAGATCGAGGTTTTAGTTGACCGTGGCTTTGATATTGGCCGAGTTTTATATCGTGGGGTGCCGACTCAGTGGGTATCACCTGCAGGCTTTCGTCACGCCCATGCATTTATGCCATCAGCAATTGAGCCAGATGGCTGGGGTTGGCTTCGTAATTGGCAAGGTGGATTTTTATCAACAATTGGTATTGATCATGTTGGGGGTCCAAAGACCACACCAAATCGTCACCTTCATCCGGCAATAACTGGTGAACGTAGATTTACTGGAGGATTTATCTCACTCTCACCAACCAATATTGAGGTAATAGATGTCGATTGGCAGAACGGCAAAATTTTAGTGCAGGCCAAGGTGAGACAAGCTGCGGCCTTTGCTGAGCATTTAGTTTTAACCAGAAGGTTGACAATGAACTTTGGTGAGCCCAGCTTTAAGCTTGAAGATAATATTCAAAATGATGGATATATCGCAGAGCCAATCCAATTGCTTTATCACATCAATTTAGGGTGGCCACTTTTGGCACCTGGGACCAAGTTAGAAAGCTCTTGCACGCAACTGCTAGGGTGCATTGATTCTGCCAAGGGTGTTGACCCAACAACTATGCCAGAGCCCACCCCAGAGGATGTTGAAAAGGTTTGGGATTGGAACGCCCCTTCAGGAACGCAATGGGCACAGTTAACAAATCAAGATGCAGCAGGCCGGGGATTGCTTTCACTTCGGATTGAATGGGATGGGGATAAACTTCCACACTTTATGCAGTGGCGAAATGCATGCGAGGCACTTTATGTGCAGGGGTTAGAGCCGTCTACCACTGGATTAAAAGGTAGAGATAATGATGATTCTCATGCAGGTGCTGCCCCAATGTTAAAGCCAGGTGAGTCTCGCAGTTTTGATTTAAATTTTATTTTCAAAGGTCAGAATTAATTGACTAAAGTTTTTTTTGTTAGCGGGGCAGCCGGTGTCGGTAAAAGTTACTTCTCAAAAGTATTAGCCGATGAGTATGAATTATCTATAATTGATTTTGATGACACCTTAGATCAATTAATCCAGCAATTTCAAAATGATTACAAAGAGTTAGGGATTGAGGAGTTTTTGGCCAAGTACTCACAAGTTAGATATGAGGATTTAATATCAAGGGCGCTTTTACTCTTGGATAAAGGTCAATCTATTGTTATTACCGCACCTTTTACCAAACAGATCGGTGATCAAAAATTATGGGAGCAATTAATTGCCCCCATAAAAAAATATGATCCCGCCCCACTTTTGTATTGGGTCGTAGCGCCTGATCGATTACGCGGAGAGAGAATCATTCAAAGGGGGCAGGACCGGGATCTTGCCAAGGTCTCAGATATACAGACCTACCTTGCCGCCTCAAAACCCACCCCGCCGGTGGTGGCCCACCAGGTGATTAGGGCTGATCAGGGGCTGATTGAGCAGATAAAGAGATAACTTTTCAGTTAGAAATTAATCTTTTTTCAAAAAAACATTGACCAGGTGGAGCTTTTAAGGTTGGATTTTTTCCATGACAACGATGTCAGGATTTCTTGCCGATCCCCTAAATAAAGTTAGGATTACTCGTAAATGAGTTTTGTTCTTGAAGCAAGAGAGATTGTTCGCCACTACGGACAGGTTGAAGCACTTCGTGGTTGCAACTTCACCGTGAAGCCTGGTGAGGTAACTGCATTAATTGGTGACAATGGTGCTGGTAAAAGTACATTGGTGCGAATTTTATCGGGAACAGAGCAACCAGATTCAGGAGAAATCATTGTCGATGGCAAAACAATTACATTTGCTACCCCGGCTGAAAGTAGAGCGGCTGGAATTGAAACAGTATTTCAAGATCTAGCGCTGTGCCCACATTTAAATGCCGTTCAAAATATGTACTTAGGACGAGAGCTTGCTCGAAATGGAATTTTAGGAAAATTTGGTTTTTTGGATAATAAAAAAATGAGCAAGGGTAGCGAAGATGCTTTTAGAGATCTTGGTGCAACTGTCCGCTCATTAAAGGCAAGTGTGGGTTCGATGTCAGGTGGCCAACGTCAAAGTATTGCAGTTGCACGTAGCGCCGCTTGGGCGAGTAAGGTGTTATTTTTTGATGAGCCAACTGCTGCACTTGGTGTAGTGCAAAAGAAAAATGTTTTGAATTTAGTCCGACGAGTGCGAGATAAGGGAATTGGAATAGTCTTTATTAGCCACTCTATGCCAGAAGTGTTGGAGATCTCTGATCGGATTCAAGTAATGAGACGTGGCCGAGTAATTGCTGATTACAAGTCTGATCAAACCAATTTAGAGGAGCTAGTTGGAGCGATGACTGGTCGATTAGATGAGGCAAATAGCTAATGAGTGCTTCAACCAATCCAGCAAGTGATTTCGGCTTAATAGATGAGAGGCTCTCCTTTGGGCAGCGGTTAAGAAAGTCTCAAACTGCACAAATCATGATCGTCTTAATGGTCTTAACTGCGCTTTTTAGCGCTCTAGCGCCAGATGCTTTTTTCACCCTCTTTAATTTAAGAAATATCTTTATCAATGTCGCGGTCTTTGCAATTCTTGGGGTGGGCATGACATTTGTGATAATTACTGCAGGTATTGATCTTTCAATTGGAAGTATTTTGGTTTTTAGCACCGTAATTGCCTGCAAGGTAATTATCGGCATGGGTGGTCAAGGTTGGGGAGCAACTTTTGGCGGCTTTATCGCCTGTTTAGTGGTAGCAACCATCTGGGGTGCAGTAAATGGATGGTTGGTTGCAATTGCAAAGGTGCCAGCTTTTATCGTAACACTGGGAACATTAAGCACGGTTTTAGGTCTAGCCCAAATTATCACTGGCGGAATTGATCTAAGCGATGCCACCGATGTGATGGTTGATAAAATTGGATTTGGAAATGTGATTGGTGAAATTCCCGTACTTGGAGTTATCGCACTTATATTTGCAATTTTTGGTGGAGTTTTATTACATAAAACAAAATTTGGTCTTACCACTTATGCAATTGGATCTAATATCGAGGGTTGTCGCAGAGTTGGAATTAATGTCAACCGTCACCTTATTTATGTTTATGCATTAATGGGATTTTGTGCTGGCTTGGCTGGATTTTTGAGTTTGTCTTTGTATCAACAAACCACGATTGCCGGACAGTCAAATACTGCCTTAACCGTAATTGCCGGCGTTGTGATTGGTGGAACCAGCCTATTTGGTGGCTATGGCTCCATTTTCGGGACCATGATTGGTCTGCTAATACCAATAGTTCTCCAGACTGGCTTCATCATCATCGGCATTGTGCCTTTTTGGCAAAATGTTGTGGTTGGAGTCTTTTTGGTTGCCGCTGTCTATGTCGACACTGCTCGACGCGCAGCTGCAGAAGGAGGCGGAAGAAGCCTAAAAAAACGCTCTTTAAATGAGAGCGACTCAAACGCAAAGGGGAAAAAATGAAGAAAAATCGCAGACTTGCTGCAGTATCTGCAGTATCTGCTGTTGCTCTTGTTTTCACAGGAGTGGGCGGAACAACTGCCAATGCAGCAGGCGAGAAAATCACATTCATTCAGGGTGTAGCTGGCGATGCTTTCTACATCACAATGGGTTGTGGAATTGCTGAAGCAGCAGCCAAAGCTGGCGCAACTGTTACAACACAAGGTGGCGCAAAGTGGGATGCAACGTTACAAAAGCCAGTACTTGATAGCGTAATTGCATCAAACCCACAAGCAATTCTTATTGCACCAAATGATAAGACTGCAATGCAAAAGCCAATCGAGGCAGCAATTGCTGCCGGCATCAAGGTGGTACTAGTTGATACCACAATTGATGATCCAGCTAAGGCAGTGTCTGAGATCGCTTCAGATAACTACGGTGGCGGAAAAGCTGCATTTGATGCAGTTAAGCAATTGAAGCCAAAGGGTGGAAAAGTTCTTGTAGTAAGCACATCTCCAGGAGTTAGCTCTGTAGATGCTCGCGTACTTGGATTTGCTGACAAAGCAAATGCTGACAAGAAGTACAACTACCTTGGTGTGCAGTACTCAAACAATGAGCCTGCAGTTGCACAGAGAATCATCACCGCAGCTCTTGCTAAGAACAAGGACATCGTTGCAGTATTTGCAACAAACCTATTCTCAGCACAGGGTGTAGCAGCTGGTATCAAGCAAGCTGGTAAGGCTGGCAAGATCGCTGTTATCGGATTTGATGCTGGATCTGATCAGGTTAAGGCGCTAAAGGCTGGAACAGTTCAAGCTCTTATCGCACAACAACCAGCAACAATTGGTTCAAAGGGAATCGAAGCAGCTGTAGCAGCGATCGCAGGTAAAGCACCTGAGTCAAAGAAGATTGCTACTGGCTTCACAATCTTGACCAAGAAGAACATTGATACCGCAGCTGGTAAGAAGGCTCAGTATCTAGATTCATGCAGCTAAGATTTAATTAACTGCATTAAAAGACCCCCTGATCAAATTGATCAGGGGGTCTTTTTTGTTAATTTCAGATAATTTGCCCCAGAATCCTTGACGCCCACCAGGTGGCTTTATAGGATTTTCCGCATGACAACGATTACCTTCCCATGTTGATCCTTACCCCAAATCCTTGTCTTGATCTGATCTTCTGGGTTAAAAAGCTATCGGTTGGCAGTGTCCACCGGGCTAGTAAAAATGAGAGCTCAGCTGGGGGTAAAGGGGTAAATGTTGCTCGGGCGAGTGCAGCCCTAGATACCCCGGCACATTTAATCTTGATGCTGCCAATTGAACTAGGCGATATTTATAAAGAAAAATTAAAAAAAGAGAAACTCAAAGTGTCCTATTTTGATATAAAAGGTGAGGTGCGAAAAGCAATTATCACAAATCAGCACAGCAGCAGTGATATCACAGTAGTAAATGGTTTAGGTCCTGAAATCACCGCTAATGATTGGAATGGTTACTGTGATTTAGTAATAGAAAATGTTAGTAAGGGTGAGTTGGTCTTACTAATGGGAAGCATGCCAAATAATTCACCAGGTGATGCTATTGATAGATTAATTTCTCAACTTCATAACGCAGGAGCAAAGGTTTTAGTTGATACCTCACCTGCCTCTTTCAATTCACGAAAAAATCAAATTATTGATTTTATTACTCCTAATTTAGAGGAAGCGGAAGCCTTAATCGCAGGAGCAGATGGAACAGTATTTGAGCTAAACCATAATAATATCCAGGAGCGATCACTTGCAGCTGCTAAAAAACTTCAATCAACAGTTGCTGAGCATGTTTTCATCACTGCAGGTGAGTATGGCTGTGCTTTTGATAATGGCGAGGAGAGTTGGTTTTTACCGGCTTTTAAAATTGATCAAAGCAGATATAAAAGTGCGGTTGGTGCTGGTGATTCATTTGTGGCAGGTTTAGCAAATTATCTACATTTAAATGCAGATCAACCGAATTGGAAAGAATGTGTGAAATTTGGGATGGCAACCGCAGCTGCATCCTGCGAGAGTTACCTTGCTGGCGGGGTTGAAAAATCAAGAGTTGCAGAGATTTTAAAAGGTGGAAAATGAAAGCCGTCCGTCTAATAGATGTGGCGAGAGCCTCCGATACCAGCATTAAAACCGTCTCTCGCGTAATCAATGGTGATCTTCGGGTGAGCGATCAAACAAGATTAAAAGTTTCACAGAAGATTTCAGAACTTGGTTATCAGGTCGATCAGATAGCAAGAAGTCTTCGATTAGGTGTAGATAATGTAATTGGTGTTGTAGTACAAAAGATCGGTGATCAATTTTTTGCCGAGGCTGTCGAGGAGATAGAGCAGGTTGCAAAGGAGCGAGGGCTCGGAGTATTGGTAGGAAGTACCTACGGTGATTTAGAGCGCGAAAATAATTTAGTTCATGGGTTTCGCCAGCGAAAGGTTGCTGGCATGATCTTGACAGCGCAAGACGCTGACTATTCATTTTTGAAAGATAGCAGGATTCCAACAGTATTTTTTGATCGTGCCCCAAAGAATTTGTCCGCCGATGTGGTCTGCTCTAATGATGAAGAGGGTGGATACATAGCAACAATGCATCTGATTAAACATGGCCATAAAAATATTGCGATTTTTGGTGATGATATTTCAGTAGAAACCTCAAAGCTGCGATTGTCTGGGTATAAGAATGCGTTGAGAAAATCTGGAATTGAGGTGGATGAAAGTCTAATTTTTATGGGGCTTAACACAATTGCAGATAGTGAGAAAGCTTTTCAAAAAATGTTACAGGGTAGAACTTTACCAAGTGCAATATTTTCCGCCCGAGGTGAGGTATCAATTGGCTTAGTTCGAGCGATGCATAAGTTAAATAAAACTGATATCGCTTTTATCTCATTTGATGATTTTAATATGGCAGAAATTTTGGAGCCAGCGGTAACTGTCTTAGATCATTCAGCCAGAGAAATTGCGAAGGCAGCAATACATAGGTTGTTTACCCGAATTGACGGGGTTAATCTGGAGAATGAAAAAATTGTGATTCCGCTAAATATTATTCCTAGAGGCTCTGGCGAAATTATTAATCGGGGTGCTAAATGAGTTTAACTACATTTTTTGGCTTAGATCTAGGAACAACAAACACTAAGGTGATTGCCGTAAAAGAGAGTGGTGAGTTTATTGCTGCCACTCGACGCACTACTGATTGGATTGTGCTACCAAATGGTCGCATAGAGGCCGATCCAATTCATATTTATAAGACTGTTCTAGATTGCATTCAGGATTTGGTAATAAAAACCAAGGAAGAAATTGGAAATTTCAAAGTAGGTGGTATTGGTATTACTGGAATGGCTGAAAGCGGAGTGATTTTGGATAAAAGCAAAAAAGTTTTAACTCAACCTGTTGCTTGGTTTGATAGCAGAGGCGAGGACGAGATGAACAATCTAGGGGATGAATTTCATCATGAGTATCAAACGAAGACTGGATTAGTTTTTAAACCAGAATCATCACTTTCATCCCTGCTAGCTATGAAAAGTGAAGGTTTCGATTTTAAACAAAGTGGGATTACTTGGCTAAATTTGCTCGAATACATTGCATTTTTGTTAACGCAAACCATTGCAACTGAGCCATCTTTAGCATCTCGAACTGCGCTTTTAGATCAATCAACCCAGAAGTTTTGGCAGCGAGCAAAAAATATTTTAGGTGTGAGTGAGAGTTTTATTCCAGAGCAAAGATTTTCAGGTCAATCCTGGGGACAGATAAACTCAAGTGATATGCCGATTCAACTTCAAGGTGCTCATGTGACGGTGGCCGGCCATGACCACTCAGTCGGTGCAATGGGCGCTGGTGCAACGGGAGATGACCAGATATTTAATTCAGCAGGTACCGCTGATGTAATTTTTAGAAGTGTTCCCGGAACCTTAAGTGATGAGCAACGTTATGCTCTGACTCAATTGGGAGTTTCAGCTGGTCGACATGCCTTGCAAAATGCCACCTCCTTAATCGGTGGCTCTCGGGGTGGCTTGGTTTTACGTAGAGCCCTAGATCTGTTGGGAGCAAGATCAGGCGAGCGGTTAGCTGAGATTGATAATAATTGGCGTGCTGATCATAAGTTTAAGGATGTAATTGATATGCAACAGGGAAAATCTATCTCTAATGATATAAAAATTGTCTTAACTGGTGATGCAGGACCCAATGATTTATGGTCAGCAGCGCTTGATTATATGTGTAGTGAGAATAAAAAGATGTTAGATGGAATTGCCGCGGTGGTGGGCAAACATCAAAATGCGCTTGGCTCGGGTGGCTGGCTTAAGTTAAAAAGTGTTCGAGAGATTAAATCTGGTGTCATATCAAATCTGCGCTTTTCAAATATTGATGAGCCGGGTGCGTTTGGTGCTGCATTTATTGCTTCCTGGACCGCTCAAGGGGGAGCGAGTTCGTTAGTTGATCATGTAGGTGAACGAGTAAAAAAACTAAATTCGGAATACCGGATATAGATAAGAGAAAAGGGAGAATATGACAAAGGTAGTAAAGCGAGAGCTGAATGGCTTATCCAGTATTTCCAACAGTGAAGGAATTTTTTCAATTGTTGCGATGGACCAACGTAATACTTTAAAACGTATGTTTGCAGCAGTTGGAGTAACTGCAACTGATGAGGATATGTTTCAGGCTAAAATCGCAGTTGCCTCTGCGCTTTCCAAAGCTGCATCCGGAATTTTGCTAGATCCAACCTGGGGTGTACCAGCAGTAAATGAGAATGATATTTTGCCAAAAAGCTGTGGTTTATTGGTTGCAGCTGAAAATCCAGATCGGGGAAACTTCAATGGCGAACCTCGTCCAACTAAATTAGCTGGTCAAGATGCTGCCTGGGTTAAATCCCTCGGGGGGCAAGCGGTAAAGGTATTGGTAAGTATGCACCCTGGTCGAGCAATCAAGAATGGTGAACCAGATCTAACTTCAGAGACGGTTGAGCTAGTTAGAAGCATTGTGGCTGATTGCAAGGAACAAGGAATTCCATCAGTGATTGAAAATCTAATCTACCCAATGCCAAATAGTGAGCCGTTAACAGATGAGCAGAAAGAGAATCTAATTGTTGAATCAGCAATATTGCTAAATGAGACAAAGCCAGATCTTCTTAAACTTGAGTTTCCAATTACTGAGCGAGGATGCAAGCGCTTAGCCGACTCGCTTACGGTGCCGTGGGCGGTTTTATCCGCTGGTGTGGCTTTTGATCAGTTTAAGAAAGCCATCACAATCTCTTGCGATGCCGGTGGCGCTTCAGGCTTTATTGCTGGTCGATCAATCTGGAAAGAGGCGATTGGCATGAATAAGGTTGATCAGGAGAAGTTCCTTAACACAACTGCGGTGGCACGTTTAGAGGAGTTAAATCAAACAGTTGTTGGCCGGGCTGTGCCATGGCAAAAAGCGATCAAGTAGCAAATTAAAAAATTAAAGATTGCCAGTTTACAAATTTGAACTGGCAATCTTTTCTCAAATATTTTTTAAACTGAACGAAGTACCGCAGTTACCTTACCTAGGATCTGAGCATCATCTGCTGGAATTGGTGTGAAATCATCATTGGCAGGAAGTAGCCAGAAGTGACCATCCTTCTTTGACCAGGTTTTAACCGTTGCCTCACCATCAATCATCGCCGCCACAATCTCACCCTTCTCCGCATTTTTCTGGGCACGGATAACAACATAATCACCATCACAGATTGCAACATCAATCATGGAATCACCTTTGACCTGCAACATAAATAACTCACCCTTGCCAACAATTGATTCAGGAAGTGG
>JACCDJ010673871.1_pt1 | contig 10773 bp, 9 predicted proteins | sample 7444481 | NCBI WGS metagenome assembly JACCDJ01 (sample SAMN15323435, study PRJNA562643) | freshwater metagenome | isolation source: river surface water | place: USA:Blue River Watershed | collected 2017-08-15 | reverse complement strand
CGGGAACTCCACCCCTGGGAATTGCCAATACCATATCTGTTTTAATACCCAGTTTCAACAAAGTATCGGCCAACTGCATACCAGCATCTTGTCTATTGATAAAGATGGATGAGTCAATCCGCATTTATCTTCTTTCAAATCTTCCACTTTTCTCATTGACCTTAATCCTGAACATGAGGGGTTTTATCCTGTCTTGGTCTGACAGTTCGTGCCCAAGACCTTCAAAATGTTCATGTTGGTGAATGGCTGAGGTTGTCATCAATGGCACTACTTTTGAAAAGAGGTGTTCCCTGGCTTTTAAGGCTGTTTCATCTTTCAGTTCCTCAAATTGTCCAAACACAACAGCACTTTGCCAATTGTCCATGTTGCATGAAATGTCTACTTGGAAGCAGACATTTGGGTTTTGACGCATCAACTCCATTTTTTGTCCCTCCGTAGACTGTCCATAAATATAATGTCCGTCATAGGAATAGGTTACCGGAACAATATAAGGATGCTTTCCATCGCAGCAAGCTATTCTCCCTATGGCCTGACTTGTCAGTAAGTTATTGATCTGTTGTTCATTGAGTTCTCCAGTCATGTTCCTTCTTTGAAGTAAAATTAAGGCTGCTGTTTCTTTCACATCATGATAGTGGTCATGATGTTGAATGACGATAGATGTGCTTTTTATTGCTGATAGATACTATTTTGCCTTTCTTTTTTTGGAGAAATAAAAAGTGAAGAGGTTGAACAGCAGCCTGACTGTTTCGTAAGATATCCATTGCAGTAATCTTTCAGTTGTACGATAAGAACGAATGATGCTGATAGGTGAAATTCTTTTGCAATCATTTTGAATGATTTTCAAGAGCTGATGGTGGACAACACCTGAAAATCCTGGGTCGTCGACATCAAGATTCAATTCAATGCTCGCAAGTGCACTGATATCATTGATGTTGTATGATCCTACTGTAACGATTTTTCCATCTGCCACTGCAATTTTACCATGCAGAATATTGTGCTTGTATTCATGTATTTCAATGCCATGTCTTACTGCCCATCTGTACAAATAACGTTCGGCATATTTTGCAATGCCTACATCTGATATTCCTGCAAGTATCAATTTGATCTTAACGCCTTTTATTAAGGCCTTGGTGATGTTTTTTCTGAAGAAAGGGCTAGGAATAAAATAGCTGGACATGATGATGATCTCGTGATGAGCATTCTTGAACATCTCCATATAGCTTGCAGAAATTTCGTTCCTGCCCATTACCCAATCATTTCTTCTTACCCTCACTGGGCAGTGAAAATTGTTGTTCAGGGCAATGGCGATATCCTGCTTTGTCAACACCAGCCAATCCTCTTGTCTTTTGGTATAGCATTGGTTGCACAGTTTGAACAATTCAAAAGAGGCATCTCCCTCCACTTTAATTGCCCAATCCAACCAGGCTGGAGCTTCTGGCATGTCGTTGTATCTGTCTGAAATATTGATCCCGCCAACCAATGAAAAAATGCCATCACAAACAACAACTTTATGGTGGAGCCTTCTGCCAAAATAGTAATTGCCTCTCTTGAAAATGGGTTCGAAGAAACGCAATTGAATGCCCATTTCTCTCATGCTGTTTTTAAACCCGTTGGACAATCCTTTTGATGCATAACCATCAAGCAGAACCTGGACCTTGACACCTCTTTTGGCAGCCCTGATTAATCTTGAAGCTACCTCCTTTCCTGTTTCATCTTCCTCAAAAATATACACCTGGAGCTGGATGGTTTTTTGGGCATTGTCAATCATGTTGTGCAGAACAGAAAAATAACTACTGCCCCCCCTGATCAACTCTACTTTGTTGTAAAGGGTGAAGGCTGTTTTAATCTTGGTTGCTGACGACATTTGGGTTTTGGGGGAAAGATACTTTATCCTTCCATGATGAGGAATGACAAAGATCATCTATTTGATGCGTTCAGAGATCTGTATCATTTTGGGCTTCTTTGAATGTGGACTAATTGTTCAATTACTCTTCCTGCGCTTTCGTATTTTTGAATAAGGTTTTAATCAACAGCATGTCAAAAAATGTTCATGATACGCCTCTGATGCAACAGCATCGAGCCATTAAGCAGAAGTACCCCGATGCCATCCTTTTGTTTAGGGTAGGGGACTTTTATGAAACTTTTGGTGAGGATGCCATCAAATCATCGGCTGTATTGGGGATTACGCTGACCAAACGAAACAATGGTGCTGCTTCAACACTTGAATTGGCTGGTTTTCCCCACCATTCTCTTGACAGTTATTTGCACAAATTGGTCAAGGCAGGCTATCGGGTGGCCATTTGCGATCAGCTTGAAGATCCTAAAACGGTGAAAGGAATTGTGAAACGGGGTGTCACCGAAATGGTGACGCCAGGATTGGCCACACATGATAAATTGCTCGAACACAACAGCAACAATTTCCTTGCTGGTATCCATTTTGGTGAGAAACTGAATGGGATTTCTTTTCTGGATATTTCCACTGGTGAATTTTTTGTTGCCCAGGGTGATCTTGAATACACCGATAAATTGTTGCAGACCTTCCAGCCGGCCGAAGTTGTTTTTCAAAAAGGCCGACAGGTAGAACTTGGAGAACAGTTGGGCAAAAAATTTTATAGCTATGGTTTAGATCCTTGGATTTTTGACCACCGGTATGCGGAGGAGGCTTTGCTGCGGCATTTTGGCACGCATTCCCTGAAAGGGTTTGGAGTGGAAGACATGGAAGAGGGCATTGTTGCAGCCGGGGCAGTACTGCACTACCTTGGTGATACTGTCCATCCCAATGCCAGTCATATCGCCTCTATCCACAGGATCAACAGGGATGAATACCTCTGGATGGACCAGTTCACCATCAGAAACCTTGAACTCGTCTATGCAGGTGTTGAAGGTGGTGCAACATTGTTAAAGACCATTGACAGTACTGTTTCTCCCATGGGTGCACGCCTGATGCGAAGATGGGTGCTGATGCCGCTTGTACAAAAGGCACAGATCGATGAACGAGCAACTCTTGTTGCCAACATTATATCTAACGCTGAATGGAAAACAGGTATTTTGCAATGCATCAAACAATGTGGAGACATTGAAAGATTGGTGAGCAAGATTCCTACCAGAAAAATTGGTCCCCGAGAAATGCTGCAACTGGCGAATGGACTGGAACAGGTGATGTTGATCAAAGATGCAGCAGGGAATCTCCAAGACCCTTATTTGTTCAAGCTTGCAGAAAATCTAAACGGGTGCAGCACCATCAAGGAAAAAATCCTAAAGGAAATTGCTGATGATGCACCAGCCCAAACGGTTAAGGGCGGATACATTGCAGCAGGTGTCGATCAGGAACTCGATCACTACCGCAGCCTTTCAACAGGCGGAAAAAACGTGTTGGTAGAGATCCAGCAACGAGAGGCATTGAATACCGGCATCAGTTCATTGAAGATTGGGTTCAACAATGTTTTTGGCTACTATTTGGAAGTCAGCAATGCCCACAAGAACAAGGTTCCTTCGGATTGGATCAGAAAGCAAACCCTTACCAATGGCGAAAGGTACATCACTCCTGAGCTCAAAGAGTACGAAGAAAAGATCATGGGTGCCGAGGACAAGATCCTTCAACTTGAATCAAAGATTTATGACCAACTGCTCTCAGCATTGCAGGAATACATCGTTCCCATGCAGCAGAATGCCCATGCCATCGCAGTAATCGATTGCCTGTCCAGTTTTGCGACCAATGCAGCAGCCTATAAATATTGCAGGCCATCCATACATGAGAAAGGAGATCTCCATATCGTTGCAGGAAGGCATCCTGTTATCGAACATCTTTTGAAACCAGGGGATGCATACATTGCCAATGATGTCCATCTTGATCAGGACAATTGTCAGTTGATTATCCTGACAGGTCCAAACATGAGTGGTAAGAGTGCCTTGCTCAGGCAAACAGCCATCATCACACTGATGGCTCATATTGGAAGCTATGTGCCTGCTCAGGAAGCCAGTATCCCCATAACCGACAAGATATTTACAAGGGTTGGTGCATCTGATAACCTGAGTGGTGGAGAGTCCACTTTTATGGTAGAGATGAATGAAACCGCCAGCATCATCAACAACATCTCATCAAGAAGTCTTGTCATACTTGATGAAATAGGTAGAGGAACGTCTACCTATGATGGCATTTCCATCGCCTGCAGTATTGCAGAGTTTTTACACGATGCTCATCAACGACCCAAGACTTTGTTTGCCACTCATTACCATGAGATGAATGAACTTGAACTTCGCCTTCCAAGGATCAAGAATTTTCACATCACCCACAAGGAGGTAGACAACAGGATCATTTTCTTGAGAAAACTGGCTCCTGGGGGAAGTACACATAGTTTTGGTATTCATGTTGCCCAAATGGCTGGGATGCCACCTGTATTGGTTAAAAGGGCAGAGGAAATTTTGGAAGAGCTTGAAAAAAAGCAGGGTATTCAAGTTTTGTCAGCACAGAAACCAGAAGTCCCCGGCATTCAATTGTCCATCTTCGACACCCATACGGAAGTGTTTGCAGGCATCAGGGAAATGATGAGTGGTGTTGACGTGAACAACCTCACCCCGGTAGAAGCGTTGGTCATTTTAAGTGAGATCAAGAAAAAAATCAATTGATCAGGCCAGCTCCTTGAGCGCTTCAACGACTGCGTCAACTTCTTGTCTGGTATTGTATTTGCTGAAGGAAAATCTCACAGTAGATTGTTCAGGTACCTTAAGCGCATTGATCACGTGAGATCCTTGATTGGCTCCACTGCTACAGGCACTGCCACCTGAAACGCAGATATTCCTGATGTCCAAATTGAAGAGCAACATGTCGGATTTTTCAGTCTTGGGAAATCCGACGCTTAATACTGTATAGAGGCTTTCTCCTGCTGGATCACCGTTGAAAACAACCCCTTTGATATTTTCTTCCAGTGAAGTTTTGAGGTATGATTTTAGTGCAGCGATATGTTTCTTTTCGGCCTCATGGTTTTGCATGGCAATTTCAAGTGCCTTGGCAAATCCAACAATCCCATAAATATTTTCTGTTCCCGCCCGCATGTTTCTTTCCTGGCCACCTCCATGAATGAATGGGTTCACCTTGTTGTTGGCATTGATGTACAAAAGACCAACTCCTTTTGGTCCATGAAACTTATGGCTGGCACCAGTGATGAAGTCAACGTTGATTTCAGATAAGTTGATGGGGAAATGGCCAACAGTCTGAACGGTGTCTGCATGAAAAATGGCATTGTATTGCTGGGCCAGTTCTCCTATTTTTTTGATGTTGGTTAAATTGCCAATTTCATTGTTGGCATGCATCAGGGTAATCAATGTTTTCTCTGTAGAGGACGAGAGTTTCTTTTCAAGGTCGTTTAAGTCAATATGACCATTGGGAAGGATGTTGACAAAATCCAGGGTGGCTTCACCCTTGGCTGCAATGAAATTACAGGTATGGAGTGTTGCATGGTGTTCGATAGGAGAACTGATGATCCTGGTGCACCCCAGCTCCTTTACTGCAGCAAAAATGGCCGTATTGCTGCTTTCGGTTCCGCCGCTGGTAAAAAATATTTCAGAAGGATGGGCATGAAGAGCGGCAGCAACTGATTTTCGGGCTTTCTCAATGGCCAGCCTGTTTTCTCTTCCGTATGAATAAATTGAAGATGGATTGCCGAAATGTTCAGTGAAATAGGGTGTCATCGCCTCGAACACCATTGGGTCTATTGGAGTGGTTGCGGCATTGTCAAGATATATTCTGGCGGCCATGTCCTAACTTGTTTTTTCGAATATACGAAACAGGGCTTACAATGACTCCTGTATGTCGCGGATGAGTTTAGATGCGATATTGTTGGCGGTAGTTTCGAAATTGCTTTCTGCAATGATTCGAATGATGGGCTCGGTATTGCTGGACCTCAAATGAACCCAGTCATTGTCAAACTCAATCCTTAACCCGTCAATGGTATTCAATGGATTTGACTTGTATTTTTCTTTCAGTTTCTCAAAAACGAGGTTCAGGTTGGTCGTGCCATCCATTTCGATTTTGTTTTTGCTGATGAAATAGTCAGGATAACTGCTGCGAAGCTGCTTGACGGTTTTCTTTGATTGTGAAAGATGCGTCAGGAATAGCGCAATGCCAATGAGTGCATCCCTTCCGTAGTGGAAATCAGGAACAATGATGCCGCCATTGCCTTCTCCACCGATAACAGCATTCACTTCTTTCATTTTTGCCACAACGTTGACTTCGCCAACAGCTGCAGGATGGTATTTACCACCATGCTTTTCAGTGATGTCTTTCAGGGCTCTTGTTGAGGAAAGGTTGCTTACCGTATCTCCTTTGGTTTTGCTCAACACATAGTCTGCAACAGCAACCAATGTATATTCTTCGCCAAACATTGAACCGTCCTCACAAACCAATACAAGCCTGTCAACATCGGGGTCTACCGAAATGCCAAGATCTGCCTTGTTGGTAATTACTGCGGCAGAAAGTTGCGTAAGGTGTTGAGGCAAGGGTTCAGGGTTGTGGGCAAATTTCCCATTGACCTCTCCATTCAAAACAATGATGTTCTGTTCTTGAATGCCAAGTTTTTTAAGGAGGATGGGTACAAAGATTGCTCCACTGCTGTTGATGGCATCAACAACAATTTTGAGGTTTTGCTTCTCAATTAAATTTTTATTGACAAGGGCATGAGTTACAATCGCATCGATATGCCTGTCTGCATGTTCGTATTTTGTTACAATGCTTCCGGCTTTGTCTACCAGAGAGAAATTGATGTTGCCCAATTCAGCGTTGTTGAGGATTTGTGCACCTACTTCAGCACTGATGAATTCGCCTTTGTTGTTCAGCAATTTAAGCGCATTCCATTCTTTGGGATTATGGCTGGCGGTGATGATAATGCCTCCTGCAGCATTTTCCGCAGCCACTTCAAATTCAACAGTTGGGGTTGTTGAAAGTCCGAGATCAATGACTTCTGCACCCATCGCAACAAGTGTTTGCGCCACAAGACCTGCAATCATTGGTCCACTTATTCTTCCGTCTCTTCCGATGATGATTTTTTTGTTGCCTTCTGCCATTGCCCATTCTCCAAAGGCAGCTGTGTACTTTACCACATCCAGTGGTGTGAGTGATTCACCTGGTTTTCCTCCAATCGTTCCTCGGATTCCTGAAATGCTTTTAATCAATGCCAAATTGAAAATTTTAAGGATGCAAAATTACAAAATAAAGGCTGTTCTATCAACTAAATATGACTGCAAGTTGGTTTTTAGCGGCATTGTGCTTTTTGTTAACTTTCCCGATAATCTATTTCCTGGAAATACTGCTTAATTTTACACTATGCTTATGTTGCAGTCAGATCAGATGTCTTTTTTTCAGCAGGTATTACACCTTGATTATCAGCTAATGCTATTGTTGAACAGTAAATTGAATCACCCTGTTTTGGATGAGCTCTCTCTCTTCATGCGGGAATCCATTTTTCATGTCCCCCTGTATGTGTTCATCATCCTTTATTCCTTTCAGGTTTTTGGTAAAAAAGCCATTTGGTGGGTCCTGGGGGCAATTTCGCTGGTAGCTTTTTGTGACCTGATCAGCAGCCAAGTCATCAAAACCTATTTTGACAGGCCAAGGCCTTGCAGAGATCCCTTTATGGCGGGGCAGATCAGGTTTCTGGCCAGGTATTGTGGCGCAAATGGCAGTTTTACTTCCTCTCATGCGGTCAACCATTTTGCTTTTGCAACTTATGTTGCCTCAACCATGAAGGGAATTTCAAAATGGTTCAATCTTTTGTTTTTCTGGGCTTTTGTTATTGCTTACTCCCAGGTTTATGTAGGGGTCCATTATCCCTCAGATGTGTTTGCTGGGGCTTTTTTGGGGATAGTTTTTGGCCTGGCGGGTGCACAAATCAGCAGGCAGGCCCTATCTTTACAGCAATATAGCATATGAATGAGTTGCTCATCCTGTTCTTACTGATCCTGATCAATGGATTCTTTTCCATGGCAGAGATTGCCTTGGTTTCTGCCAGGAAAGCTCGACTTGAAGGGCAGGCAAACAAAGGGGATTCAAGGGCAAAACATGCACTATCGCTCGCACAGAAGCCTGATTCTTTTTTATCAACTGTTCAAATTGGCATCACCACCATCGGCATTCTTACGGGTATATTTTCTGGAGACAAGATTGTAGATGACGTAGCCGTTTTTTTGGAGGGATTGCCTGCTTTTGCCGCCTACAGCAAAGGGATTGCGACCGCAGTGGTTGTGGTGATCATCACTTTTTTCTCACTTGTTTTTGGCGAACTTGTTCCCAAGCGGTTGGGCTTGTCCAATCCAGAGAAAATTGCCAAAACTGTTGCAGCTCCTATGCGGCTGATCTCAAGAATAGCCTATCCCTTTGTGTGGCTCTTGGTGAACACCACCACCCTGATCATGAGAATTTTCAGGGTAAAAACAGATGACGCTCAGGTAACGGAGGAAGAAATCAAGGCCATCATCAATGAAGGAACAGAACATGGCGCCATTGAGGCAACTGAGCAGGAAATTATACAACGTGTCTTTCACTTGGGAGACAGGAATATAACTTCATTGATGACCCACCGCAGTGATGTGATTTGGTTTGATGTCAATGACAATGAGCAGAGCATCAGGGAAAAAATCATGAAAGAGCCGCATACCGTTTATCCGGTATGTGATAAATCAATTGACCAGATCAAAGGAATTGTTTCCATCAAGGACATGTATGTTACACCCGATGAGGTTTCTTTCAGGCATACCATGAAAAATCCTCTTTTTGTTCCTGAAAATATCAGTCCCTATCAACTGCTGGAAAAGTTCAAAGTCTCCAAGATACATACCAGCTTTGTGGTTGACGAGTATGGGACCTTGCTTGGATTGGTTACCTTGAATGATTTGTTGGAAGCCATTGTGGGAGACCTTCCTCAGCATGATTTGCAGGATTACGAAATCATCGAAAGGGAAGATGGAAGTTTTCTCGTTGATGCGCAGATACCTTTTTATGATTTCTTGACCAGGTTTGAAAAAGCAGATTGGATGAACGAGGGTGAGCAGGAATTTGATACATTGGCTGGCTTCATTTTGCACACCCTTGAACGCATTCCAGAAACCGGTGAGCATTTTGAATGGAAAGGTTTTGGCATTGAAATCATGGACATGGACGGACATAGAATTGACAAGGTATTGGTGAAATTGTCCGAGCAGATCCGAAGTGAGATGGAAGAAGAACAATAATGACTATGGAGCTTTCCCTTCAACATAAAACAGCATTGGTTTGTGGCAGTTCCCAGGGAATAGGAAAGGCCATTGCCATCGAACTCGCAGCGCTTGGAGCCACTTGTATTCTGCTATCCAGGAATTTGACCAACCTTCAACAGACCATCAAAGAATTAACTGTGGCGCATGGCCAATCACATGCCTGTCATGCAGTTGATTTCAAGGATGTTGATGCGCTAAAAGAGCTTGTCTCCAACATTACAAAAAATCATCAAATTGATATCCTGATCAACAATACCGGTGGACCAGCAGCAGGTCCGATTGAAACAGCGGATCCAGTCGCTTTTCAAGATGCTTTCAGTCAACACCTAGTCTGCAACCATGTCCTCGCACAGGCTGTCATTCCTGGAATGAAGCAAAATGGTTGGGGCAGGATCATCAATATCATTTCAACATCAGTCAGGATTCCCATCGATCATCTTGGCGTTTCCAATACCATTCGTGCAGCTGTTGCCTCCTGGTCAAAAACCATGTCAAACGAATTGGCTGTTCATGGCATTACGGTTAACAGCCTGCTGCCAGGATTCATTTCTACCGATAGGTTAGAGGTGGTGGCTGAAAATTTTGCAGCAAGAGCGAATATTGAAAAGGCTGCTATGCAGGCCCAAATGAAATCCTCCGTTCCTGCCAGGCGCTTTGGCACACCTGCTGAAATTGCTGCTGTTGCTGCTTTTGTGGCATCTCCTGCAGCCTCTTATCTCAATGGTATCTGCATACCTGTGGATGGTGGCAGAACCGGAAGCATCTGATCAATGATGACATTTGAATTCAATGAAGCTTTTGCACAGTCGCTTGATGCAGCTGATCCTTTGGGAAGTTTCAGGGACCGTTTTCTGATTCCCGAAAAACAAGGAAAGCAACGCATGTATTTTTTAGGCAACTCACTCGGACTTCAGCCCAAATCAACAGCATCATCAATCAATACCATCCTTCAGCATTGGGCGGATGAAGGGGTTGAGTCTTTCTTTACAGGAAAAGCACCATGGCTGGACCTGCACAATGCCTTGCTTGAGCCATTGTCAGTGATCGCTGGCGCCAAACCTTCAGAGCTCAGTGTGATGAACCAGCTGACAGTGAATATTCATTTGATGCTGGTCAGTTTTTATCGGCCGACTGGCAAAAGAAAAAAAATACTGGTAGAATCCAAGGCCTTCCCCAGTGACCAATATGCCCTACATTCATTTCTGGAACACCAGGGGCTGGATCCAGCTGAAATTCTTGTAGAAGTCAATTCAGGGAGTGAAAATGTTCCCATGCGCAATGAAGATATTGTCGATGCCATTGAACGCAACGCTGATGAACTGGCCTTGGTTTTCCTTGGAGGTATCAATTATTATACCGGGCAGTTGTTGGACATGCAACACATCAGCAAGGCTGCTCGCGAAGCCGGTGCAATCGTTGGTTTTGATCTCGCTCATGCGATTGGCAACGTGAAATTGGGTCTTCATGACTGGGACCTGGATTTTGCCTGCTGGTGTTCTTATAAATACCTCAACGGGGGACCTGGTG
>JACCDJ010504760.1_pt1 | contig 10774 bp, 11 predicted proteins | sample 7444481 | NCBI WGS metagenome assembly JACCDJ01 (sample SAMN15323435, study PRJNA562643) | freshwater metagenome | isolation source: river surface water | place: USA:Blue River Watershed | collected 2017-08-15 | reverse complement strand
GCAACGACATCGAACGGGCTACTGAGCTGGCTCGCCGAATGGTCTGCGAGTGGGGCATGAGCGATGTGCTTGGCCCCCTTTCTTTCGGACAGAAAGAGGAAGCGATTTTCCTGGGACGCGAAATTTCCCAGCATCGCGACTACTCCGAGCAAACCGCGCAAACGATCGATCGCGAAGTGCGGGACATCGTCGAGCGCAATTATCAGCGGGCTCGCGAGATCCTGACTCAGAAATTGGAAATCCTTCACAATCTGGCGAAGGCCCTTCTTGAATACGAAACCATCGACGGCGAGGAAGTTGATCGCATCGTTCGGGGCGAGAAAATTGAACGGAAGCCTCCGAGCACGCTTTCGAACTTGCCGCCTTCCGGAACCGCTCCTGCGACAGGATCGGAATCGGCACCGGGTGGAATGGGCGCTGCTCCGGCTCCGATGCCGGTCTGACGCGAAAGGAAAGCGAACCGAGTGGGAGGCCTGCTCAGTAATCTGCAGTCGAGCTTGAGATGGATCGATCTGCTGGACGTGGGCATTGTTGCCTTCATCGTCTACCGGATCCTCCTACTCATCCGTGGCACTCGTGCCATGCAGATGCTGACGGGCCTCGGGATTCTTGGAATCGGTTTTTTCGTTTCGTCGACTTTCGAGCTCTTCACGTTTCACTGGCTGCTGAGCTACTTTTTCGACTACCTGATTCTGATCGTGATCGTTCTGTTTCAGGATGACTTGCGTCGCGCTTTGACCCACGTCGGGAAGAACCCCTTCTTTGCTGGGGCCTCTGCCGAGGAAGAGCGCGAAATGGTCGATGAGATTGCGCGAGCTGCAACTCGTTTGGCCGCCGAGCGCGTGGGTGCCTTGGTTGTGCTAGAGCGTGAAACGGGCCTGAAAAACTTCATCGATACGGGATCGCGTTTGGATTCTCGCGTGAAGTCAGAACTCATCTATTCTATTTTTCAGCATAATTCGCCCATTCACGACGGAGCCGTGATCATCACGAACGGTCGAATCGCTGCGGCCGGTTGCTTTCTTCCGCTGTCCAAAGATCCGAACATCGATAAGAAGTTCGGGACGCGGCATCGGGCGGCGTTAGGCTTGACTGAAGATAGTGACGCCATCGTGGTCTTGGTGAGCGAAGAAGCGGGGTCCGCTAACTTGATCAAGGGTGGTCGGATGACGACCAACTTGAACGAGCAGGAATTGAAACAGAGTCTGGCGGCGCTGCTGGATCTGCCGAAAGCTCAAGCTAACTTGCCCCGCAGGCTTCGCGGATGGCTGCAGTCCACGCGGGAGAAATGAGTGATGTTCTTTCAGAAAGCGTGGCAAGCGGTTGCAAACAATCTGGGAACGAAGGCCATTTCGGTCATCGTTGCTTTGGTTCTTTGGGTCGTGGTGCTCGGTTCGCGTAACGTCGAAGTGGTGAAGGAAGTTCCTTTGGAGCTCATCACACCGACCGAGCTCGTTGCTGGTAATGACGTTCCTGAGAAAATCGCGTTTCGCTTGTCGGGACCAAAAGCATTTCTGCGGTCCTTGCTGGACCGCCAGGACGAGCCCATTCGGGTGAATCTGACCGCCGGAAAGCCTGGGCTGAACACTTACCGCTTCTTTCAGGACAACATTCGCCTCCCGATCGGCGTGAAAGTCGTCTCGATCACCCCGCCAGCCATTTTAGTGAAGCTCGAATACGTGAAGCGCCGAGACGTGCCGGTGAAGCTCGAGACCTTGGGTGAATTGCCTGAAGGCCGGAAGTTGATTCACGCCGAGGTGAGTCCGCCGGTGGTGAGAATCAAGGGCGCGGAGAGCCGGATCGACAGCGTCACCGAGCTCAGCACCCTGCCGCTCGATTTGGCCAGCGTTCGAGAGAGCTTGGAACGGGAAATCGGCCTCGATATCGCGCGGCATGGAGTGATGGTGGATGGCCCGCTTCCACGCGTGCTCCTCGAGGTCGAGTCGGTAGCGCCGAATCGGCGAATCCGGAATGTGCAGCTGCGGGTACTGGTTTCGAGTGGTCGCGCAACCGTTGCCGAAAAAACGGTAACCTTCCTGGTGCGCGCGACGACTGAAGATTTAAGGGCCCTGGATCCTAAGCAAGTTTACGGAGTTTTGGATTTGCGGGGCCGGCCTAAAGGAAAATACCAAGTGGTTCCGAGAGCTGTCTTGCCAGCCGGAGTTCACTGGGTGAAGACGGTGCCAGAACAAGTCAGCGTGACTCTGGACTGAGACGGGAGCCAAAGAAAATGGGTAAACTCTTCGGGACGGACGGCATTCGAGGAATGGCCAACGAGTGGCCAATGACGGGCGAAGTGGCCATGGCTGTCGGCCGGGCGGTGGCCCATGTGCTGAAGCGAAAACCTGTTGGGCTCAGCTCTCAAACCGGTCGGCGTGCTCGCATCGTCGTTGGCAAAGATACGCGCCTGTCCGGTTATATGATCGAGCAAGCGCTGGCCTCAGGGATTTGCTCCATGGGTGCCGACGTGATTTTGATCGGTCCGCTTCCTACGCCCGGTGTGGCCTTTGTCACTCAAAGCATGCGCGCGGACGCAGGGATCATGATCTCGGCATCACACAATCCCTATCACGACAACGGGATCAAGATTTTCGCAGCCGATGGCTACAAACTCCCCGACGAGATGGAAGCCGAGATCGAGCGCTTGGTGCTGACCAAAGAGATCGATCAGTACCGCCCCACTCAAGATTTGGTGGGAAAAGCCTACCGAATCGATGACGTCTTGGGACGCTATCTCGTGTTCCTGAAGTCCCTCTTCCCAAAAGAGCTGGACCTGAGTGGAATGCGCATTGCTCTGGATTGCGCTAACGGAGCCGCATACAAAGTGGCGCCCCTGGTTTTTGAAGAACTCGGAGCGGAAGTCATTCGCCGCGGAGTGGGGCCGAACGGCCTGAATATCAACGACGCTTGTGGAGCTCTTCATCCGGAAGCGATAGCGGCGGTGACCCATGAATACCGTGCCGATATCGGGATCTCGCTCGATGGCGACGGAGATCGCTGCATTTTGGCAGACGAAAACGGCGACATCGTCGATGGCGATCAGATCATCGGTCTGTGTGCTCTTCAGATGGCTCAGGACGGTGTTTTGAAGAATCGCACCGTGGTCACCACCCCGATGTCCAATATTGGACTGGAAGTCACTCTAGCTGAGCATGGAATCACGATGGTGCGAGCCCAGGTGGGCGATCGCTACGTCGTCGAAAGCATGCGCAAGGGCGGATTCAATCTCGGGGGCGAACAGTCAGGTCACATTATTTTCCTCGACCAGTCCACCACGGGCGACGGAATCGTGGCGGCACTTCGCGTGCTCGAAGCCATGAAGCGCTCGAAAAAGCCGCTTTCTGAGTTGAAGAATCGCATTAAGCTTTTCCCCCAAGTTCGTGAAGATGTTCGCGTATCGCGTAAAGATCCGCTCGAAGCGATCACCGAAGTGCGCGAGGCCATGGAAGAGGCGGAGGAAGCCTTGAAGGGCCGCGGACGCGTCTTTGTTCGCTATTCAGGAACTGAGCCGCTGGCTCGGGTAATGCTGGAAGGCGAAGATCAAGCGCAGCTTCGAACGCTGGCCAGTAAGATTGGACAAGCCATTCAGAAGCATCTGGGCGCACCGGTGGGTAAAGGTGGCCGCGCATGAGTCGTTCGGTTTTACCGCCTGCGGCAGTACCTGCTCGCTTGGGCGTGAACTTGGATCACATCGCGACGCTTCGCCAGCTGCGTGGGACGCCCTATCCCGATCTTTTGGAAGCCGTTCGTTTGGTCAAGGCAGGTGGAGGCGAGCAAATCACGATTCACCTTCGTGAGGACCGTCGCCACATCCAGGACGCCGACGTGAAATGGTTGGCAGAAGCGCGCCTTTTGCCGCTGAATTTGGAAATGGCCGCCTCCGAGGCTATGGCGAAGCTGGCCGTCCGAGTTCGCCCTGACTGGGTTTGTTTAGTCCCCGAGAAGCGCCAGGAAGTGACCACCGAGGGTGGACTTGAGCTCGTAAAATCACGGAAGCGGATCGACGCTGTGATCCGGAAAGTGAAGAAAGCGGGCATCAAAGTGAGCTTGTTCGTCGAGCCAACCCGCGCGGCTATGAAAGCTTCCTTCGAACTAGGCGCCGATGCTGTGGAGCTGCATACCGGGCGTTTCTGCCTTGCGACGCAAGGCGGGGAGTCGCACCGGGGGGGCGCAAGAAAAAATGAGAATCGGTTGTCGAGCCCGGCCGCCAAGCGGGAGTTGGCACGAGTGGTTTCGGCAGCTGAAGAAGCAAAGAAGCTAGGCATTCACTGTCATGCAGGCCATGGCCTGGATTATCTGAATGTCCGAGCGCTGACTCAAATCACGGACAAAACGGGACGTGAACTAATTGAAGAGTACAACATCGGCCACGCCATTGTTTGTCGCGCGGCTTTGGTGGGGATGGAGCGCGCGGTGCGCGAAATGGTCTCCGCCATCCAAGCCCCCTGAAATTCTGGAAAGGACTAAAACGTCATGAACACTCCCCTCCGAATTACCACCAGCAGTGAGATGCGGTTGCTCGATCAAACCGCCGAGCACGAGTTCGGGATCGAAGCTCAGACTTTGATGGAAAATGCGGGACGCGCCGCTGCTCAGATTCTGCTCGAGCAGCATCCGACGGCAGGTAAGGACACCGAGATTCTCGTTTTTGCCGGAAAAGGGAATAACGCAGGCGACGCTTTCGTCGTAGCTCGTCGCTTGATCTGCCTCGAGCGAAAAGTCCGGGTCTTCCATTTGGTGAAGGAAGATCGTTACCGCGGCGCCGTTCTGAAGAACTTTCAGATTCTGAAAAAAATGAAGGCCAAGCTCACTTTGGTCGAGACCGCGAGCGATCTGGATTCGTTCTTCAGTAATTCTTCCGGTCCCATCACCGTGGTGGACGGGATTTTGGGCACGGGCTTGAAGGGTGATTTGGAAGGCGTGTTTTACGACATCGTCGAGATGATCAATGCTCGCAAAGCGCGCGAAGTCATCGCCATGGACATCCCCTCGGGCGTGAGCGGCGATACGGGACGAATTCACGGAACTTCTATTCAAGCGACGACGACTGTCAGCTTTGGCTACCCGAAACTCGGTCACTTCTTGCCGCCAGGTGCGGGTCGCCGGGGCACGTTGATCAATGTGGATATTTCCCTTCCCCCGAAGTTTCGCCATGAAGGCGATAAATTTTTGCTCTCAAAAGCGCCGCTCTCCGCCCTTCTTCAAGAGCGCGATTTGTACGGTCACAAGAACTCCTTTGGTCACACTCTTCTGATTGGCGGAAGCCCAGGGCGCTTGGGCGCGATTTGCATGGCCGCGCGGGCTTGCCACAAGATGGGTACGGGCTTAGTTTCCGTTGCGTCTTGGGAAGATTCCATGGACGCTCTGCTGATCAAGCTGCCGGACGAGACGATGGCGACCGCGATTACCGTTTCGCAGCCCGATTTGGAGTCTTACCGTCGCACGATGCACCAGTATTCGAGCGCGGTCGTAGGCCCGGGCTTGGGCCTTCGTCATGCGGGGCGCCAGCTTTTGGAAGAGCTGGTCCCGGCTTATCCGGCGCCGCTCGTACTGGACGCCGATGCTCTCAACTTGATCGCGGACCATGGGCTTCACGAGCTGCTCAGAGCGCGTAAAGCACCGACGGTCATTACGCCTCATCCAGGCGAAATGGCGCGGCTCCTCGGGATCAGTAAGGATGAAGTACTGGCCGATCCGGTCGCGGCAGTTCGCGAAGCGGTGAAGCGAACCCATGCGATTGTGCTTCTGAAAGGCGCTGCGACTCTGATTGGCTCGGCGGATGATCAGATTTATCTGAACCATTATCCGAACGATGGAATGGCAACCGCAGGCAGTGGTGATGTCCTTGCCGGGATGATTGGCGGGCTTTTAGGTCAGCATATGGACGCTTTCCAGGCCACGAAGCTTGCGGTTTACCTGCACAGCTTGGCAGGCGATTTTGCCGCGCGAGAAAAAGGACATCGGAGCATGACTGCTCCAGACATCATCGAGAACATTCACAATGCCATCCAGGACATCAAAGCCCACCCGCTCTCAGCCACCCCAGCCGTGGAAGGAAGAGACGTCCTGCTCTGAGGCAGCGCTCAAGCAGGTTGCCCTTCAGTGGGTAGGCGAGCTGGGCCCCCAGGATCACGTGCTTTTAGAAGGTCCGATGGGGGCAGGGAAAAGTACATTCGCACGATTGATCTTGGACGCTTGGGGAGTGGAGCAATCGGCGGAAGGAAGCCCGACGTTTGCTTTGGCGCACGAGTACCGGAGTCCGAGGGGCGAAGTGATTCACCTGGACTGCTATCGTCTGCGCTCGGAAGAAGAGCTCGAGGCCGCCGGCGTGCTGGAGTATTTTTGGGAAAGGCGCGCCCTGGTTCTTGCGGAGTGGGTGTCTCTTTTTCCGGAATTGCAGGAATCGCTCATGCGAGGAATTCGCGGCGTTGCGCTTTGGAAAGTGGAACTCGGATTTCAGGAAAGCAGCCCTGACAAGCGCTCCCTTCGCATTACACAGCTCAGAAAAGCCTGATTAGGCCGCTTTACGCGCCGAACTCAGGGCCTTGTTGTAGCGAGGTGCCAGGAACGGTCGAGTTTGGAAGAGTGCGCCCTGCATACTGCCTCGTGAAATGACGACGAGAACTCCGTTTCCAATTTCTTTGCTCTCGACTTGGAAAAGAGAGAGCCACTCGTGATCGCTCGCGCCGAAAGCGGCACGAAGCGAGTCGGGGAGAAGTTTCTTCGATTCGCCAACGGCTGCAGTTCCAGGAGAGAGTTCATGTAGGCCAGTTTTCGTGATGCTTTTCCAAAGCTCAGGCGTCCAGGTCGGGTCCCACCCCATCCCGCTCCAACGGGATGCATCGGAAGGGGTACCGAAGCCGACTTGCGGTACCAGAAAACTTCCGTCTTGAAGCAGAAGGACCGCGCGATCAGCGCCGGTCTTATAAAGAAGGTTCATGCCGCGGTTCAGCGGGTCTTTGCCGCTTTCTGCGATGGCTGGATCGCGATGAGGAATGCACGCGAACGGAACGCCTTGCGAATCGAGCGTACGCCGGGAAGCGCTGCGCACTTCTGCAGTGGGACCCGGAGGAAGTGCTACGGATTCTCCTGATGCGTCAGCTTGCGGGTAAGCCGAATCTGCAGAGCCCGAGGCAGCGACGAGCTCCAGGGGAGCCACGTCTTCACTGGGCTCGATCGATAGCGAGGGTGATAGTTCGGGGGTCTCAGAAAATTCCTCCGAACTTGCCGCGTCCGAGGAGGCTTGAGAGTCGATAACAAGCAAGTCATCGCTGCTGGAATCCAAGGTGAGTTCGAGTGAGCCTTCACCTGAAGGCGGCGGAAGTGGATCGGAATTTTCTGTGATGGGCGCTGGTGCTTCAGGTCGAAGATCGAGAACGGGAGCGTCACTCTCGGTTGACGCGCTTAAATCGATCACTCCTCCGATCTCGGCACGCATCATCGTTGCCGAGGTGGCGCTCTCAGGAGCTTCGGGCGCAGTACTTAAGTCGATCAATCCGCCGGCTTGGGTGTCTTCGAGCACCGGATCGAGTTTTGTTTGGGTGGGTTTTTGGGCGGAAGCGGGCGGTCGGCCCGCAAAAAGCGTCTTTCGGTCCAGGAGGCGGCTTACGCTCGGCATCGATGCGTCGTCGCTATCGAGATCGATCTGGCTTGTTTTGTCGTTTGATTTCAGGCTTTTAGGATCTTTTGGGGCCGCCATGAGTCCAACACTCCCGTCTCTGACTGATCGGTCAAACTCAGGGAAACCTTCAGCGTAAAAGGCGTCTCAAGCGCTAGGATAATTAGTTGACGCTCCTGATACAGCATGGTACCCCCTCGAGGGATCTCTGGGAGAGATCAAGGAGAGAGTTTTTCATGCGTCTTACTTCGAAAGGCCGTTACGCGGTCCGCGCAATTCTGGATCTGACTTTCAACTCGAATGGCCGCCCCGTGCGCCTTCAAGAGATCTCGGAACGCCAAAAGATTTCGTTGCACTACTTGGAGCAGCTTTTCCGCCGCCTTCGTAAAGGCTCGGTCGTGAAGAGTGTGCGTGGTCCGGGCGGCGGCTACGTTCTGTCGCGCACTATGGACGAAATCTCCATTAAAGACGTTTTGACCAGCGTGGGTGAGAACATCAACCCGGCACGTGATTTGGTTGGGTCGACGGACATCAAGTCCGACACGGTCGAGTTCATTTTGACGAAGACTTACTTCGAAAACTTGGGCGTGATCATGCAAGAGTACCTGACCACGACTTCAGTCGGGGACCTGATCCGTAAGGCCCGCGGCACGCAGGAGCTGCCGAAGGCAGCTGGCTCGATGCTGGACACCACCGGCTTCCAGATCCCGGCGGCGCAGTCCAATGTCGGCAAAGCCCGCGATCTTTCTTGATGCGAACGCAGGCGCGCCGCTTCGTCGTGAAGTGGCCGAGGCGTTAACCGCATTACTCTCAGATTCTGAGTCAGGCTTACCGAATCCGTCGAGCTCTCACGCATGGGGCCGACGCGCTCGGAGGCTTTTGACTGAGGCACGGGAGCGTGTGGCGAAGTCCTTGGGGGTACAGGATCCCGAGGGTGTGATTTTCACGTCCTCAGGGACCGAGTCCAACCACTTGGCCGTTCGAGGTGTGCTCGAGCGAGTCCCCGCAGGCTCTCGCTGGGCAGTCTCAGCGATCGAACACGATTCTTTCGAAAAGCTTCAGGCTTGGGCTTTGAAACGTGGAATCGCAGTTGATGTGGTTCCGGTGGACTCCCAAGGACGCGTGATTCTGTCGGCGCTTCGGGACTGCTTGCGCCCAGAAACGGTTCTTTTCAGTCTGAACTGGGTGAATAACGAAACGGGCGTCGTTCAAGACTTAGGGCTTCTCCGTTCGGAGCTAGACTCGTTCGCAAAAGCCGACGGATGTCGTCCACCCCTGTTTCAAGTCGATGGAGCGCAAGCTTGGGGCAAACTCCCGATTCAGCTGGATGGTTCCGGGGTCGACCTTGCCTGTTTCTCGGGGCACAAAATCGGAGCGCTTGCCGGAACTGCCCTGCTTTGGCGAAAAGCGGGCGTGGAGTTAGCTCCGATCTTTCCTGGAAAGCAGGAAGGTGGTCTTCGCGGAGGAACTGAAAACCTTCTTGGGATCCATGCCCTCGGGGTGGCAGCTCAAGCGCTGGATCCGCTCGCTTATGAGATGCACCTCATGCCTCTTCGCGAGCATTTGGAAAAAGGCCTTTCAGAAAAGCTACCGGGCGCCCGAATCAATGGGCGAGGGGCTCAGCGTGTTGCGAACACCGTGAACGTGAGTTTCGAGGGGTCGCCCTTTGAGAGCGGCGCGCTGATTCAGTCGCTCGATCGAGAAGGCTTTGCTGTCAGCGCGGGCTCAGCTTGTTCGAGTGGCGTGAGTCGGGCCTCTCCTGTTTTGAAAGCCATGGGCCTATCTGAGGATTTGGCCCGTAGAACCCTTCGCATTTCCTTGCCGCAAGGAACCCGCCGAGAGAATCTGGATTCTCTAATCGATTCGCTTGGCCGAATTCTGGCGAGATAAGGGGAAACCAGTGGCGCACGGAACAATGGTGGGGACCTACGGGAAACCGCAGACGAAAAAGAGCCGAAAAGTCCTGGTGGCCCTGAGCGGCGGCGTAGATAGCGCAGTGGCTGCGGCACTCCTGAAGAACCAGGGCTTGGATGTCGTTGGGCTCCATATGCAGCTCTGGGATCCGGATCGCCAGGCCATGGGCTGTAAGTTCACCACGCGCTGCTGTCAGGTGGCTGACCGGGACCGTGCCAAAGGGATTTGCCAGAAACTTGAAATTCCATTTGTGTCAGTGGACGGGCGTGAGCTTTTCGAAGAAGAAGTTCTAGATTCGATTGTCCACGAAGCCATTTTGCTCAGAACCCCGAACGCGTGCTTTCGGTGCAATGAACGAGTGCGGATTCCGCTTTTGATGAAAAAAGCGGACGAGCTCGGCTGCGCGACGGTCGCTACCGGCCATTACGCTCAGCTCCTGAAGGACGTAGCGAGTGGCCAAATGCGACTCGCTCAAGCTGCCGATCGAAGCATGGACCAAAGTCACCTGCTGTTCGGGCTAACGCAGGCACAGTTAGTCCGCATGGAGTTTCCGGTAGGGGGAGTTCCGGGCACCATGGTTCAGAAGCTGGCCGAAGAACTGGGCGTGAGCATGGCGAAAGCGCATGACGCAAGTCAGTCTTGCTTCGTCAAAGACCCCGTTTATTTTCAGTGGCTCGAGCAGCGCGTGGCGATTTCCATGAGAACTCCCGGCATGGTTCGGACGCCCGACGGCCAAGTCATAGGTGAACACTTTGGCGCGCTTCACCACCCCGTGGGTGAGAAAGCCAACATTCCGCTGGCAACGAAAGATCCGAAGAACTTCGTCGTTCTTGAGCTTGAGCCGCAGTCGCAAGTTCTTGTCGTTGGGCTTCCTGAGATGCTGAAGGGCTACCACTGCCTGATCGGGCAGACGAACTGGATCATTCCCGTTTCGTCGCACACCGAGTTTCCGGCGCGCGCCAGTATCAATGGTGGAAGCCAGGTGAAGTGCCGAGTGCTTCTTTTCGGAAATCGTCGTGCTCAGGTGAATTTCGAAGAGCGCATTCCTCGACTCAGCGCTGGGGAAGCCATTGTGTTTTATGAGGAGAGTGAGCTTTTGGGAGGCGGTTGGATTGAGACCGTCGGCAGGCAGCCCGAAGCCGGAAGTCCCCTAGCCGCAGAAGAAGCGCTTGCTGCCAATCCCGATCTCGACCCTTCGAAAGTTCAAGATGTCTCAGCCGACTTACCTAGTTAAAACTTTAG
>JACCDJ011264029.1_pt1 | contig 10778 bp, 9 predicted proteins | sample 7444481 | NCBI WGS metagenome assembly JACCDJ01 (sample SAMN15323435, study PRJNA562643) | freshwater metagenome | isolation source: river surface water | place: USA:Blue River Watershed | collected 2017-08-15 | reverse complement strand
GGGAGACCCTGTGTATAAAAAGAAATCTCCAGCTCAGGCTCAAGCATTGTCCTTTGTCAGAGGGGGGCAAGCCTTGCACGCGGCTTTGCTGGGGATCGTTCATCCGCGCACTCAAGAGACCCTGGTTTGGCATGCCCAGTTACCGGCAGACATGCAGTCATTGGGTCTTGAGCTTGGTTTTACGGCTAATGATCTCAATCCCGATTGGTCTAAGTGGGACCTATAAAAACCATGGCGACACAATCTTCTTTGCCTCCTTCAAATATTTCTCCACATCTACGTCTCTTAGATTGGGCTCGTCCGCCAGGGGTTCAAGCTTTGATCACTCATCGTCATGGTGGAGTGAGTCAAACCCCCTTTGACTCTTTGAACTTGGGTTTGCATGTGGGGGATGATTCACACTGTGTTCATCAAAACCGCGCTGAATTACTCACCATACTTCCCAGTGAGCCGGTTTGGCTGAACCAAGTGCATGGCACGACTGTGTTCAATGCCAATTTAGTTGCCTCCGAATCAATTCCCCAAGCAGATGCCGCAGTCACCAATCAAGTGAATCGCGTACTGGCCATCATGACGGCCGATTGTTTGCCCGTATTGTTGGCCACCCGAGATGGACAAGTGATTGGTGCGGCTCATGCAGGCTGGCGTGGATTAGCCGCGGGGGTGATTGAGAAAACTGTCGTGGCCATGCGTGAATTGGCCTCAGCACAAAATACAAGCACCGAAATACAGGCTTATCTTGGGCCTGCCATTGGACCTAAATCCTTTGAAGTGGGCGCTGAAGTCAAAGAGATCTTTTTGGCACATGAGCCAAAAGATCATGAACACTTCATTCAGTTAGACCAGAAACAGAAATATTTGGCCAATCTTTATGGTCTGGCTCAAAGCAGATTGCATTCTTTAGGCATTCACCTCATCGAAGGGGGGCAGGAATGCACTTATCAAAACCCAAATTTCTTTTCCTACCGCCGAGACCGCACTACTGGACGCATGGGTAGTTTCATCTGGATTGAATCACTTAGATAATCTCTCTAAGCTTGATTTCGTAAGCTTGAAGGAAGTTTCAGATAGGGTTAATTCTTATAACGAATTCCCTCATAACACCGCAGAATAGAGATATTAGACCTAAGTCAAATAACTTTAAGGGATTGTTATGGTGAACATGCAAGGCTTTGGCGCAGGCCCAACCTTGGCTCCGCAACACATGGCGTTGATACCTCCAGAAAAGCTTGTGGAGATTCGTGAGCAGTATGCAAAAGAATTAGCCGCCTTGTGGGCCAATCCAACTGGCACTCCCATCACCGATCGAAGATTCAGAGGCGAGGCTTGGCAAAACCCATGGAACCAAGCCACGGTTAATTTTTATTTGCTGAACTCTCGACACTTATTGAAGTTGGCGGATGCAGTTGAAGCTGAAGCCAAGGTCCGTCAAAGAGTTCGTTTTAGCATTGAGCAAATGATTGATGCAATGTCGCCATCTAACTTTTTGGCAACCAATCCTGAAGCGCAGCAGCGCCTGATTGAAACTCAAGGTGAATCACTTCGCACCGGCATTCTGAATGCTCTACAAGATTTGGGTAAGGGCAAGGTCTCGCAAACCGATGAAACGGCTTTTGAAGTAGGGAAGAACGTGGCCACCTCAGAAGGTGCCGTGGTTTACCAAACCAAGCTCTTCCAAATCTTGCAATTCAAGCCTTTAACCCCGCAGGTGTATGAGCGACCCTATTTGATGATTCCTCCGTGCATCAACAAATACTATATTTTGGATTTACAGCCCGAAAGCTCAGTGGTTCGTTATTTGGTTGAGCAGGGTCACACGGTTTACTTGATTTCTTGGAAGAATCCAGATGCGAGCATGGCCGATACCACTTGGGATGATTACATTGGTGGCGCGATTCATGGCATTGAAACTGTTCAAGATATCAGTGGCCAAAAGCAAATCAATATTTTGGGTTTCTGTGTTGGTGGCACGATCACAGCCACAGCTTTGGCGGTGATGGCCGCCAGAAATCAACATCCTGCATCTAGCTTGACGCTTCTCACGACTTTGTTGGATTTTTCAGACACAGGCATCTTAGACGTGTTTGTGGATGAAGCCTTGGTAACCTTGCGTGAAAACACCATTGGTGGAAAAAATGGTGGCAAGTGCGGCATGTTGCGTGGCGTTGAATTGGCCAATACCTTCTCTTTCTTGCGACCCAATGATTTGGTCTGGAATTACGTGGTCGATAACTACCTCAAAGGAAATTCACCACCGCCGTTTGATTTGCTCTATTGGAATGGCGATTCGACCAACTTACCGGGCGCCATGTATTCCTGGTACTTACGCCACTTATACCTCCAGAATGAATTGAAAGAACCAGGCAAATTAACAATTTGTGGTGAAAAAGTAGATTTAGGCAAGATCAAATGCCCGGTTTATCTTTATGCCTCACGTGAAGATCACATCGTGCCTTGGTGGTCGGCTTATGAGTCCGTCAAATTATTAAAGAGTGCCAAAGTTCATTTTGTCTTAGGAGCTTCTGGCCACATCGCAGGTGTGATCAATCCACCTGAGAAGAAGAAACGCAATTACTGGTCCAATGCCAAATTACCAGCCACTGCCGATGCTTGGTTCGAGGGTGCTAAAGAAGTGCCCGGTAGTTGGTGGCCTGATTGGGCCAATTGGTTAAAACCATTGAGTGGCAAGAAAAAAGCAGCACCGAAGAATTATGGCAACACCAAATACAAAGTTTTAGAAAAAGCACCGGGCTCTTACGTCAAAGAAAAAGCCACGGATTAATCGTCGTTGAATCATCATTTTATTTTTAGTATTGAATTAACAGGGGAGATAGCATGAGTCAGAAGATCGCGTACGTAACAGGTGGTATGGGTGGTATTGGTACCGCCATTTGCCAGCGTTTGGCCAAGGATGGTTTTAAAGTGATTGCTGGTTGCGGTCCTAATTCACCTCGTAAAGATCGTTGGTTAGGCGAACAAAAAGCCTTGGGTTTTGACTTCACAGCCTCAGAAGGCAATGTGGGTGACTGGGAGAGTACTGTGGCGGCTTTTAATAAAGTCAAAGCTGAATTCGGCAAGATTGATGTCTTGGTCAACAACGCGGGTATCACGCGTGATACGGTATTTCGTAAGATGACCCCAGAAGACTGGCGTGCGGTAATTGATACCAATTTGAACTCTTTGTTCAACGTGACCAAGCAAGTGATTGATGGCATGGTCGATGCTGGTTGGGGCCGCATCATCAATATTTCTTCAGTGAACGGTCAAAAAGGTCAATTTGGTCAATCGAACTATGCCACTGCTAAAGCGGGTATTCATGGCTTTACGATGTCTTTGGCCCAAGAGACTGCTTCTAAAGGAGTGACGGTCAATACTGTTTCACCAGGCTACATTGGTACAGACATGGTGACAGCGATTCGTGAAGATGTTTTAGAGAAAATCATCAATACGATTCCGGTTAAGCGTTTGGGAACGCCCGATGAGATCGCATCGATTGTTTCTTGGATTGCCTCCGATCAGGGTGGTTTTGCCACTGGTGCAGACTTCTCATTAAACGGTGGTCTACACATGGGCTAAGCTGGGCAAGCCCTTCGGGGTATTTTGCACTGCAGCAATGATGGGCTTGATTTACACATACAATATGGGTATTCAAGCCCAAATTACTTAATATGGTCACTAAAAAACAATCTGCAAAATCTGCTGGTGTTCGAACGATTAAGAAATATCCTAATCGTCGCCTCTACGACACTCAGACCAGTACCTATGTCACTTTGACCGATGTGAAGGGCTTGGTATTGGCTCATGAAGAGTTCAAGGTCGTGGATGCCAAGACCGATGAAGATTTGACGCGCGCCATTTTGTTGCAAATCATTTTGGAAGAAGAGGCTGGTGGCGTGCCCTTATTCACTACGCCGATGTTGTCTCAGATGATTCGTTTCTACGGTCATTCTATGCAAGGTATGGTGGGTGGCATGCTAGAAAAGAACATTCAGTCTTTCATTGATATGCAATCTCAGTTTGCTGAGCAAACCAAGCAAGGTGGGGCGACCCCTGAGAGTTGGGCGCAATTTATGAGTGGTCAAAACCCCATGATGCAGCAAATGATGGGTGGTTACATTGAGCAAAGTAAAAATTTGTTCACCCAGATGCAAGAAAAAATGAAGGATCAAGCCAATGTTTTTACGGGCTTTCCTTTTACTCCCCCTAAAAAGAGCGATAAATAATTGAGCGGCAAGATTGGTTTTGTTTCCTTAGGCTGTCCTAAGGCGCTGGTAGATGCTGAACGCATCGTGACTCAGTTGCGTGCCGAAGGCTATGAGATTGCCAAAGACTATGCCGGATCTGATTTGGTGGTGGTCAACACTTGTGGCTTCATTGATTCAGCTGTTCAAGAAAGTTTGGATGCGATTGGTGAGGCCCTCGCAGAAAATGGCAAAGTGATTGTCACGGGTTGCTTAGGCGCAAAAAAGAACGCTGATGGCTCGGATGTGGTGACCTCTGTGCACCCGAAAGTTTTGGCGGTCACCGGTCCTCATGCCGCTGATGAAGTGCTTGAGGTGGTTCATCAACACCTGCCCAAAGAGCATGACCCTTTTTCAGACTTGGTGCCCAAAGCAGGCATTAAGTTAACTCCGAAGCATTACGCCTATTTAAAGATTTCTGAAGGTTGTAATCATCGTTGTACGTTTTGCATCATTCCAAGCTTACGCGGTGACTTGGTGTCTCGCCCAATTGGTGATGTATTGCTGGAGGCTCAGCATCTGTTCGAGGCCGGTGTGAAAGAGTTATTGGTAGTTTCACAAGACACGAGTGCTTATGGTGTGGACGTTCAATACCGGACAGGTTTTTGGGATGGTCGTCCGGTGAAAGCCAAACTCTTTGACATGGTCGAAGCCTTAGGCCAACTAGCCAAACAACATGGCGCTTGGGTGCGTTTGCATTACGTATATCCCTATCCTCATGTGGATGATATTTTGCCTTTGATGGCCCAGTTTGCGGATGAGGGCAGTGGTGTGTTGCCTTATTTGGATATTCCAATGCAACACGCACATCCGGATGTCCTTAAGCGCATGAAGCGTCCTGCCAGCGGTGAGAAAAATCTTGATCGCATCCAAGCTTGGCGCAAAGCTTGTCCGGATTTGACGATTCGCAGTACCTTCATTGCTGGTTTTCCGGGCGAGACAGAAGAAGAATTTAATTATTTATTGGACTTCATGCGTGAAGCCAAAATTGACCGAGCTGGTTGCTTTGCATACTCCCCTGTGGAGGGTGCCAAAGCCAATGAGTTAGAAGGGGCTTTGCCTGATGAAGTCAGAAATGAACGGCAAGCTCGATTCATGGCGGTTGCTGAAGAAATCTCAGCTCAGCTCTTGCAAGCCAAGGTAGGTAAGCGCATCAAGGTTTTGGTGGATTCAGTGGGACCCAAAGGGGGCATTGGTCGCACTCAGTCTGATGCGCCAGAAATTGATGGCTTGGTTCATCTCTTGCCTACAGATAAGATCTCTAAAAAATACAAAGTGGGTGACTTTGTCAAAGCCACGGTATTGCAAACGCAAGGTCATGATCTGATTGCTCAGCTGTAATTAGGTTTTTTGCCTAGATATCTTGGGCACTTCATGGGTGATTACCCCTAGTATTCCCTAATAGTCTGTTTTAGACAGTTACTCGTAAGATTAGCCCTACAGACTGATCTTTTCTAACCATAATAAGTATTCAAGGGAGTTCCAGATGGCACGTGATGTAGTTGTTCTAAGTGCAGTTCGTTCTGCAGTCGGTGGTTTTGGTGGTTCATTGAGCAGCATGGAGCCCGCTGAATTAGCTGGTACGGTCATGAAAGAAGCCGTGAACCGTTCTGGCGTTGACCCTAAACAAATTAATTATGTGACTGTGGGTAACTGTATTCCTACAGAATCACGTTTCCCATATGTGGCGCGTGTCGCAGCGATTCAGGCAGGCTTGCCGATGGATTCAGTGGCCATGGCAGTAAACCGTTTATGCAGTTCTGGTTTGCAAGGCATCGTGACCACATCACAAGCCATCATGTTAGGTGATTGTGAGTACGGTATTGGTGGTGGTGTTGAGGTGATGTCACGCGGTATCTATGGTGCACCTGCCATGAGAAGTGGTGCACGCATGGGTGACACAAAAATGATCGACATGATGGTTGCTACTTTGACAGATCCATTTGGCGCTGGACACATGGGTATCACAGCTGAAAATCTTGCAGCCAAGTGGAATATCACACGTGAAGAGCAAGACGCTTTGGCCGTTGAGTCACATCGTCGTGCAGCTGCTGCGATTGCAGAGGGTCGCTTTAAATCACAAATCACACCGATCACGATGCAGACTCTCAAAGGCGATGTGGTTTTTGATACCGATGAGCACGTCAAAGCCAATACCACGATGGAAAGTCTTGGCAAGATGAAACCTGCTTTCAAAAAAGACGGTACGGTCACAGCAGGTAATGCCTCAGGTATTAATGATGGCGCCGCTTTCTTTGTTTTGGCATCTGCCGATGCTGCAGCCAAAGCAGGTCAAAAGCCAATGGCCCGTTTGGTTTCCTATGCTTTGGCCGGTGTGCCGAATGACATCATGGGTGAAGGTCCAATCCCAGCGTCTAAGTTGGCTTTGCAACGTGCTGGTTTGACGATTGACAAGATGGATGTGGTTGAATCCAACGAAGCCTTTGCGGCACAAGCGATTGCAGTGTCTAAGGGCTTGGGTCTTGACATGAGTAAAACCAATCCAAACGGTGGCGCGATTGCCCTAGGTCACCCAGTGGGTTGTTCAGGTGCTTTCATTGCGACCAAAGCGATTTATGAACTTCATCGCACCGGCGGTAAATACGCCTTGGTGACGATGTGTATCGGTGGTGGTCAAGGTATTGCTGTGGTATTTGAGCGTCTCTGATTCTCAAACAACAAACAAGCCAAACAAAAAAACCGCTCTGATGAGCGGTTTTTTTATATCACCTGTAAGACTAACTTTGGTGATTTATCTAATATTTTCAGAAGTAATCTTGCTGGCCCAGTGGGGTAACGTTTTCCTTGTTCCCAATTTCTGATGGTGTCCAGGGGAACCAATATCCTTTCTGATAACTCCTTTTGGGTAAAACCTAATTTCTCCCGAATGCTCTTAGCATACAAAGCAGCATCCATTTTTGCCTCTAAATCATCTTGAGCTTTTTGTTTGGCTATTTCTTTTTCGCCAGTGGCGTTCAATATTTTCTTATTGATGTTTGCTTTTGGAAATGACTTTGGATCATTAAAATTAACCTTAATACGAGTTATTTTTATATCTCTTTTTTTCTCTTTCATTGGCTTCCCTCGCTGAAATTATTCGAATGGCTTCTTCTCTGAATGTATAAATGACAACAAACAATACTTCGTCTACCTTAGCCAGTAATTCATATCTTTCTTCACCATAATCATGCCTTGTATCTGCGGTGATACACCGGTAGGGATCTAAAAAGGCATTCGTAATATCTTGAAATTGAAATCCTCTTAATTTTTTACATTCTGAATTTTTATCTTCATCCCACTCAAATGCTTTTTTTTGAATGTAGTCCATTGAACTACTTATGTCAAGATGTACTTTATTGATCAAATAAACCTCTTTTCACATATTTGTTAATTTACGAAGTCCAATAAGGACAAAACCCCCACTTCATCGAAGTGGGGGTTTATGAGTCTTAAACGCTGATGTGAAAAAAACGTTTACATACTTTTTAATTGAATAAATCTAGCCAAGCATCGAGCCCCACGTGATCAAAAGCCACGTCAGCTTTTTCTTTCACAATTGGTTTGGCTCTGTAAGCAATCGATAGACCTGCACCATGCATCATGGGTAAGTCATTGGAACCATCGCCCATCGTGATGGCTGCATGTTTATTAGTTCCAAGGGTCAAGCATCTTGCCTCAACGTAAGCTGCTTTGGCAGCGCCATCCACAATAGGACCTGAAACCTGTCCAGTTAAAGTGCCATCAATAATTTCCAATTGATTGGCATGGGTTTCAGATAAATTTAATTCAGCTTGTAGTTTCTGGGTAAAGAACGTAAAGCCGCCAGAGACGAGAAGGGTATGGATGCCTTTTGCATGCGCACCAGCAATTAACTTTTTGGCACCAGGGTTTAAACGTAAACGTTCTGTAAATACTTGATCCAGCGCATGGGCGGGCACACCTTTTAATAAGGCCACGCGACGACGCAAACTTTCGCTGAAATCTTTGATTTCGCCACGCATGGCTGCTTCAGTGATTTCTGATACTTCTTTCTTTTTGCCAACTGCATCTGCAATCTCATCAATGCATTCAATATTGATCAAAGTGGAATCCATGTCCATCGCCAAAACCTTGATGCCTGCGACATCAAAGTGTTTGGGTAAAAATCCAATATCGGTTTGGTGGAGAGTGCCTAAGTTGCGAAGATGAACACGTTGTTCTGTGTTTAGAGCATCGCTTAACTGCAAAATGGCTGTTTTGGGTGATGCCAGGCGAATGGCTTTCACCTGATGAGATTGTTGAATCTCTCGAATCAGTTGATCATCAATGGAATGTGAATGAAATAAGGCAATTTGCATGATTAAATGGTTAGGTGGTCTTACTTTGTGACAGTATCGCCTAAATGTTTGAGTAATAGTCTAATGGCTTCCAAGCGCTGAGCCAAGCTCATAAATGCCTCTTTATCTGCAGGCAAGATTTTCAACTTATCTTGGCCATTGAGTTGAATGCGTTTGTTTGTTTGCACCAATTGAATGATCTTGATGGGGTCAATCGGTGGGTTAGGAATAAATTGAATCGTAATTTGTACCGGATTGGCATCAATCTTTTTAATGCCCAAAGAGGACATATTGAGGCGTAAGCGATGCGTTTCAAATAAGGATTGAGCTTGTTCTGGCAATTCACCAAAACGATCGATCAGTTCTTCGCGAATTTCAAGCAACTTTTCATGGGTTTCTACACTGGAGAGACGTTTATACAAAGACAGGCGCTCATGAACGTCAGGGCAATAATCATTGGTCAATAATGCTGGTACACCTAAGCTGATATCGCTAATAACTTCCATTGGCGCCATCAAGTCGGGCTCTTTACCGCTTTTCAGAGATTTCACGGCCTTATTGAGCATTTCTGTGTACAACTGAAAACCAATTTCAGAAATGTCTCCAGATTGTTTGTCCCCAAGAACCTCGCCAGCCCCACGAATTTCTAAATCGTGCATAGCCAAATAGAAACCAGAACCCAATTCTTCCATGGCTTGAATGGCGTCCAGGCGCAGCTTGGCTTGCTTTGTAAGAGCCTCTGGGTCTGGAACGGTCAGGTAGGCATAGGCTTGATGGTGAGAGCGACCCACGCGTCCGCGCAGTTGATGTAATTGGGCCAAACCAAACTTATCGGCTCGGTGCATGATGATGGTGTTGGCCGTAGGAACGTCAATACCGGTTTCAATGATGGTGGTACACAAGAGCACATTCGCTCGTTGTGTCACAAAGTCACGCATCACACGCTCAAGGTCACGTTCATGCATTTGACCATGAGCCACCGCAATACGAGCTTCAGGTAGGAGCTTTTCCAAAGCTTGCTTGCGATTTTCAATCGTATCGACTTCATTGTGTAAAAAGTAAACCTGTCCACCGCGTTTGATTTCTCTTAGCACGGCCTCTCGAATCACATCATCGCTTTCACGGCGGACAAACGTTTTGATGGCCAAACGCTTTTGAGGGGCTGTGGCAATCACAGAAAAGTCACGCAATCCCTCAAGCGCCATGCCCAAGGTTCTAGGAATCGGTGTGGCCGTCAAGGTCAATACATCTACTTCCGCTCGCAAAGATTTGAGAGCTTCTTTTTGGCGCACACCAAAACGGTGTTCTTCGTCGATGATGACCAAGCCCAAGCGGGGGAACTTCACGTCGGCCGAAAACAATTTATGGGTACCAATCACAATGTCGGCTTCGCCCTTGGCCATCGATGCCAGTGCCGCTGAAATTTCTTTGGCAGTTTTAAAGCGAGATAACTCCACAATTTTGACGGGCCAATCGGCAAACCGGTCTTTCCAGGTTTCGGCGTGTTGCTCTGCCAACAAAGTGGTTGGCGCCATGATGGCCACTTGTTTGCCACCCATGACTGCCAAGAAGCTGGCGCGCAAAGCGACTTCTGTTTTTCCAAAGCCCACATCACCACATACCAAGCGATCCATAGGTTTGCCACTGGTCATGTCTTGAATCACGGCCGCAATCGCAGCTGCTTGGTCGGCCGTTTCTTCAAAGCCAAAGCTTTCAGCAAATGCTTCATAGTCATGCGCAGAAAATTCAAAGGCATGTCCTTTGCGCAGAGCTCTTTGTGCATATAAGTTCAATAACTCAGCGGCAGTGTCACGTATTTGCTGCGCAGCCTTGCGTTTGGCTTTTTCCCATTGCCCTGAACCCAGTTGATGTAATGGGGCAGTTTCTGGATCGGCCCCGGCATAGCGACTGATCAGTTGTAATTGAGAGACTGGGACATACAGAGTCGCTGCGTGGGCATACATCAAGTGCAAGAATTCTTCTTCACCGTTGCCCACATCCAACAAAATCAAGCCTTGGTAACGTCCAATGCCATGCTCGGCATGCACCACAGGGTCGCCGACTTTGAGTTCGGATAAATCTTTGACCAGCGTATCCACATTGCTGGCTTCTTTGTCTTTACCTTTGCGACGGGTTCTGGCGCTGGCAGCAAACAACTCTGATTCAGTAATGACAATGATTTGTGCATGGCTTGCAACAAAGCCATCATGAATGGCGCTAT
>JACCDJ010956329.1_pt1 | contig 10778 bp, 12 predicted proteins | sample 7444481 | NCBI WGS metagenome assembly JACCDJ01 (sample SAMN15323435, study PRJNA562643) | freshwater metagenome | isolation source: river surface water | place: USA:Blue River Watershed | collected 2017-08-15 | reverse complement strand
GGATATTCAAACTTTCATTGCGCAGTTCTACCGCGAGAATACAGTGAAAGCCTAATTATATTATGATATTAAATATAACATTTCTTTATTTTTTTCATTATCATTAAATATAACATTTAATTTAATTGATAACATATAAATATCAATATATTTAATATTAATTATATTGCCATCTTTATACGGAATATGATTATTTAAATTAATATTATAGATTGTTTTAAAATTATTTAAACCATAAATGTATTGATATAAATTTATATCAATATTATAAAAAATGTTAGTATCACCCCATGTATATTTATCTGGTAGTGATAAATATATAATTAAATGACCATCATTATCACCACCATTATTAAATACAATAATTGGATGAGAACATTTAAAATAAAAACTATTTTCAATAAAAGTATTATCTTGTTTTCTTTTAATTTTAATTTTTCTAATAATCTCATTTTCTATTTCATCTAGTGTGCATTTTAAATCTAATCTAATATTATTTTCATTATACATATGATATTTAATTGGTAGATTATTAGTAGTATAATATTCAGCACTTATTTCATCCCAATATGGTGTTTCTGTATCTGAACAATCTATTATTGTATTTTTTTTTGTTGGTATAATGTTTTTATTAAATAATCCTATAATATCATTAAAATCATAACATTCTATATTTTCTATTATTTTATTTAAATCGATTTCATTTAAATTTAAAAACTTTTTTATATTATTTTGTTTATTAAAAAAATCAGCTAAGAATGAAGTTAATTTACTTTTTGTTGGTTTCTTTAAATCATTGTATTTAAATCTAGTTGTATCATTAATAAGAATATTATAAGCGTAATTTATTTTTTGAAACTGTTCTGTATTTCCAGTAGGTTTATCTGGATGATAAATCTTAGCAAGTCTTTTGTATGCTCTCTTAATATCTTCATTAGAGGCATCAGGTGATATAGATAATATTTCATATAAATCCATTAACTAATAATAAACTTAATTCGTTTTTATATTATTTTTAATAATTAATTTATTAACTAATTTAATTATTAAAAAATGAGTGATATGTCAGAAGATTTAATAAATAATTTGAAAGACATACAAAATAAAAGTTCTATTAAATTATTTAAAAAATATAATAATATGTTAGTTTTAAGAGATATCAATAAAATTAAGAATGAATGTCATAGAATGAAACGAAAAATAGTTATAAATTATTCAAATGATTTAAAAAATTTATCTAATAATAATATTGAATTATATAAATTAAAAGAGATGCAGGAAGAGATAAATCAAAATATTCATGAAATAGATAATTTAATGAATATAATTAATGAAAATAATTATTTTACTAATTTAGATAATAATTTTATTGAAATTTATGAAAATTAACCGTTGTTCACAATAATACCCTATTAGTAGGGTAACTTGAAAATTATTATCAGCTTGTGAACTATGGTTAATTATAGACTTTCGAATAAATTAGTTAAGTCTTCAACTGAGCGTTCTCCTTCATAATTTATTATGTCATCTCCTTTTTTAATTATTATTGTAGGAAATGCTTCAACATTATATTTTTTAAACATATCTGTTTCTTTATCAGCATCATATGTAATAAATTCATATTTAGTATCATATTTTTTAGATAATGCTTCCCATGTTGGTTTAAATGTTTTACAATGCCCGCACCAATCAGCTTTAAATAAAAGAATTTGAATTTTATGGCCACCGCCAGACATTGATTTATTTAAACTTTTTTTTAAAGATATATATTTAGCCTTGTATTTTAAATATTTTTGAGTATAGTCCTCCATATTATATATATATAATACTAGGTTATTAATTATTTAATAAATTATTTAATAAGATATTTATTATATTTATAATGTCTCAAACTCCGTATGAGAAAGTGTGTGATTTTAATAAAGCTTTTGACTATAAAATTTATTCAATCCATGAAGGTAATCCATTAGATTTATATCCTAAGGATGCTAAATACAGATATGATTTAATTCATGAAGAAGGTGTTGTTGAATTAGGAACAGCTTTTAAAAATAATGATAGAGTTGAAACTATGGATGGAATTGCTGATTTATTATATGTTTTATATGGTGCTTGTTATACATATAATTTAAATCCTGATAAAATGATTAATAGTCTTTTTGGTAGTTATAATAAATTCTATGAAGAATCTAAAGTGCATGTATTTAATAATGATATATCTTCAAATGAATATTATGAATCATTATTGAATAGTATTAGTGAATTAAAAAATTGTTTATTAGAATCTAAGAATATGATTGAATTATATGTTATATTAGTTAAAACTATTATTAAAACTTATGAATTTGGTTTTAATTTAAGAATTAATATTAATAAAGTATTTGATATAGTTCATTCTTCTAATATGTCTAAATTATGTAAGACAGAAGAAGAGGCAAACGAAACAGTTTTATCATATGAAAATAAATATATAATTTATAAAGAATCTTGTGATAAATATGGAGTTGAATCATCTGAAGCTAAAAGTGTTTATTCTCCATATGATTCACCATATTATTATAAATCAGGTGATTATTGGTTAGTTAAAAATAAATCAACCGGTAAAGCACTTAAATCTATTAATTATACAGCAGTTCAACTATAAATATGTTGTTTGTTTATATTCTGGGATATTTTTTTCATATAAAACAATATAACTTTGTTTACCTTGATTATTAATAAAGCTATCGATATCATCTATTTTTGATATATTGCTATCATTAGCTATAAACCAATCTTGATTATTCTTTCCAAAATAAATATAATGTCCACCTCCATATGATCCCATATGAATTATACCACCTTTTAATTTATAACCATGTCTCCAGTTAAGTGGAATATTAATTTGTCTATTATCTTTTCTCATATAATGGTCAAATCTTTTTAAAACAATTATTAAATTTTCAGGCCATTTTGTAGTGATTGTATTCTTTCTAGCAATAATTTTATCCTTACAATGTTCACAATAATATGCATTATCATCTTGTAATATTTCTATTGATTTATATGTTCTATATGAATCTGATAAATCTAATTCATTAGTGATTGGTAGATGTAAGAATAATTCTGTAATTTTATTGTTGCTTTCTTTTAAACAATTAGACATTTTACATTTAATATTTGTTTTTATATCAATTCCAAAATTTTGATATAATAAATTATTTTTAGAATTACCTAACATTTTATCTAAAACATCAAATAAATAAATTAAAAATTCATAACTATCTTGTTGATTAGTATTGGCAAACATCGCATTATTTTTAGAGACAACTAATTTAACTTCAGCTGGATTATAAATTTTATAATTTTTATATTTATTAATAAAGTCTTCAAATAATGTCCCTTTTGATATATATTTGAAACCATCCGAATTAAATAACATTTGAATAACTGAATTTAAATAACAGCTATTACCTATATTATAGATACCATTCATTAATAATATAAAAAAGTTGATTTTATATGTATTTAATTTAATAATAATTATTATAATGATTATCACACTTAAATTAGTTGGTTCTAATGAAGAAACTAAGATTAGTATTAATAATATTGATAATGAAATATCTATTGTTGATGTATTTAATTATTTAATGGAAAATAATTTATCATACGATGAAGTATCTAAATTAATGTTTATTAATAACGGAACAAATATTTCTAATGATACTAATTATAAACTTAATAATGAATCAATTATTCATATATATATTAATGATATTGATATTAAAAATGAATTAATGAAACACATTTTTAATAAAGATGAATGTAATGATAATAATACTCATCATACTGATAATCAGAATGATAATAATCAGAATGATAATAATCAGAATGATAATAATCAGAATGATAATAATCAGAATGATAATAATCAGAATGATAATATAATTAAATTATTTTCAGATAATGATTTTACATATTTATTAAAAATCTGTTTAACAAAACCTGATTTAATTAATAAAGTTTCAAGCTATATAATAAATGGGAATATAACTACTGAAATTAAAATAATTGATGAAAATGATTTTAAATATAATGATATATTTTTACAATTAGTGGAATTATTAAAAAAACTTAATATAACTAAAGATGAAATTGAAATGAAATCAGTTATGCAACATTTTGAAGGGAATCTCAATTTATCATTACGATATTTAATCACTAAATATTAAGTATTTGTTTTAATTTTTCATCCCATGTATTTTGAACTATTTTTCTTTTATTATAACTTAAAACATTTAATGCATGATAATATTTTTTACTTTTCAAATCAAAAGGTAATTTTTTTTCTAAATCTTCTATTCTTTCAGCAAATATAGTTCTTTTAGTTTTATCAGTAATATATTCTTTTAACATATCACAATGATTTAATGCATAGTTTATTACATTATCAAATATATCAATTTTATTTTTCTTTTCAATTTCATTAGTTTCTGTATTTAATGCTGATAAATATTTATTATTAAGATTAGTTGTGCAATATGTATGATTTTGAGGATGTTTTTCATTGAAATTTAAAAATTCAACTAATTTAATAATATTACCTAATCCTTTATTTATAACTTCTTCTATTTCATTTTGAGTTAAAACACTAACATCTTCACATCCTAATGCATTAAATGATATATTAATTGTATTATTATTTTGTATATTATTAGTAATATTGTTATTAGTAATATTATTATTAGTAATATTATTATTTGTAATATTTGTAATAGTATTATTTAATTTATTAACTTTACAATTATTTTTTTCATGACGCCATCTATTTTTTGAATTTGAGAAAGTTTTTTTACAACTTTTACATATTTGATTTATTTCTATAATTTTATTTTCTTTTAATATTTCAGTTGTATTTTTATGTTTATTTTTTATATGTTTCCATAATCCCATATAAGTTTCATATTCTTTGTCGCAAAATTTGCAATTATATTTTTTTAATTCAGTCATATTATATTTATAATTATATATATTTAAATTGGTATATATGAGGATGGTATGAGGATGATTTATATACCAAAATATAATATATTACGACTATAATGAGGATATATATATACCAAATATATGTTATAAATGATGTATTTTATAAATGGTATATATGTATCCTCATTAGCATATACCAAATGAGGATGAGGGAGGAAAAAAAGTCCATTTTCAAATAACTTTTTGTTAAATAATATTATTTTATTTAAAAAGTCATGATTATAATTATTATATGTTAGTAATTGAAATGATAGCAGAAACACTAGGGAATCCTATTTTTATATATTTAATGTCAGGTTTAACATTAATGATATTTGTTAAATGCTGCAAATAAATATCCTATAAAAATTGATTTGGCGATATGAAATATATTATATTTCATATCTCTCCAAATTAACAGTTATTATTGTGAAGTTTTTAACTTCACAATAATAAAAATTGATATTTAATTATCAATTAAACAATACATTATATAATTAGTAATGTCAAAGCACCATAAGAAGCATAATAATAAATCTAATAATACTATTTCTAAGGAAGATGTGCGTGGTAATTGGGAGGCTGCTTTCTTTCAACGTGGTAAAATTAAGATTGATGAACAATGTATTAAGAGTAATTGTCCTACTGGTAGTTTTAATCCTTATAATATTCCAGATTTAATGAATCCCCGTTTATCTAAAGAAGAAGAGATTGTCAAGAAGAAAAATAATGGTGATAAATTAACTAAAACTGAGACAATGATTCATGATAATTATACTGATAAATATAATAAGCAAGTAGAGAGTGATTTAAAAAAATTAGAATTACATGGTTTAAATGCTAAGCCTGAAACTGATGAAGGTCGTATTCGATTATTATTTAAAACAATTGAATATTATTTTGTTAGTCGTAATTCTAATCCTAAATCAGATGAAATGATTTACTATGCTTTCAATAAAATTAATGAATTAAATATTTCTGAGGAATTATTAGTAGAATATGCTGAATTAATTAAAAAAATTAAAAATGTAATTGATGATTTAGATATTATCGATTTACAATTTAATCGGTTTCATTCTAATATGCCTCCTCTGAATGAGAAAGGTTTTGTTAGACTTGATCCATTTCAAAAAGAAGTTATTACTAATATTGATAATAATATTAGCACTATTGTTCAAGCTCCCACTTCAGCTGGTAAATCTATTTTAACTGGTTATCTTTATACTAAAAATAATGCTGATAATAATACATTAAAAGCAATTGTAGTTGTTCCAACTGATCCATTAGCATGGCAAATGTCATCTATGATTGGTAAGATTACTAAAAAGGATATTCCTCTTATTACTAGAACTTTTCAATCCGATACAACTCGTGATGGTTTAATTAAAAAGATTAAAAGTGTTGGGATTGTAGTAGGAACACCTCAATATTTAGTTGATTTTCTTCCATTACTAGATATTAAATTTGATTGGTTAGTAGTAGATGAAATTCATATGATTGGAAAAGAAAGTTGTAAAGAAATGGAACTAATTATAAAAGCTTACAGTGATATTCCAATTTTAGCATTATCTGCTACTATTGGTAACGCGACTATGTTAAAAAATTGGTTCATTAATATTGGACATAAAGATGATATTAGTATTGTTAAATGCGAAAAGCGTTTTTTCAATCTTCAAAAGTTTTATTATGATAAAGGACGTTCTGATGATGTATTAGTTAGAATTCATCCGTTTTCAATGCTTAATATTGATGATATCAAATCAGGAAGAATCTTAACATTAACATTAAATGCGACTCCTCCTGATATTTGGGATTTAGCAATGAAATTAAACTCAGTGCTATCATCTGAATTAAAAATAAAGAAATACTTTACAAATAATATTGTTGATAGAATTTCATTAGATCAGGCAAATGAATATTTTATCAAATTATTACATTGGATGGTTGAAAATTGTGATAAGCCAAAATATAAGAAGAAGATTGAAGAGATTATTTCTAAATATCAATTAGAAGAAATTAATAATAAAACATTCGATTTATATGAAATTGCAATGCATTTAAAGAAGAATAATAAAACTCCAGCTCTTATCTTTCAAACTGATTCTCATTTATGTCTTGAATATGTTCGTAAATTTAGCAAAACTATTCGTGAAGAAGAAGAAAAAGCTCATCCAACTCTCTTAGAGCAGCGATTAAAAGAACAACAACGTATTCGACATGAATCTAAGAAAGCAGAGCAGATTCTAATGGTTGAAGATCGAAAGACTGAAACAAAGAATGCTAAGAAAGCAGTTAAGATTAATTTGGATAAAGCAGGTGATAAGAAATTATCAAAATTAATGATGTTAAATGATAACTTTGATGATATAAATGAAAAGCCAGCAGATATTGCTATTTATGAACCTCATCCTGATTTCATTCTTAATAACAATCAACAATTTAGTCAGTATATGATTAATGAATGGGATAAAGAATTAAAATCATTCTTTCCTCATCATGGAAGTGAATATCATTATATGATTGATTTGTTATGGCGTGGTGTAGGCGTTTATTGTAAAGGCTTACCTGATCCGTATCTTCATATTGTTCAAAATCTTGCATGCGATGGTAAATTAGGAATTGTTTTTAGTGATGATTCATTAGTATTTGGAGTATCAATGCCATTTCGAACAACAGTTATTACACCAGATGATAATATAAATAGTATGATGTATCATCAAATGGCAGGTCGTGCAGGTCGTCGTGGTTTAGATAAAGAAGGTAATGTGATATTAGTTGGATATAAACCAGAGAAAATTATTGAATTAACTTGTAGCACTATTCCAAATATTAATGGATGCGATACAATGTTTTATGGAGCTAATTATGGAACATTATTACATGAAGCATCAGAATCTCGATGGGATAATATTAAAAAGAATTTCTTATTAGATAAGATTACAGATGAAATAGCAACAGAATTTTATAATGGAATTAATGAAAATCTAAATGATGGCTGGAATTTTGCATTAAATAATAATATTGGGTTTAAACATATGATGTGGCGATTTAGACAATCAGATGATGGTTTTCGTGTTGCATTTTTATTAAGCTTTATTAGAAAGATTTATAAAAATTGCGATGCTAAAATTGAAAAGAATCAAATTGAAATCTCTAAATTTTTATCAAATTATATTGAAATTAATGAAAATAATAATGATTGCTGTGTTGAATCAACAGAACATGGTATTAAATATAACATCAAAGAACATTTAGAAACATTAGGATTAGAAACCATTGAAAATATTGATGGGCGGGTTTATGAATCAATTAGAATGAATAAATTATATGAAACAGAGAATCGTAAAGAGAAGAGTATTCTTCGTGAAAGATTATTAACATTTGGTGAGAAAGTTAGAAATATTCAGCATTACTTTTTCCACTGTAATGAGGAAACAATTACAGTATTATTGGGTAAATTACTTACTCGTATTTGGTGGATTTATCATTTATCATCACCTGTTATGGAACCAATTGAGAGATATGATATTCAGGAAGAAATTATTAACTTACAATTAAGCTCATCTGATAGTTCAGAGTCAGATGATGAATAATTAATTAATTAATTACTTTATTAATAATAATATATATATTATATATTATTATAATATGTTATTATCTGGTTCAGTAGGATATACATTATTAGAAAAACCAAATAAAAAAGTATTAATATTAGCAGATATACACGATGGAGTTAGTTATTGTGAAAAAGATTCAGTAATGATTGATAATTGGTTATCATCTAAAACAAATGAGAATGTTGATGTATTATTAGAAGAAGTTCTTAGAGAAGAATTTAAATTAGGTGATTTATGGCCATCATCACTTCATACAAGTAGATTAAAAGAATTAAATAAAAGTAATAAAAAAATAATACCTATTGATATAAGACCATTATTAATACAATTTTCATGGGAAATATTATTAAATGAACCTCAAAATAAAATAGGTAAAATGACATTAGATGGTTATTTAATTGGTCTAGACCATGTATTTAATTTAAGAAGTTCACCATTAATGAAACAATATATCGCACCACAACTTAAACAATTACATGAAACATCTGATAAAAAAACAATTAATATATTATTAACACACTTCTATGAAATGAAAAAAATATATTTTGAATATAGAAATAAAAATAAAAAAAATTTAGACAAATCAATTATTGAAATATTAAATAAAGATAAAGACATTTTAGAAAATATAAATGATATGACTAGTATGTTAATGGAATGGTATGTATTATTATTAATATTTAATAGTAAAAGAAATTCAATAATGCATTTAGGATTAGCACATTCAAATAGAGTTTTAGATTTCTTAATAGAAACTCATGAATTTAATATTTTAAATTCAAGTGGTATTAATACAATTTCTGAAATAATTGATAAATCAAAAAAACAACCAAAAGCTTGTTTATTAATACCATCAGATATTTAATATCTAAGTTAATTTAATATGAAATCAAAACCTGTATTTTCAGATGATGATTACAATTCACCAGATGGAATGATGACATCTATATGGGGTCCACCTATGTGGCATTTATTACATACAATAAGTTTTAATTATCCAGTAGAACCAACTGAAGAACAAAAAATTAATTATTATAATTTTTATAGTAATCTTAAAAATATATTACCATGCAGATATTGTAGAGATAATTTATGTAAAAATTTTAAATCATTGCCTTTGACTAAAAGTGTTTTTAAAAATAGAGCAACATTATCTCGCTATATTTATGATTTACATGAATTAGTTAATAAAATGTTAGGTAAGAAATCTAATTTAACTTATGAAATGGTTAGAGATAGATATGAACATTTTAGATCAAGATGTCTTAATGATAATGAAATTAAAATTCAAAAAACCAACAAAGAGACAGGATGTACTCAATCTCTTTATGGGGTTAAAGGTAAATGTGTTTTAAATATAGTTCCAAAAAATACTAAAACAAAATCATTTATAATGGATAAACAATGTAAAATTAAAAAAAAGAAAACTAATTATCATCCATAATTAATTTATTAACTAATTGAATATATTCAACTTCTGCTTGATGTTTGGAATAATTTTTGTAATTATTCCAATTATTCCATTTAATAGTTCCCTGTATATCTAAAATACTGGGTCTATTAGTATTATTATTACCAACTGTCGCTTGTTTATATAATCCATATAATATACCTAAAGTTGTATTGTTGGGTTTAGTTGAAAGTTGTTTAACTGTTTCAGCTGCTTGCATAAATTGGGGTGAATTTGACATATATTTATTATTATAAATATTTCTTTATATTTAATATAACACATTTGGGTTATGTGCAATTCAAATTTGCAAAACCCAAAACTATTAGCGAAGAATATTCGCGTAGCGAATGTAATTAACTTTGTTAATTTTGAATCTCACATAACACATTTAATCTAATACATCTTCTAATTGTTTATCAATTGCGTTCATTTCTTCCATTGTTAAATTATGATTCATTATATTTTCATTTTCAATAAATACTTCTTCTGATTCATCTGAAGATTCATCTGTATCTATTTGTTTAACTGGCTGAACAGTTTGTTGTTGGGGCATTGATACAGTTTGTTGTTGGGGTATTGATACAGTGTGTTGTTGGGGTATTGATACAGTTTGTTGTTGAGGTGGTGATTGTATATGTGGTTGAACCATATGTTGGGGAGTCATGTGATGATGATGTGATTGTTGTTGCATTTGTTGTTGC
>JACCDJ011362529.1_pt1 | contig 10782 bp, 11 predicted proteins | sample 7444481 | NCBI WGS metagenome assembly JACCDJ01 (sample SAMN15323435, study PRJNA562643) | freshwater metagenome | isolation source: river surface water | place: USA:Blue River Watershed | collected 2017-08-15 | reverse complement strand
TCGACCGCGCTGCACACGTTGTTGGCGACATACAGCGACTGCAGGTCGTTGGAGCCGACCACGATCACCTTCTGGCACATGTCGCGGGCGATCGGCAGGCCAAAGCCGCCGCACACCACGTCGCCCAGGAAGTCGAGCAGCACGTAGTCAAAGCCCCAGTCGTGGAAGCCCAGTTTCTCCAGCGTCTCAAAGCCGTGGATGATCCCGCGCCCGCCGCAGCCGCGACCGACCTCGGGGCCCCCGAGCTCCATCGCAAACACGCCGTCGCGGATGAAGCACACGTCACCGATGGACACGCTCTCGCCGGCGAGTTTTTTCTTCGACGAGGTCTCGATGATGGTGGGGCAGGCCTTGCCGCCAAACAGCAAGCTGGTGGTGTCGCTCTTGGGATCGCACCCAATCAGCAGCACCTTCTTGCCTTGCTGCGCCATCATGTAAGACAGGTTGGCCAGCGTGAAGCTCTTGCCGATGCCGCCCTTGCCGTAGATCGCAATGATCTGCGTCTCTTTGGTGGGCGCGCCGGTGTGGGGCGGTGCCGGATCTTGTGCGGCCTCGCGGCGCAGGTCGGCGACGAATTTCACGGGCTGGGTGGTAGGTTGTGCTTGCATCTCAGTGGCTCCAGTTCAGGACCATCTTCAAACAATGGGAATCGCCAAAGGCGACCTCGTAGGCCTCGTGCGCGCGGCCGGGAACTTCGGTGTGAGTGATCAGGCCGTCCAGGGACAGACGTTCCTGTTCGATCAATTGCGTGACGGCCAGCAAGTCCGGCCGTTTCCATTCGGCGGCCACGCGGATGCGGGCTTCGCGCATGAACGCGGGGGCGTAGGCGAAGGACAGGTTGTCTTTGTAGAAGCCGGCCAGCACCACTTCGCCCCCGAGCTGCAGGCGCGGGATCGCGCGGTGCAGGATGTCGGCGTCGCCGCTGACGTCGTAGATGGCGCGGTAGTCTTTGCGTGCGTCTTCGTCCGGATGAATCACCGCATAGCCCTCGCCGCCGCCTTGGCGCGCAGGGCTGGTTTCCCACACGGTGGGCGGCGCCATGCCGGCGGCCACGGTCAGGCGCGCCAAGAGGCGGCCCACGACACCGTGGCCGATGATCAGATCGGGCGGCGTGGCCGGATCGCCTTGGCCGCCGAGTGACACCGCGTGATAGGCCGTGGCCGCCAGGGCCAGCAACACTGCGCGATGACCGAGCGAGGGCTGCACACGCACCACGCGCGAGGGCTTGGCCCGCAACATGGAGCCCGCGCCACCAAACAGGTTGTGCACGCCATCAAAGCTGTAGGAGCCCGGCACGAAGACCGTCTCGCCTTCGCGGATCGGGCTGTCTTTCGGCGCGCGGCGCACCACGCCCACGGTTTCGTAACCGGGCACCAGCGGATAGCCCATGCCCGGGAAGGCCGGCATGCTGCCGTCCCAGAGCAGACGCTCGGTGCCGGTGCTGATGCCGCTGTAGAGCACCTCGACCTCCAGGTCGTCCGGCTCGGGCGGGCGCAGCTGCAATGTCCGCACGGACAGTTGCAGCGGGGCCTGGAAGACAATGGCGGAAGCTTGCATCAATGTATTTTTAGGCTGACATTGATCTGTGTCAATTTAAATTGACGCTTTTCTCTGGATTCGACCCGCTTTCTAAGGGTAAACCCGCAGATTTGCGCCCCAAGAGGATGCGGCCATGCAGGGGCATGGGGTTGGGCACCTGCTCCAGGTGGGTGAAACCGGCCTGCGCCATCAGGCGCATCAGCTCCTCCGGGGTGCGCAGGCGCCCAGCGCCCATGGCCAAGAGGTAGAAGTGGTAGTAGGCGTCGGCGGTGGCGGGCTCGCCATCGGCCTCGGCCATGGGCTCGGCCAGCAGCAAGGTGCCGCCCACCGGCAGGGCCTCGTGCACCGCCGCCAGCAGGGCCTGCACCACATGGTCCGGATGGTCGTGGGCTACGCGCAACAGCGTGACCAGGTCGGCACCGCGCGGCAGCGCATCGGCGGTGAAGCTGCCGCCGTGCACGTGCACACGATCCGCCAGACCGCCTTGCGCCAGATGGGCGCGGGCCAGCTCGGCCACCGGCGGCAGGTCAAACAGCTTGAGCTGCAAGCCGGGCGCGTGACGCGCCAGCGCGGTGATCCAGGCGCCCTTGCCGCCGCCCACGTCCATCACGCAGCGGTGGTCCGCGAAGGGATAGGCCGCCAGCAACTCGTCGATCAGGAAGCGCTGCGAGCTGGCCATCAGCTCCGAGTACAGGGCCACCTTGTCGGGCGCCCAATTGCCCAGGGTCTGCGGATCCACCGATTGCGCGTAGGGCCAGTAGGCGTTCATGGCCGCTTCGCTGCCACCGTGCATCAGGGCCAGCGGATCGCGCAGGTCCTCATAAAGCACGGCGTTGTGTTCGATCATGTTGCGCAAGCCCGCATCGGCGGCCACCGGACGACCCAGCGGGCCCAGGCCATAACGACCGCCGCCGCGCGCAGCCAGTAGGCGCACCGCCACCGCCGAGCGCACTAGGCGCTCCAGGGACGACGCGGGCACGCCGCAAGCGGCGGACAGCTCGTCGAGCGTGCGCGGCGATGTGGCCACCGTCTCGAGCAGGCGCAGACGCACACAGGCGAGCAGCACCTGCGAGTGCACGAAACCGGCCATCACCTCGAACAATTGATCGGCGCGGCGCTGCGTGAGCCAGCGCGTGATGGGATTGGCGACCGCCCAGCGGTACAGGCCCGGGTCGGCCATCCAGCGGTCGATGCGTGCATCCAGCGCGCGGCGCCACGCCGGGCGCTCGGGCGGTGTGCGCAGGCCGTGGCCGCCCAGGGTGGAGCCGGGGGCGCTCATGACAGCACCACCTGGGGCAGCGGCGCATGCCCCTGCATCACCTTGTCGCAGGCCACCTGCGGCACCAGGCGCTCGGATTCGCGCAGCACCAATCGGCGCATGGCAATGCGGCTGGTGCATTCGGGCACCGCGTCCACCGCCTGTTGCATCAGTTTGCGAAAGTAATGCAGGGCGCCCACCAGGCCCAGCTCGGCGGCGGCGCTGGGGCGGCCGTGTTGTGCGTCTTGTCCGACAGGCTTGCCCAGTTGCGCGGCATCCCCCATCACATCGCGGATGTCGTCGGCCACCTGATAGGCCTCGCCCAGGCACTCGCCCAGTCGCTGCCAGGGCGCGGGCGAAGCACCGGCGGCAATCGCGCCGCCGCAGGTGGAGGCCACGAACAGCGCACCGGTCTTGGCGCGCTGGTAGCGACCCAGATCCACCCGGGGTTCGCACTCCCAGGCCTGGCCGCCCACGATGCCTTCTTGCGCGCCGACCCCGCGGCCGACCGCGCCGATCAAGGCGCCCAGTCGCTGCGGATGCACCTGCGCCGCGCGCGCCACCACTTCGAAGGCCATCACGATCAGGCCGTCGCCGGCCAGCAAGGCCAGGGGCTCACCAAACACCTTGTGCACCGCGGGCTGGCCGCGACGGGCGTCGGCATCGTCGAAACAGGGCATGTCGTCATGCACCAGCGACGCACAGTGCAGCAGCTCAATCGCCACGGCAGCCGCTTCGGCCAACACAGGATCGTCGTCGCCGCAGGCGCCGGCCACCGCCAGACACAGCTGGGGGCGGATGCGGGCGCCGCCCGGAAACACGGCATGGCGCATCGCCGCCAGCAAACGCGGCGGCGTGTGCGGCCCCTCCAGATGCGCGAAATGGTGCGCCAGGGACTGTTCAATTCGTGTCAGCATGCGGGTCTCCCGTGTCGGACAGGCCAAGGCGTCAGCCTTCTCCGACATTCATAAGTGTCAATCTAACATGACACCAGGGAATGTCAAATGCCGCTGGGCGGGTCGCAGGTCCCCAGACCCTCTGCGACAGGGGTTGAACCCCTCTTGTAAACTGATATTGCGTGCTATAAGTGTCATTATTTATTGACACATGGCCGATCCCGCTGCCTTCTCGTCCCTCTACGGGCTTGCCCCTGCCGCGCTTGAGCTGCAGGCGGTGGGCTGCGCGCGGGGCGGTCGCTGGCTGTTTGACGGGGTGTCTTTGCGGCTCGAAGCCGGGCAGTGGCTCAAGGTCACAGGCGACAACGGCGCCGGCAAGACCAGCCTGCTGCGGATGCTGGCCGGGCTGCTGCCGCCGGCGAGCGGCCAGGTCCTGTGGCGCGGCCAGCCCCTGGACGCGCAGCGTGAGCGGCTGGGGCTGGAGCGCCTGTTTCTCAGCCACGCGCCGGCGGTGAAGGAGGATTTGAGCGCCCTGGAAAACCTGCTGGCGGCCTGCGCCCTGGCCGGCGAGCCGGTCGAAACCACCGATGCCCTGCAGGCCCTGGACCAGGCGGGCTTGGGCGCCCAATCCCACCAACCCGTGCGCCGCCTGTCACAAGGTCAGCGCCGCCGCTGCGCCCTGGCCCGACTGCCGCTGGCCCGTCGGCGCCCCTTGTGGATCCTGGATGAGCCCTTCAGCGCGCTCGATGCACCCGCCTGCGAATGGCTTGGCGAACAAGTACGCACTCACATTTCACACGGTGGCATGGCCGTGTTGACCAGCCACCAGGCGGTGGCGCTGGACCGGCAGGCCCACCAGGCCCTGCAGCTATGAGGCCCCGATGACCGCGGTTTGGCCCACCCCCTCTGCCTCAGGCAGCCGAGCCAGCGAGCCGGCGGGCGCCGTGCTGTCCCCGCCCGTGATCAGTCCGGGGCTGTTCACGGGCGCCCTGGCCGTGGCCGCGCGCGACCTGCTCGTCGCGTGGCGACGCCGCACCGACACCTTGGCCGCCCTGGTCTTCTTCGTGATGGTCAGCAGCCTCTTCCCGCTGGCGGTGGGACCCGAACCGCAGACCCTCAAATTGATGGCGGGCGGCGTGGTCTGGGTCGCGGCCCTCTTGGCCGGCATGCTGTCGCTGGCGCGCCTGTTCAACGACGACCTGGCCGACGGCACGCTCGAGCAGCTGCTGATCTCGCCCCATCCCCTGACCCTGTTGGTGCTGGGCAAGGTGCTGGCGCACTGGGCCGGCTCGGGCCTGCTGGTGACGCTGGCTGCGCCGGTGATCGCCCTGCAGTACGGACTCTCCGCTGGCGCCACCGGCGTGCTGGCCGTGTCCCTCTTGCTGGGCACGCCGATCCTGAGTCTGCTGGGCGCTGTCACCGCGGCCCTCACCGTCGGGCTGCGGGGCGGCGCGATGTTGCTGGCGCTGTTGGTGATCCCGCTGTGCGTGCCGGTGCTGGTCTTTGGCGCGGGCGCGGTGCAGGCCTTCGAGGCCGGCCAGGGCGTCACCGCCCACCTGTCCCTTTTGGGCGCGGGTCTGCTGCTGTCGCTGGCGTTCGCACCGCTGGCCTGCGCGCAGGCCCTGCGCATTTCGCTGGAGGCTTGAAATGAGCTGGTTCCGCTACGCCTCACCGCAGGCCTTCTACCCCCTGGCCGATCGCCTCGCGCGCGGTTTTGCGATGGCCGCTGCGGTGCTCGCGGCGCTGGGCCTGTACATCGGCTTCGTGCTCGCGCCCACCGACGCGCAGCAGGGTGAGGCCTACCGCATCATCTTCGTGCACGTGCCGGCCGCGTGGATGTCGATGTTCATCTACCTGGTGATGGCCGCCTGGGCCGCCGTGGGCTTGGTGTTCAACGCGCGCCTGCCCGCGATGATGGCCCGCGCACTCGCGCCCACCGGCGCGCTCATGACCTTCCTGGCCCTGTGGACCGGCGCGCTCTGGGGCCGCCCCACCTGGGGCACCTGGTGGGTGTGGGACGCGCGCCTGACCTCCGAGCTGCTGCTGCTGTTTCTCTATATGGGCTTTCTGGCCCTGCACGCCGCGATCGAAGACCCGCGCCGCGCCGACCGCGCCGCGGCGCTGCTCGCGCTGCTGGGGGTGGTCAACGTGCCGGTGATCTATTTCTCGGTGAAGTGGTGGAACACCCTGCACCAGGGCGCCTCCGTGAGCCTCACGCGTGCACCCACCATGGCCACCGTCATGCTGACCGGCATGCTGGTGATGGCGCTGGCCTTCTGGATGTATTCGATCGCGGTCAGTCTGTGGCGCGTGCGCGTGCTGATGCTCGAGCGCGAACGCCACGCCGACTGGGCGCGTGAGGCCGCAGGCCTGCCCACGCGCGCAGTCCACGCACAAGGAGCCAGCGCATGAACGCCACCGATCTGGGAACCTACCTCGCCATGGGCGGCTACGGCCTGTATGTCTGGGGCTCCTTGGGCATGTGCGCCGGCGTCTTCATCGCGGAGATCCTCTCCCTGCGCGCGCGCCGCCGCGCCGTGCTGCAAGAACTCGCCTCGGAGGACGACACCCCCGTGCGCGCCGCGCGTCAACCCGTGCTCACGCGCCAGGAGGCCACATGAAGCCGCGCACCCGACGTGCGCTGGCCGTGGCTGTCGGCCTGAGCCTGATCGGAGGCGCGAGCGCGCTGGTGCTCAATGCGTTCAACGACAACCTCGTGTTCTTTTTCAGCCCCACGCAGGTGATGGCGCAGCAAGCACCGCAAGGTCGCAGCTTTCGCATCGGCGGCTTGGTGGAAGCCGGCAGCGTGCAACGCGGCACCCAAGACCTGAAGCTGGACTTCGTCGTCACCGACGGCGCGCAACGCGTGCCCGTGCGCTACACCGGCCTGCTGCCCGACCTCTTTCAAGAGGGCAAGGGCGTGGTCGCCCAAGGCAAGCTGGGCGCTGACGGCGTCTTTCACGCCGACCAGGTGCTGGCCAAGCACGACGAAAACTACATGCCGCCCGAGGCCGCCGCCGCCCTGAAGGCGGCGGGCCACTCGCCGTCCACGGCGACGCCCGCTTACGCGAAAGGCGCGAAGCCGTGATCGTCGAACTCGGTCACTTCGCGCTGATGCTGGCGCTGGGTGTGGCGCTGGTGCAGTGCCTCTTGCCGCTGTGGGGCGCACACACCGCACGCCTGCCGCTGGCGCGGATCGCGCGGCCTGCCGCCTATGCGCATCTCCTGCTGCTGGCACTGGCCTACGCGGCGCTCACCTGGGCGTTCATCGACAACGATTTCTCGGTGGCCCTGGCCGCCAAGCACTCCAATTCCTCGCTGCCCCTGGTCTATCGCATCACCGCGGTGTGGGGCAACCACGAAGGCTCGATCCTGCTGTGGGCGCTGGTGCTCGCGGGTTGGACGGCGGCCGTCGCGCGCTACTCGCAGGCGCTAGACGATGCCACGCGCGCACGCGTGATCGGCATCATGGGCGGGGTGAGCGTGGGCTTCCTGTTGTTCACGCTGATGGTGTCGAATCCCTTCGAGCGCATGCTGCCCGCCGCAGCCGACGGCCAGGACCTCAACCCCCTGCTGCAAGACCCGGGGATGATCATTCACCCGCCGCTGCTGTACATGGGCTATGTGGGTCTGGTGGTGGCCTTTGCCTTCGCCATCGCCGCCCTGCTCGCGGGCCGCCTGGACACCGCGTGGGCGCGCTGGTCGCGGCCCTGGACCACCGCGGCCTGGTGCTTTCTGACGGTGGGCATCGCGCTGGGCAGCTTCTGGGCCTATTACGAACTGGGCTGGGGCGGCTGGTGGTTCTGGGACCCGGTGGAAAACGCCTCCTTCATGCCCTGGCTGGTGGCCACCGCGCTGATGCACTCGCTGGCCGTCACCGAACAGCGTGGTGCGATGAAGATCTGGACAGCGCTGCTGGCCATCCTCGCTTTCTCCTTGTCGCTTTTGGGCACCTTCATCGTGCGCTCGGGCGTGCTCAGTTCGGTCCATGCCTTTGCCACTGACCCGGCACGCGGCCTGTTCATCCTGGCTTTCCTCGCGGTGGTGATCGGCGGCTCGCTGACGCTGTTTGCCTGGCGCGCGCCGCGCGTGGGCCTGGGCGGCAACTTCGAGCCGGTCTCGCGCGAATCGCTGCTCCTGGCCAACAACCTGCTGCTGGCGGTCGCCGCCGCGGCGGTGCTTTTAGGCACGCTGTATCCGCTGGTCGTCGACGCGCTCGGCGGCGGCAAGCTCTCGGTGGGGCCACCGTATTTCAACGCGGTCTTTGTGCCGCTCATGACGCCGGCACTGTTCCTCATGGGCGTGGGTCCGCTGGCGCGCTGGCGCGCCTCGCCGCTGCCGGACCTCGCACGTCGTCTGCGCTGGGCCGCGGCGGCCAGCGCGGTCAGCGCCGTCATGGCGCCTTTCGTGCTGGGCACCTGGACGCCGATGGTCGGCCTGGGCCTGCTGCTGGCGGTGTGGATCGCGGCCAGCAGTGGTGCCGGCGCGATCGAGCGCCTGCGTCTGCACCGCGGGCCGAGCCTCTGGAACCGCGTATCGGCCCAGGGCGGTAGCTACTGGGGCATGCAGCTGGCGCACCTGGGCGTGGCGGTGTTCATCGCCGGCGTCACCGTGGTGAGCGGCTTTCACAGCGAGCGCGATGTGCGCATGACCATCGGCGACCATGCGGAGGTCGGCGGCTACCGCTTCCAGCTCGAACACCTGGGGCAGATGGAAGGCCCCAACTACCTGGCGCTGGTGGCGACCCTGTCCGTCACGCGCGAGGGCGAGCCCGTCGCCACCCTGCGTCCGCAGCGGCGCAACTACACGGTCAGTCGCATGCCCATGACCGAGGTCGCCATCGACCGCGGCTTTACACGTGACCTGTATGTCGCCCTGGGCGAGCCGGTCGGCCCGGAGGCGTTCAGTGTGCGCATCCACCACAAGCCGCTGGTGAACTGGATCTGGGGCGGCTGTTTGATGATGGCGCTGGGCGGCGTGCTGGCCGTGGCCGATCGACGCTATCGCGTGCGTCGCCAGCGTGAGGCCGCTGTGCGGGCCCAAGCAGCGGGCACCCCCTTGCCCGTCACCTCGGAGCGAGCCGCATGAACGACGCGCAGGTTCAAGGCGGCGACGAGGTGCGCGCACGCCGCCTGCGCGCGCTGCTGCCGCTGGCCATCTTTGTCGCGGTGCTGGCCTTGCTGGGCGTGGGCCTGACGGGCAATCCGCGCGAGCTGCCCTCGGCCCTGATCGACAAGCCTGCGCCCGCGTTTCGTTTGACCACGTTGGCCACACCGCTCGCACCCGAGCGCACCTTGGGCAGCGCCGACCTGCGTGGACAGGTCTGGGTGCTCAATGTCTGGGCCTCGTGGTGCACGGCCTGCCGGCTCGAGCATCCGCTGCTGGTGGAGTTTGCGCGCACAAACACCGTGCCGATCTACGGCCTGAACTACAAGGACGCGCCCACCGACGCACAGCGCTGGCTAGCGAACTTCGGCGATCCCTATCAACACTCCTTCAGCGACCGCGACGGACGCGTGGGCATGGACTTCGGCGTCTATGGCGCGCCCGAGACCTTTGTGATTGACGCGGCCGGCCGTGTGCGTTTCAAGCATGTGGGTCCGCTCACCCCCGAGGTGCTGCAAGAGCAGATCGTGCCGCTGGTGCGGAGGCTGCGTGCCTAACGCCCGCCATCTTCTGGGCCGACGCTTCATGCGGGCCGTTCGCTTGGCCGTGGGGGTGGTGCTCGCCTTGGTCCTGGCCTTGGTGCTGGCACCGGCCATCGCGCAGGCGCGCGAGGCCGCGCCGACGGCCGCCGACCCCGCGCTGGAGGCGCGCGTGATGGCGTTGGCCGACGAGCTGCGCTGCGTGGTCTGCCAAAACGAAACCCTGGCCGCGTCGCAGGCCGATCTGGCGCGTGATCTGCGCGCGCAGATCCGGCTGCAGCTGCAGCAAGGCCGCAGCCACCAGGAGGTTCGAGACTTCATGGTGGACCGCTATGGCCAGTTCGTCTTGTATCGCCCACCCCTGCAGGCCTCGACGGTGGTGCTGTGGGTGGGCCCCTTCCTGCTGCTGGCGGTCGCTCTGGTCTGGTGGATCGGCCACACCCGGCGGCGGCGCCGCGACGCGGGGGGACTCAGCCCCGATGAAATCCGGCGCGTGCAGGCCCTGCTGGATGGAGAGCCCACGCGATGACCCCCACTGCCATCTTCTGGATCCTGGCCCTGCTGCTCGTCGCAGGCACGCTGGCGTGCTTGCTGCCCACCCTGCAGCGACATGAGGATGCCGGAGCACACGGCGCGCTGGCGGGTGCGGGCGCGCGCGGTGGCTCCACGCTCTCGCTGCTGCGCGAACAACTGGCCGCCACTGAACGTGATCGCGCCGCAGGCCGCATCGACGCGGCCACCGCCGAACGCCTGCAGGCCGAGATCAGCCGTCGCCTGCTGGAGGAACACGCCCCGTCCCCTGCGGCCTGGCGCGCCGACCCCGCACGCGGCACGGTCTGGATGGTGATGGCCGGTGTGCCCCTGCTGGCCGTGGCGCTGTACCTGGGCGTGGGAAATCCGGCGGCCTTGTCGCAGCCGCCGCGCGTGGCGGCGGGCCCGCAGCCCACGATGACGCAGGTCGAGTCCATGGTGTCGCAGATGACGCAGGCCCTGGAGGCGCGCGCGCAGGCGGGCACGGCGCAGCCCGAGGACGCAGCGGCCTGGGCCATGGCGGCGCGCTCCCTGGCCTCGCTGCAGCGGTTCCAGGAAGCCGACCGGGCCTTCGCCCGCGCGCTGGCGCTCACGCCCGATGATGCCGGCCTGCTGGCCGACCGCGCCGACATCCTGAGCCTGCTGCAAGGCCAGGATCCGCAGGGCGAGCCGATGCGCCTGATCGAGCGCGCGCTGCGCATCGACCCCGACCATCCCAAGGCGCTGGCGCTCGCCGGCAGTGCGGCCTTCCAGCGAGGTGACCTGGCCGCCGCCGTCACGCACTGGCGTCGCGCGCTGCGGCACCTGCCGCCCGAGAGCGACTTCGCGCGCGGGCTGGCGCAGAGCCTTCAGCAGGCGCTTGAATCGCAGGCGGGTGCCGCGGCCAGCGCGCAGGCCGGCGGCGGCGCGAGCC
>JACCDJ010535721.1_pt1 | contig 10783 bp, 10 predicted proteins | sample 7444481 | NCBI WGS metagenome assembly JACCDJ01 (sample SAMN15323435, study PRJNA562643) | freshwater metagenome | isolation source: river surface water | place: USA:Blue River Watershed | collected 2017-08-15 | reverse complement strand
GATTGTGCCTTCGATCGCTGCTAGAAAATCTTCAGCTGATCCGATGTCATTTACTGCAATTTGTGGTGTAGACAATTGTGCTCCGTAGGGATAGAAAGTAGTAGTTCGCGCTTTCGCGGCTGAAGGGCAAGGGTACGGTTTGTACGCTGTTATGGGCAAATCCGCTTACTTTTTTGAGCCTGAAAGATAGACTGGCACTTGATATGAATAGATACAGAGAGCTGATGGCATTTCCTCAGGTCATTCGGCTGGCAATCAGTGCATTTCCAGCGCGATTGGCCTACGGGATGATCGGTCTGGGAATCTTTTTCAAAGCAGAGCAAGAAACTGGTTCTGTAGCAGCAGCTGGCTTTGCCATAGGTTTGAACTCATTGGCTGGGGCTGCAACTGCCGGACTTCGAGGATCTGTAATGGATCGCTTTGGACAGAAGTGGCCGATTCGAATTCTGGTTCCTATGTACTCTGGCCTGATTCTAATACTCAACACAATGGAGACTAGACAATCCATTCTGATCACGGCATTTATTCTGGGCATTACCGCTCCCCCAATTAACTTGTCTGTTCGCCCACTTTGGAAAGACATTGTTCCTCATTCTTATTTACGCACTGCATATGCCTTTGATTCTTCCATGATGAGCTCCACAAGTGTTATTGGACCTGTAGTTATTACCGCACTCTCACTATCTTCTCGCCCAGGATCTGGTTTAGGAACAATCGCAGCATTGATGTTTTTGGGAGGTATAGCTTTATCGCTGACTCCAGCATCGCGTGATTGGATACCGGAAAAAAAGAATAAAGGTCAACAAAGATTATGGCGAAGTCGAGCAATTCAGCTTTTGATGTTTGAAGGTTGCTTTATTGGCTTTGGATGGGGAGTATTTGATGTTGCTGTTCCAGCGTTTGCAACGCAAGAGGGTGTCCAGCATCGCGTTGCTTGGATTTTTGCCTCTTTTGGAGTTGCGACCATTGTAGGTGGCTTACTTGGTGGCTTGGTTTCAAAGAAGTTACCTCCATTGCAAGCTCTTCGACGCGCTTATGCGTTGTGGTTGATTACCTGCATTCCAATTGCCTTCACTTATCCAGATTGGACTATGGCACTTGTTGGCGCATCAATCGGCTTTCTAGGTGGCGCAGTGCAGGTTTTCTATTTTGAAGTTCTTGAAGCGGTAAGACCTAAGGGATCACAAACCGCATCTCTTGGTTGGATCTGGAGCGTCGAAGGTTCCTTTATGGCAGTAGGTGCCGCAGTTGGTGGTGTCGTTTCGGAAGTTTTCTCACCACGAATCGGTTTAGCGATGTTGCCAATTATGATCGGTATTGGGTTGATAATTTTAACTATTGGTCGTGGGCGATTGAGCGCAGCTAATGATATTCCAACCGATGAAGAAGACCTTCAGGCTATAAAAGATATTTCTAACGAAATTAAGTAGTTAGTGCGCCGCCTCATGCCACGTAAGGCCAAGACCAGCATTAACATCGAGCGGTGCTTTCAAAGGATAAGCCGAACCCATCTCACGCTTTACTAACTCACTAATTTGTTTTTCCTCACCAGCAACGACTTCCAAAATTAATTCATCGTGGATTTGAAGCAGCAAGCGGGATTTCAATTTTTCTCTTTCTATTGCCCCTTGAACATTTAGCATGGCTACCTTGATGATGTCCGCGGCAGATCCCTGAATTGGAGCGTTCAGAGCCATGCGCTCTGCAACTTCGCGTCTTTGTCTGTTGTCATGCATTAAGTCTGGCAAGTAGCGACGACGGCCCATGATTGTTTCGGTATAGCCAACTTTGCGCGCATCATCGACAACTGTTTTGAGGTAATCTCTAATTCCACCAAAACGTTCAAAATAGGTGTCCATTAATTGCTGGGCAGCTGGTGGCGTTATATCTAACTGAATCGCTAGACCATATGAAGAAAGCCCGTAAGCAAGTCCATATGACATGGCTTTCATTTGGCGGCGCATTTCTGGATCTACTTCTGAAGGCTTAACACCAAATACAAGGCCTGCAACCGTGGCGTGAAGATCTTCGCCGGATGCGAAGGCGGCTAACAGCTTTTCATCATTTGATAAGTGAGCCATGATGCGCATTTCGATCTGACTGTAATCAGCGGTCAAGAGAGCAGCATAACCATTTCCGACGGTGAAGCAGTCACGTATCTTTCGGCCTTCTTCGGTGCGAACCGGAATATTTTGTAGATTAGGTCCAGTTGATGAGAGACGACCTGTTGCTGCAACGGTTTGTTGGAAATGAGTATGAATGCGACCATCTTTAGCAATTTCTGCAATTAAACCCTCAACTGTTGTTCCAAGCTTCTTAGTTTCACGAATACGAAGCAGAGAAGTTAAAACTGGATGTCCACTTTTTTGGTGAAGCCAATCAAGGCTTTCCGCATCGGTGGTGTATCCAGTCTTGATCTTCTTGGTTTTTGGAAGCTTGAGCTCATCAAAGAGCACAACCTGTAACTGCTTTGGGGAAGCAACATTGAATTCATGGCCAACGGCATCGTGCGCCGCTTTAGTTTCGCGTCTTACTTCACCTTCAAAAAAGGCGGCCAATTCATCTAAGCCCTTTTTATTGACAGCTATTCCAACCGCTTCCATTCGCCCCAATAGATCGGCAACTGGTAATTCCATGGTGGTAAAAAGATCCCAGAGATTGCGCTCCTTTAACTCACGAGTCAGTGACTCTTTCAGGGCGAACATCGCACGGGCAGAAGTTAAAAGCTCTTGTTCAGGCGATGTCTGATTTATTCCGGAACCATCTCCCCATCTTTCTTGAATATCTTTAAACTCTTGGCTTCTGACTCCAGGATTAACTAGATAAGCCGCAAGTGAAGTGTCGAAGCAGACTCCCGTTAAACCGTTGATGCGCGCCAAAGATTTGGCATCGTGAGCAATCTTTGAAACGGCAGAGTTTGTAGCCCACTCCCCCATCTCTGACGAGTGCACGAGGTAAACATCATCGACAGTCAATGCAATGGCATACCGATGCAGTTTTTCCTCATCTAATTGATAAGCGATTGCGATATCACCTGAGTGTTGAGCAATTTTTGCTGATACTTCTGCTGGATTTAGAACGCCTTCTGCTATTTCCGCCGTAAAAAGTTCCAACGTAGGTTCGGGTATTTTCGAATCTGATGTGAGCAAAATCGGCTTCATGCGATCTTTAAGAGTTTTAAATTCAAGCTTTTCAAAGAGTGGATTTGTGTTGCTTTCATCTACTCCGCTCCACGCTAAAGCATCGATATTGAGTTCGAGTGGAACATTGGCAACTAATTGGGTGAGTTCTCGGTTTCTAATGACATCATTGATTGAATCTCGAAGTGACTGACCAGCTTTGCCGCCAAGATTGTCGATGTTTGCAATCAGCTCGTGCAATGAACCGTATTCGACAACCCACTTTGCCGCTGTCTTTTCTCCGACTCCAGGTACGGATGGAAGGTTGTCACTGGGGTCACCGCGCAATGCGGCAAAGTCTGGATACTGTTCCGGAGACATTCCATACTTTTCTTGGACTGCATCAGGAGTCATTCGAGCGAGATCACTAACACCTCGCTTTGGGTAAAGAACAGTTGTTTTTTCATTTACTAGCTGAAATGAATCACGGTCACCAGTACAAATAAGAATCTCAGCATTCTCGCGTTCGGCCTGCTTAGAGATGGTTGCAATTACGTCATCAGCTTCGAAGCCTTCTACTTCAAAAGTCGTAATTCCAAAGGCGGTAACTAATTCGTGCAGATATGACATCTGTGATCGAAATTCATCAGGAGTCTTTGCACGATTGGCTTTGTATTCGGGGAATATCTCGGATCTAAAGGTCTTACGGGAAACATCAAATGCCACCGCAACATGGGTTGGTTTTTCGCTGCTGAGCAGTGACAACAACATGGTGGCAAAGCCATAAATTGCATTGGTGTGCTGACCTTGGGCGGTGGTGAAGTTTTCTGCAGGCAATGCATAAAAGGCCCGATACGCCATCGAATGCCCATCGATAAGTAATAGGCGTTTGGTCATGGATGCATCGTAGAGTGCCAGTTAGACTCTGCCCATGACTGAACCGGACTATCTTGCAATTATTAAGCAACGCGGAAGCGGTGCCCTAGATAAGAAGATGGGCATTGAGATCACAGAGGCTTCACTAACGCGACTTGTCGCAACGATGCCGGTTGAAGGAAACACGCAGCCCATGGGTATTTTGCATGGTGGAGCAAATGTTGTTTTGGCAGAATCACTTGGTTCGGTTGGCACACAGTTAAATGCCGGTGAGAATCGTCGAATAGTTGGTATTGATATCAACGCGACACATCACAAGGCCACTGCAACTGGTGTTGTTACAGGTGTAGCAACCGCAGTTTCGATCGGAAAAACATTGTGCTGTTGGGATATTGTCATTACAAATGAAAACGGACAGCGCACCTGCACTGCCCGTATCACCTGCATGATCCTTGCAGATCGCTAATTTTTAAAGTTAGTGCGCACCTGTTCCTAGGTATGCCGCACGAACCGCTGGATCATTCAGTAATTCTTTTCCAGTTCCCTGTGTCGTTATATTTCCTGTTGCTAACACATAAGCGCGATCAGCGATAGCTAAAGCCTTAGCAGCATTTTGCTCCACAAGAAGAATTGTTACGCCTTGTTTCTTAATTTCACCAATAATCTCAAATATTTGTGCAATGAATTTGGGAGCAAGTCCCATTGATGGTTCATCAAGTAATAGCAAACGTGGTCGGCTCATCAATGCACGGCCGATTGCGAGCATCTGCTGCTCACCCCCGGAAAGCGTCCCACCCATCTGAGATGAACGTTCTCTCAAGCGAGGAAACAGTCCAAACATTTTTTCTAAATCTTGTTCTGTTTCTTCCTTCGATGGTTTTCTTCCGAACTTACCCATCTCCAGGTTTTCCAAAACTGTCATTCCAGGAAAAATTCCTCGCCCTTCCGGTGCCTGACATATTCCTTCGTTGACTCTTTGGAAGGGTTTTATGCTTTCAAGTGGCTTTCCATCGTAGGTAATCTCACCGCTTGATGGAGAAAGAATTCCGGAGATTGTTTTTAGTAAAGTGGTTTTACCAGCTCCATTAGCACCGATAAGGGTTACGACCTCACCCGCATTTACTTCAAGTGAAATCCCTTTAATGGCTCTGATTTTCCCATAGGAAACATTTAGATCTTTAACTTCAAGAAGCATCTTCAGCAACTCCCAAATATGCGTCAATTACGCGTTGATTATTTTGAATCTCAACTGAGGTGCCTTCGGCAATTTTCTGTCCAAAGTCAAGAACTGAAATACGATCAGAAATATCCATCACAAGGCTCATGTCATGCTCGATCAAGAGGACCGCAAAACCGCGGTCTCGGATCTTTCGTATCTGCTCACCCAGCTCTACTTTTTCTTGAGGATTAAATCCTGCAGCAGGTTCATCTAGAAGCAGTACCTTGGGATTTAGCGCAAGTGCACGAGCAATTTCGAGACGACGTTGATCTCCGTAAGGTAGATTCTTGGCCATCTGAAGCGCTCTGTGATCTAAGCCCATGAACTTAAGTAGTTCGTTAGCTTTTTCCATACTCGCAGCTTCATCTCGACGGCTACGCGGCGAACCGAACAAAGATCCAATTAGCCCTGATTTGTTTAATGAATCCGCAGCAGTGGCAACATTTTCAACGGCCGTCATATCTCCAAACAATCGAATGTTTTGAAATGTGCGACCCAATCCCTTTCGTGCAATTTGGTTTGGGCGAAGACCGGTAATTGACTCGCCGTCTAGAATCACATTTCCTGAAGTCGCTTTGTAGTAACCAGTAACGATATTGAAAACGGTGGTCTTACCCGCACCATTGGGGCCAATTAGGGCAGCAATTTCTCCCTCATTGACATGGAGATTTACATTATTGAGAGCAGTAACTCCACCGAAGTTAACGAGTACATCTTGAACTTCCAGTAATTTCTTTGTCATTTGCTCTTCTCCTGAAACTTCTCACGCTTTTGTCGCGGCAAAAGTCCATTAGGACGAATGTTCATCATCACGACCATCAATAGACCAAAGAAAATGATTCGATAATCACTCAAGAAACGTAGCTTCTCAGGAATATATCCAAGAATTACTGCACCGAGAATAACTCCCCAGATATTACCCATTCCACCGAAAACAACACATGCGAGAATCATGATAGAAAGATTCAGGGTAAACATTTCTGGCTGAATTGAGCGGATTTGAGATGCATAAATGGCACCAGCTAATCCACCAACTGCTCCACCGATAATGAATGCCCACAACTTGTATTTCAATGTTGCCACACCCATGAACTCTGCAACATCTTCATCTTCACGAATAGCTTCCCACGCACGTCCTGGTTTTCTGTGTGAAAGTCGAAGGACTCCCCAAATAACGAGAAGTAACAAGGTAAGCGTGAGCCAGTAGTAAGTTCTTGGATCCATAACCGTGAATTCGATACCAAATATTGAGGATGGTCCCGGAATATCTGTTATTCCCGCCGCTCCACCGATCGCCTCGGTATTCACCGCGATGATTCTGACGATCTCACCAAAACCTAAAGTGATAATCGCCAAATAATCTCCACGTAGGCGCAATGCTGGAAGGCCAAGAATGACACCTGCAAGCATCGCAAATCCCATGGCAAATGGCAGAATTTCCCAAAAATTAAGTGGGGTGTGAATGCTCATTACCGCATGGGTATAAGCACCGATTGCAAAAAATGCTACGTAACCCAAATCAAGGATTCCTGATTTGCCAACAACCACATTGAGGCCGACTGCCATCAAGCTAAACATGATCAGTGGGTAGAAAAGCACTGAATTAAATGAAGTCTCGGGAGTATCAATAATCGGGTTGTTAAGCATCGGCAGAGCGAAGAAAATTCCAATTATCGTAATTCTGAAGATTGTACGTTGTGCCGCATTAGCACCTTCCCACCAATCACCGAACTTAGTGCGCAAATTGAGTGACGAAGCTTTGATGCCCGACATAACTAAACTCTCGCTTTCTGTAAGGCTTCACCAAATAATCCAGTTGGTTTGATCAAGAGCACAAGTACCAAAATGACAAAGGTAACAACATCGCGCCAGTTATATCCAAGAACCGCTGATGTGTACTGCTGCACTAAGCCAAGTGCGAAGGAACCGTAGAGCGCACCCTTTACGTTACCAATACCGCCTAATACCGCCGCCGTAAATGCTGAGATGCCAACGAGAAATCCAACATTAGATTTCGTCGTCTCGTAGAAGACCATATAAAAAGCGGAACCAACACCAGCTAAGACTCCACCGAGCAAGAATGTGTAAGAAATTATTTTATTCACATTGACACCCATCAAAATTGCAGTGCGTTCATCTTGCGAAACAGCTCGAATTCCCAAGCCTAGTTTTGTGTGATTAATAATTCGATTGAGAATGAAGAATACTATCGCTGCGCCAACAATTACCAAGACTTTATCTGCTGATAGATAAAGTGTGCCCATTGTGAAAAACGGATCCTTATTAATCAAGCGCGGGAAGTCGAGATTCTTTGAATCTGTCATAACGCGGAAAACTTCAACTAAAACAAATGATGCGCCAATTGCGGATATAAGAGAACTCAAACGGCTCGCTCCCATGTTGCGCAAACGTCGATATGCAACGATTTCAAGCAGGACTGCTGATCCGCCTGAAACGAGGGCTGCAGCCAGTACGAATAGTAAGAAAATTCCAATAAAATTAAGGAGTGGCATAGGGTCTTCATACCCAGTAAAGCCAAACTGCAAAACGACGAAGTAAACAGCCATCGTGCCGATCATAAATATTTCAGAGTGCGCGAAGTTAATCAATCGCAGTACGCCGTACACCAATGTGTATCCGAGAGAAATCAGAGCATAAATAGCTCCAACTACGATCCCGTCTAGACCCAGCGACCAAAAATTCGTTACTAATATTGAAAAATCCACGTCATATCCTTTTGGTTATTGCGATGCGTGGCAGGTGCACGTAAGCACCTGCCACGCATTGCTAGATGATGTTAGACAAAATCAGCTTATGAAAGCTTCTTTACCCAAACCATCTTTCCATTCTTAATTGTGTACTGGTTCATAACGATCTTATCTGGATCGCCTGTCGCAGAGAATGAAATTGTTGAACCAACAGCCTTAACAACTGCTGTATCTAGCCAATCAGCTAGTGATTCACGTGTTGTCTTTCCAGCCTTGATGCCTTGTAGCAATACATAAGCTGAGTTGTAAGCCTCTAGTGTGTAGAGACCATGTTCGCGACCAAACTTAGCCTTGTATTCCTTAGCTAGTGCTGGTGCAACCTTATCCATTGGCTCTCCTGGAGCTGTTAGATATGCGCCTTCTGCGTTCTTCTTAGCAAGCTTGATGAACTCACCATCGAGTACGCCATCGCCAGCAATAAATGCAACCTTCCTTGTTGCTGGGTTATCGCGTAGTGCCTTGATGAAGATCGCTGCTTATGGGTAGTAACCACCATAGAACACTGCTGTTGCCTTAGATTTTGCAACCTTTGCAACTACAGATGAGAAGTTAGTTGTACCTTCTGTTACACCGTCAGTACCAACGATGATCTTTGTAGCGTTCTTCTTAACGATTGTTGCTAGACCCTGACCGTATGCAGTTGCATCGTCAACAACGAATAGCTTTGACTTCAAGTTAATCGCGATTTGTGCAAGAGCTGGGCCCTGTACAAGGTCAGAACCTACGACACGGTGGAAGTAAGGAGACTTGTTAGTAAGAGCTGGGTTTGTTGCTGAAGGTGAAACGACAGGTACTTTGCCGCCTTCATAGATTGGGACAGCTGCAAGTGTTTCTCCTGAGTACATACCGCCAACTACAGCGATTGCGCACTCATCTTCTACAACCTTTGCTGCAAGTGCTGGAGACTTAGCTCCTGAAGCTTCTGTATCGATTGCATCTGCTGCAACCTTAGTCTTTGGGTTTGTTGCGTTGTACTTATCAATTGCAAGCTTTACTCCGTTGTACTCATTGATACCAGTCTCAGCGTATGGACCAGTTAATGCACCTTGGAAGTAAATCTTCAGGTCGCCACCGCAAGCAGCAAATGCGCTTGGAGCTGCAGCAATTGTTAATCCAACAGCCAAAGCTGAAGCAGAAACGATTGAAATGATCTTTTTCATGTATTGCCTTTCCTGTTCTTGTGTCCCGGGACAGGGAGGCTGAAAGAGTAATGGCAGGGGTGAGCGTTAGACAAGGTGTGGCCACGCTTAAAATGTCTCAGTTTCGTTATAAATGGGATAGCAGTATCAATTATTGAGACACACCAGAGCGCTATTTGTCCAGAACGGCGTTGGGGTTAACCACCGCTTCGGCCACCTCTTTCATGGTTAAGCGACGATCCATGGCCGCTCTCTGAATCCAGGAAAATGCCTCGGGCTCGGAAAGATTGAGAGCTTTCATTAACAATCCTTTTGCACGATCAATTAACTTTCGAGTTTCAAGGCGATCATGAAGATCTGCAACTTCTGCTGCCAGAGATTTCATCTGGATATGACGACTTATTGCAATTTCAATGGCGGGCATTAAGTCGCCAATTGTAAATGGCTTAACCACATATGCCATGACTCCGGCATCACGTGCGCGATCTACTAATTCTTTTTGAGAATACGCAGTCAGCATTAAAACTGGCGCGATTTCAATGATTTTTTCAGCTGCTGAAATTCCATCTAGAACTGGCATCTTCACATCGAGAATTGCTAGGTCTGGCTTATGCTCAATGGCAAAATCAATTGCTTCTTGACCATTAGTGGCCTGTGCAACTACTTCGTAACCAGCCCCTTGTAACATTTCAACTAGATCCATACGGATTAATGTTTCGTCCTCTGCAACCAGAATGCGAACTGTCATTTCCGATTCATCCTTTCCGGATGGGGCAATACTTGTAACGACTTTTGAAAAAGATGTGCCCCGAGTCGGATTCGAACCGACACTATGCAGTGTTTGAGACTGCCCTCTCTACCGTTGGAGTACCGAGGCTAATCGTGGAGCAATCTTAGCGGTAAGCCGCTACGACTCCGCCAACTGCATCTCCCACAACGTGAACACGCATTGCGTTAGTTGAGCCAGGAATTCCTGGAGGTGATCCAGCAACAATCACTACATTCTCGCCCACGTGAGCGCGGCCAGACTCGATCAACAAAGTATCGGCTTGCTTCACCATCTCATCAGTGTGCTTAACCATTGGGGTTACCTCTGGTTCAACTCCCCACGACAATGCCAAGCGGTTATATGTTCCAACCTCTGGAGTGAATGCAACAATAGGAATAGGTGAACGCAGGCGCGCCATTCTGCGAGCAGAGTCGCCTGATTGAGTAAAGGTAACTAAGTACTTAGCGCCAACAATTGCGCCAACTTCGGCAGCTGCACGTGTGATTGCGCCACCTTTTGTCTTGGGGGTTGTGCGCAAAGCGCGAATCATTTCGAAGCCACCTTCTTCGGTGCGGGCGATGATGCGAGCCATCGTTGCAACCGCTTCGATTGCAAAAGCGCCAACAGAAGTTTCCCCAGACAACATCAGAGCATCCGCACCATCTAGAACCGCATTTGCACAATCTGTGGCTTCGGCGCGAGTCGGTGAAGAGTTTGTGATCATGGAATCAAGCATTTGAGTAGCAACGATGACTGGCTTGGCAGCTTCACGTGCTAATTCAATACAACGCTTCTGAACTAATGGAACCTCTTCGATCGGCATTTCTACACCAAGATCACCGCGGGCCACCATGATGCCATCAAAAGCTGCAACGATTTCTTCCAGATTATCT
>JACCDJ011070474.1_pt1 | contig 10792 bp, 9 predicted proteins | sample 7444481 | NCBI WGS metagenome assembly JACCDJ01 (sample SAMN15323435, study PRJNA562643) | freshwater metagenome | isolation source: river surface water | place: USA:Blue River Watershed | collected 2017-08-15 | reverse complement strand
GGCATCCTGGATCGGCTGCGTCGTCTGCGCCTCCAGTGTCGGCGCACGCTTGTCCCAGGAGGCGCGGCCGTCCTGATTGAAGCGAATGTTCACGAGCCGCATCGAGTGCATCGTCGTCACGGCGCCGTCGAAGCCACGACTGAACTGGGCGGTGTCCCCGAACGCGTTCGTGCCCGCGTGGCAGCTCGCACACGACACGGTCCCGTTCCGGCTCAGCTGCGGCTCATAGAAGAGCACGCGACCGAGCGTCACCCCGGCATCCGAGAGGGGCGCACCCTGCGTCCGGTCTTCCCGCGCGAGCACCGCCGCGTCGTAGAACGCCGGGAGCGGTGCAGAGACGTACGGTGGCAACGCCTCGGGGTCGATGGTGAGCGCGGCCCGGATGGCGGCGTTCCCGTCAGCGAGCGGATCGGTCGCCCCGTCCGTGCAGGCAAGAACGATGAGGGAGAGAAGAGGCAGCAGGGATCGAGAGGGCGTCATGCGGTTTCTACCTCGAGACGATGGGTCGTTGCGATCAGCCGATCACTCAGGGTGCGGAGCAGGCCGATCGCGAGGCGGTGATGCTGCGTCAGCAGCTCCAATAGCACCTCCGCCGGCAACACGAGGCACTGCCCATCCGATCGTGCGATGCAATCGGCGGTGGCGGCCGTCGCATTCAATGTCGCTAGCTCACCGATGGCGTCGCGGCGACCGAGCGTTGCGATGGTCGTCGTCCGCTCGCCGGAGCGTCGGCACACCTCGACGACTCCCTCCACGATGAAACGGATGCCGTCGCTGGGATCCCCCTGAGTGACCACCCGCGCGCCCGCGACGAAGGGCTCCTCACGCATCCGTTCGGCCACATGGAGCAGGACGGAGGGATCGACTTCGAGGAAGGCCTGTGTCTCCTTCAGGAACAGCACACGATCGATCAGAGCGGTCATGGTGGATTCGAGCGGGGGATGGATGCCGAGCGCGCCGGCCCGGTGGGTGGCGAGGAGCCGAATCCACCGGTCCTCATGGCGTCGGAGACGATGCACGAGCTCGTCCGGGGAGCCGGTGTGCGCCGCCCCCATCGCGACGGCGTCACCGAGCATCGCGCGCCAACCCGTGACGTGGTGAAGATCCTGACGAAGGGCGAGGTGCAGCGAGGAGGTGGGGTCGATGGCCGGTGTGGCGAGCCCGGCGCGGTCCAGCGCCTCGCGGCGGCGCCAGCGCTGCCGCAGACGTCCCAGGGGCCACCGTCCATCCGTGAGGGATGTCGGATCGGACCGGAGCACGAACCGCTCGAAGACTCGCTCGCGTCGGTCATCGCGTCCACGAAAGAATCGACGCAATGCGTCACGGTGCGGTGCCGGGGCATGCCGGGCGATGTGCGTGGCCAACGACACGGCCTCGTCGATTGCCTCCGCCGCTGTGGACCGCCGAAGGGTGGGGAGGAGATCGGCCCCACCCTCCGCCAGCTGTCGTAGCGCGAGTGCGCTGATGGCCTGATCCCGTCTCGCCATCTGGAGGATGGTCTCCGTGACGGCCGGGTCGAGCGTTGTGCCGCGGGATTCCCACGCGCGCCACGACTGCCACATGCGGACGGGATGACCGCCGAGCAGACCAATCCGCTGGGCGATGGCGGTCGCATTGGTGTCGATGAGCCGCTCGACGGCCGCCCGTTCCATGTCATCTCGGGCGTGCAGCAGCAAGGCGGTCTGGAACCACGACGCCTCTCGGGCGTGCAGGAGGATTCGTTCGCCCATCGCCATCGTGAGACGCCGGGCCAGCAGATTGCCGAGATAGAAGACCGGGTGGAAGGCGGCCAGTACGGTGTCCTGGATGCGCGGAAGACTCTCCCACGCGACCTGATTGATCCGCAGGAAGTCGCGGTACCGGACGACCGGGACACCGGCCTGGCTGGCCTGCAGCACGCTGGTCTGTCCGATGGATGAGAGATCGCCCGCATGCCGGCACGCCCCGAGGGTGACGAACGCGAGATCGTAATTGATGTGGGCGTTCATCCCGAGGAGCATCGCCTGCAGCACCGAGGCGCGGCCCGAGGCACTCTCCGCGAAGGCGTGTCGCCACGCACCGCACTGGGTGGGGTCGCGCCGCTCCCAGCGCGCCGACTGCTCCAGATAGACCTCGACGAACCGACAACACATGTCGATGGCCCACGAGGCATCATCGAACCGACCGGCTCGTACACCGGCCAGCACTTCGCGAGAGAAGGTGAGATACGTCAGCTGGAAGACCGCGCGACGGTCACCCGAGGCACGCATCATCTCCAACTGCCGCGCCATCGTGTCGATATGCGCCTCGAACACGGCGAGACGATACCCACCAGGCGGCGGTGCCTGTTGCCCGATTAGGGTCACCGGACCCGTCATCTGAAGCATCCTACCACCCGCGATGATTGGTCCAGCGATCGACGATACGCACGCCGTCGCACACCTCATAATACGGGAACTGCGCCGCCGTCAGACAGGAGTGGTTGACCAGGACGCGCACCCGTGTTCCCACGGGGAGTCGGTCGAGGACCGCCGCATCGTGGGTCTGCACCCACCCGTGCTCCTGTGAGACACTCGTGATGCGGAGGCCGAGGTCCTCACCCTCCACCGTCACCAGTCGCCCGTAGTGTGTCACCCCGTCGGGATCGGCGATGCCGGCGTCCTTGCTCAACGCGATCGCCCCGGCGTCCAGGATGAGCTTCCCCTTCGCACGGTCCCGGTGCACCACCGCCGTGAGCACGGAGAGGGCGACGTCGTCCGGACCACAGGAACCGATCGCGACCTGCATCAGGTCGTAGAAGACGTAGTTCCCGGTGCGCACCTCGTGCACCCCGGTCAGATCGTCCACGTGTGAGGCGGTGGGCGTCGAGCCGATGCTCACCGTGGGCACCGCGATCCCGTGCGCCCGGAGTCGCGCGGCCGCGGCGACCATCACATCGCGCTCCGCGTGCGCGACCGCGAGGATCTGCGCCCGCCCGCGCGCCCGATACGAATGCCCGGCGTGCGCGAGGGTCCCGGCGAAGCGGAGCGATGACTTGGCCCCGATCCGCTCGGCCATCTCGAGGAGCGCCGGCCCGTGGGGATCCACCCCGGCGCGGCCGTAGCCGCAGTCGACCTTGAGAAAGACGTCGATCGTGACACCCGCAGCGCTCGCCGCCGCCGCAAGTGGTACGGGGATCTCAGGATCGTCGGTGAGCACCGCGACCCGCGCACCCGCGGTATGCATCGCGACGATCGCCGCGAACTTCCCCGGCTCGATCGGCACGGCATATGTGATGTCAGCAAAGCCGTGTGCGGCGAAGGCGCGCGCCTCGGCGAGCGTCGAGGCCGTGATGCCATGCATCCCGGCCTTGGCCTGCAATTGGGCGACCTCGATGGCCTTGTGCGTCTTCACGTGCGGTCGCAGGCGCGCACCGAGCGCGGCGATACGCGTGCCCATCCGCTCGACGTTGCGCACCACGCGGGGATGGTCGACGAGGAGACTCGGCGTCGGGAGGGTCTGAAGGTCGCTCATTGGAGCGGCAAGGTCATCGACGTGTGCCGAAAGTCTCGTTGGTGCGCCCGGTGCCACAGCGCGTGGTGCTGGTCGTTCGAATGTATCATCCAAAGGCCGGCGCAGATACCGTCTTGCCCTCTGCCCGATTGTCCCGAAACTTTCGCTCATGCCTCAGGATCTTCAGACCGTCCAGCTCCTCGCCGTCACCGGCATCTTCCTCGGCTTCGGCATCGCCGAGGTGCTGATGGGCCGGTTCTTCGCACCCGAGGCCGGTCACGAGGATGACCGACTCGACGTCGCGGTAGGCCTGATGTTCCCGATGGTCTCAGGGTTCGTCTTTGCGAGTGCGCGCGCCCTCTGCGCCTGGCTCATCCCGGAATGGCGCGATGCCTGGGCTGAGTGGCCCGTCTGGGCGATGGTGGGCACCCTGCTCATCGCCGACGACCTCACGCAGTACTGGTGGCACCGGCTCTCGCACACCTCGGTGATGTGGCCGCTGCACCGCGCCCATCACAGCGCTGCGTACATGAGCGTACGCGTCGTCTACCGCAACAACCTGTTCTACTACCTGATGATGCCCGGGCTCTGGTTCACGGGCGCCCTGCTCTTCCTCGGGTTCGGCTGGACGATCGTCTGGTACAGTGTGGCGAAGCTCCTGGTGATCATCGGCGCGCACTCCGCCGTGCGGTGGGATCAGTGGCTCTATCGCTGGCGCGTGCTGCATCCGGTGGCGTGGGTGCTCGAGCGGACCATCTCCACGCCGGCCACGCACTACGCGCACCACGCCCTCACCCAGGACGACGGCATCGGACATTACCAGGGGAACTACGGCAACCTGCTCTTCTTCTGGGATATCCTCTTCGGCACCGCGCGTATCACGCGCCAATATCCGCCGGCGTACGGACTGAAGGACGATCGCCGCCACGGGCAGGAGCGCTGGTACCATCAGTTGCTGTATCCGCTGCTGCGGTCCCGGCGGAAGGAGACCGTGCTCGGATACGAGAAGCACCTGCCGATCGACTAGGGGAGGCCGCGTCGCCTTAACGTCTCGCCGGAATCCACGTCTGACCTCGAGGGTCCGTCCCCGCTATTCCGAGGGAGTCTGTGCAACCAATCCGTCTACGTCGATTCTGGTGGGGGTGCGGCGTCCTCTTGACGGCCTGCACCCGTTCCGATCCGGCGGACCCCACCGAACCGCCCACGTCGCCGCCCTCCGTCGTCCGACAGGTCCTGCCGTCCGCGACGGATCCCGGCATCGACGTCGCCAATGATCCGCACGTCGCCGTGAATCCCGTGCCGACGGTGGCCGCGCGGGGGAAACTCGTCGTCTTCCTGCCCGGCACCGGCGGAGTCCCGGTGATGCAACAGCTCATCCTCAACGCCGCGGCCGCGCGCGGATTTCACGCCATTGGTCTCGCGTATCCGAATCCGACAGCGGTGGGCGTCCTCTGCGCGGATGACGTCGATCCTGAGTGCTTCTGGGATGTACGACGCGAAGTCATCACAGGCCTCAACACCAGCGCTCGCATCCAGGTCACGCCGGCGAACGCCATCGTTAACCGATTGGAGAAGGTGCTCGGGTATCTGCAGACCCAGTACCCCGCGGAGGGGTGGGGACAGTATCTGGCGAGTGGGAATGTCGATTGGTCGCGGGTGACGGTGGCAGGCCACTCCCAAGGGGGTGGGCACGTCGGCGTCCTTGCGAAGCTCGTGGGGCTCGATCGGGCCGTGTACTTCTCATCGCCCGCGGACTGGCGCCAGGTCGCCAACACGCCGGCCACCTGGTTGAGTCGTCCGAACGTCACCCCGGCAAGCCGCCAGTACGCCTTCATCCACGAGCAGGATCAGTTGGTCTCGGAGCTGCAGGCGCGGGCCAATTGGGTGGCCCTCGGCCTCGACGCCTTCGGCCCGGTGACCAACGTCGATGGCGCGAGCGCGCCGTTCGGGAACAGCCATCGGCTGACGACGCGAGCGGTACCGCTGCTCGCGGGATCGCATCACGGCGCCACGGTCGTCGATGCCGCCACGCCGCGCACGACGGGCGGGGCGCCGCTCTTCACGGCCGTCTGGGCCTATCTCACCTTTCCGGACTGACCGGTTGGCCACCGTCCCGGGATGGCCGGCCAGCCCGACCCCTCGCATGCTCGCGGGTGGATGCGATACCCGTTGAGCGGGTGTATTCTCTGCCGCATCTCGATGGTGACCCGTCCCTGACCTCGGAGGAGCGATCAATGGTGAAGGAGTTCGTGGGATTCCTCAAGCAGTACGGTGTGATCGGCCTCGCCATCGCCGTGATCATCGGAGGCAAGTTCAACGACCTGCTGAAGTCCGTCGTCGACGGCCTGCTCATGCCGATCGTCGGGGCGCTCACGCCAAGCGGGGATTGGCGTCAGCTCGCGGTCGCCGTCGGTCCGGTGAAGATCCAGGTGGGGCTCATCCTCGGCTCGCTCGTGGACTTCATCATCGTCGCCGGCGTGGTGTTCGTGATCGCCAAGGCGGTGCTGCGGGAGGATGAAGTCGCCAAGCGGTAGACCCATCCATAGCCTCGTCTCACCCCGCTCCGGGGCCGATACCGGACACGCGGCGTCAGAATCGCTCGTCGCGATCCGCTAACCGCCACGTCGGGCCAGTCAGGTGATGCTTGGCGAAGAGTGCAATAGCCTCCTCCACAGACCATTTGGTCCACGTCGGGCTGGCGTGCCGTCCGTACCAGTCGGTTGCGAACCGCCAGATCTGCGCTAAGGGACGGACGTCCCCCTTGGCGACCCCACGCGCCGCGCACCATTCATCGACCTGCGCCTCCGAGCGGAAGAGAAGCATGACCGAACAGGTATAGATGACGTTGTCCCAGGCCCGGTGCATCGGGATCGGGAAGTGCACCACATAATCCGTGTCGAGCAGTGTGCCACTCTCGATGCGAATCGTCACCGGTGCCTCCAGCGCGCCAATCCGTGTCTCGATCGTCGCCGTACCGCCGGCCAGGGCCGCCACACCGAGTGAGCACCAGGCACAGTTGCCCCACCAAGTCTTCTCGCCGGCTCTGACCACGAAGGTGGTTGGCGCCGCCGAAAACGGGTGGGCGACCCAGATCTCGTCGGTTTTCGGATGCAGGACCACGCCGTGGTACTCGGCCAGCGCCCTGAGCCCGGCGCGGGCTGTCGGTTCGTCACAGCCGAATTGCGCGGCGAGCTCCTGCAGCGTCGGGGGGCGCTCCCGTTCGAGGAAGCTGCCGATGATCGCGGCGTGCAGGGTCGAGTGGTTCATCGGGTGGTGCATCGCGACACGCTCATCCCACCGCCACGAGGATGGCACCCATCAGGGTGAAGTTGAGCACGTCGTTGCCGACCTCGAGGATCCACGCCGTGAAGCCATGGCCAGCGAAGAGGCGATGCGAGAGGGACGCCGCGGCGACGACGAGGCCAAGATGAAAACCCCACGCGGCCCCCTGACCGATCGACAGGCTCGGCTGGCCGGCGCGGATGCCGGTGAGGATCACATCGCAGACGAACGCCTGGGCGATGACGCCGGCGAGGGTCCCTCCGAACACCTTGCCCATATTGAAGGTCTTCGGATCGAGCGGTGCCGAGTGTCCCATCGCCTTCCACCAGACCGGGAAGAACGTCTTCGGGCCGAACCAGATGAATCCGCTGATGAAGGTGGCCAGGGCGGCGAGGGCGATGCCGGTTGGATGCAGGGTCACGGGCTGATTCTCGAGGGTGATGGTGTGGTGAAGGTGTTGGACGCGAGTCGAGCGCGGAGGTCATCACGCAGCCAGCCGAGCCGCCTCGACTCGGCGAATGTATCATTCAGGCGCGCCTTATGTGTGGCGCTTCTGTGATCGCTCTCAATCATCATCTTCAGCGCGAGAGGCTCGATGCCGTACCATCGCACCACGTCACACCTCATCCTGTGTGGCGTCCTCGCCCTGACGAGCGCGTGCATCCCGTACACGATGGGGAGCACGGCACAGACCGTCCCGGTTGGTGAGCAGGTTCGGACGACGACCGCAGGATTCGTGATCGGCGGCGGTTCTGACCTTCGGGATTCCATTGGAGGGTATTCGCGCTCCAATGTGCCGATGTCCGATGTCGAGGTCCGGTGGGGGCTCACAGACCATTCCGATCTTGGGATCCGGGTGCCTGGCGCGAGCGGGCTCGTGCTCAATTACAAGACGCGACAGCGGGGCGCCGCTCACCCGGATTCCGCAGGGTTCGCCACCCTGATCGGCGGTGGCGTGGTGAATTGGGCGCAGCACGCCTTCGTGGAGGGGGCGCTCATCTGGTCGGGCGCGCGCACCGGCAGCACGGTCCGCTACGGCGGGGTCAAGGCGATGCACACCCTGCCTATCGCCTCGGGCGCCCTGACCGATACGCCGACCATCGGTGGATTCCTCGGGCTCCGCATCGGGGACGGCCAGACCATGATTTCCCCTGAATTAGGGATCTACTACGATCGCTCGGCAACGGGGATTCGAACCGGCAGCATCGTCGTCGTCCCTGCCGTGACGTTGCGGGGGATTTCGTTCCCGCAGCGGATCTTCGGTTGGTTCTGACGGCCTCGTCGCTCGACCGTTTCGAATGAGTTGTCGCCACACACGTCAGAGGGAGAACCATTTTCACCTCGGCCTCTCGCTCCGTCCGAGGTCACGGTGGTTAGTCTGTTCGGGAGCGGTGCGTAGTACAGGAAGCACCTCATTGAGGATGCACCGAGTGCCGTCAATACTACAGGGTGGCGATCATGGAGTGTGGTCCTCAGTGCCGCATCGTCTGCTACCTGGTGCGATCAATCTTGATTCGATACTCGAATCGTTCACGCCCAGAAAAGGTCTGTGGGGTCGAAACCACGACGACGTAGAGTGTGCTGTTGGATGGCACATCGATGGCCTGAGTGCCCGTGAACGAGTTTAGGGCAATCGTTCCGTAGGCGTACGTTCCGCCGTGGTCGAGCACGGTGCCGACATATAGGTCGGCTGGTGTGCCCTCAGAGCCCCTGTCATTTCCTGCAATCGTGATGGTGTAGCTCCCAGCCTGAAGCGCGTCGAGACGAGACACACTGTACGACCACGGCTCAAGCTGTTCGCTCGGGGAGAAGAATCCATCAGTTCCACGATCACGTAACGATAGAACGTACGTATTGTCATCGAATGTGCCGTCTGCGCGAAGGTTCTGATTCGCGGGAGGCCATTGGGGATTCCGCGTATAAAAGCCTTGCATGTAACGAATGCCACTGCGAGCCCATGTCGGAAGCTCGTCTAGCACCGTCATCCTGGTCGCGAAGCGCCTGAATGCACCTTTGAAGTCCGGAATGTTCCGATTCAGGTATTCTTGTGGCAGCAGCGACGTTCCGGACGCGTATGCTCTGTACACAAACGTTTCGTCAATGATACCGCGCCAGACGAGATAGTTGAGGAGGAAGCCCATTTCATATTTGCGTATTCCTCGACTGAAACTTGCTTGGGTGCCTCCATTGTCGAAGATAGAGGCCCACATAGCTTGTTGCGGTTGCATAAAAAGAAATGGTGTCGTGTTCCAATTTCCGTAATCGTTGGTCCTATCGCCAACGATGTTCAATTGGTGGCGATCAAACCAGACCGCGGTGGCTTCCGTGAACCATCCAGAGTCGTCACTGTACGGGAATGTTCCAGTTCTACTCGATCGGTACTGCATGATATGAAATGCCTCATGTAGAATCCCACAGCACGAATAGGTCGGTTGCAGTGTAATGCGCTGTGGATTCCCAGGGGCGACATAGAATGGCATGCCGTATTCATTAGTACCCACTCCCTGGCCCCACGCATCGTCAAAACCGTCCCTGGGTCCGCCATGCGCGGTTATATGGTGCACGTAGATGTTGATGTAGGTCTGTTCATGACCGCTTGGCGGTTGCATGCCTGCATCGACGGTTCGCTTCCATGCGTATTCAGCCCAATTGAGGACGTAGCGCGCATAGTAGTTGTCATCCCAGCGCGCGTCCCACCACACGACAAAATTGTCACCCGTACGGTATTGGAGATTATTGGCATCGCCATAGCTGTTCTGTATTTGTTTGCTCCCCTTATTGCGCTGCACAAAGCCAACCGTAACGGTGGTGCTGTGTTGTGGGCTTATCTTATAGGAAGGCAGAAGCTGTAGGGTGTCCTGGATAGCTCCTGTGATGCGGTCGAAGATGACAGCCTCATTCGACTGTGGGATGAGTTCGATCGTGTCCTGAAGGTTGTCGATCGTGATTGCTGAGCTGCTGGCAAGTGTTTGGCGTAATCCCGTCGACCGTGTCACAAGCTGTGCTGCACCCCCACCTGCAATGTTTACCGTGAGTGTTATCGGGGAAATAGTCGCGTTGATGGATGCGCTCTTTCCTTCTACGGTAGTGGTGATGGTGGTGCGACCTGGGGTCAGCGCGGCGACAACCCCCTGCGAGGAAACCGTGGCGATATTCGGATGTGAGCTGGTCCACGTCGCCGTTCTGCCCGTTACGACGGTGCCGGTTTCGTCCTTCGAAGTGATGGTCAGCTGAGCGGATTGTCCAATCGTAATTGTGATGTGTGCCGTGCTTGGTGTGAGTGTGGCCACAGGAATCGGTGTGACAACCAACGTAATAGCTGCGGATTTCCCTTCACTTGTCGCGGTGATGATGACGGACTCGGATGTGCCTCCACGGACGGGTCCTGCTTTTACAAGTCCTGTGCTACTGACGGACGCAACATCCTCATTGGTTGAGGACCACAGGACAGGCCGACCGGAAAGAGATGTGCCGTTGGAACCGGAAATAATGGCCGTGAGTTGAAGCTCTTCTGCGTACATGAGCGTTGTCTTGTGTGACGCGATGGTGATTGAGGCGACCGCGACCGGTTCAGTCGGCTTTTCGCCTGTACATCCGAGCACGATGAGTGTGCACACCAACACGCGTTTCATGATTGAGATCATTCCGTTCTCCCTTCGTCTCTTATGGGCGGCGTGATGTGGTTTGAGTGTGTTCTTACGCCGCGTTATCACCAGTCCTTCGGATTGCCGGGTAATCAGGTCGTGATGTTCCCGTAATCTTTGGCACACCGTGGAATGCCGAGAGTAAGAACATCCCTCACCATGCCGATGGTGCACGGTGTGTGTAGGAAATTGTGTACGACATCGACCTCATCTTCCACACGGCAGAGGGGGGACCAGTGCTGATCCCCCCTGCTGGCTCCGAGTGACTTACGAACGGTACCGAGCAAATCGCGTAAGTTGTTATCGCGTAAACGGTGAATATTCAGTGGCTCATGGCAGAAGCGATCTGGTGATATTCGGACTCCGCAGGCTGTCTGTAGGCGGCAGTGGCAGGG
>JACCDJ011274557.1_pt1 | contig 10795 bp, 24 predicted proteins | sample 7444481 | NCBI WGS metagenome assembly JACCDJ01 (sample SAMN15323435, study PRJNA562643) | freshwater metagenome | isolation source: river surface water | place: USA:Blue River Watershed | collected 2017-08-15 | reverse complement strand
TCGACACTATACAGACCAAATGGTTGCAGACCATTTCAACGTATCAACTAGAGTAGTGAGTGCAAACAAGGCACATATCACAATGGGTACAGATACTGACAATCCACAAGAACGCAGACAGCGACAAACTGGTACAAAGTTATTAAAAAAACAAATACCAATCATCAAAACTTCAACATATCAATTAATCATTGATGAAGACGGACAATTCCATAGATGTGATTTAATTAAACACACTATAACCAAACTTACTGACGCCCAAGCCAAAGCGGTGATGCTTAGCAGATTGCAAGAAACTTATAACAATTAATTAAAAAAATTGATAATTTATTTGGTAGTTTAAATAATTGTTATATCTTTGCATCGTTAATCAATTAAATTAAATCAGTAATGAAAGAAAATTTCACTAGCAGTTCCCTAGAGGTAAATGTTAGTCGTTGCGATGATAACACTATTCGTGTTGAAGTTGGTAGCGATTTTGCATTTAGCAGTCGTAAATCACGACTTTATGTAAACGATGACAAATTAAGAAGTCAAGTTGAACAATTTTGGAAATCGATTAAGACCAAAAAATTGTTATCAATGCGAGTTAACTTTGACCCTATTGATTGGTACGATGATGAAGTTGATGTTTACGAAACACCAATTATTTCAATCAAACGTGGGTTGAAAAAAGGGGTTGTTAATTCACGCAGACATGGTAGCGTTCCAAAGGATTGGGGTATTACGGCAACGTTTTCATTTGCCGATACTACAACCAATACGCCTATCTTAGAAGTCATTGAAACGTTGTTAGGGCATAAGTTTCCAACACAAGGCAAGGCTCAGTTCATCAAGGACTTGAAACCATTGTTGCGTAAGGAAACCAAGTATGCAACATTCTACAATGATGCAAACGATGATGATGAATAAATTTATCCGTTGATACTACATAGCTGAGAAGTCCGTACTCTTAAGGGTACGGATTTTTTTAACAAAATTTTAACATTTAATTGTTTGGTAAGTTAAAAAATTGTTATATCTTTGCATCGTTAAACCAATTAAATTAAACAACAATGGCAAAAAGAATTGACTTTTCAGAAGTTACTTTAAGACTAAGAACTTCGGATAGAGGTGGTGGTATTGAAATCGACTTAACACGTTTCGGTTTTAAAGACGAAAAAATGACTGCTTACCAAAACTATTTAGGTGGTGGTATATTAGGTAGAGTTGTTTCAGATGACACTATTAGAGCGTTTAATAAACCAATAACCGAAAAACAAAATGATAAGTTAAACCGAATTGCTGAAAGACTTAGACGATACTTTCACGACTTAACCAATCACGCTGATGATGAGTGGGAAAGTGAAACGTATGAGCAAAACCAAACAAAGTCAGCTAGTGCATATTAAATTAAATGGGTGTTTATTGCACCCATTTTTTTTAACAAAATTTTAACACTTTTTTATTTGGTAAGTTAAAAAATTGTTATACATTTGCATCGTCAAACCAATTAAATTATATTATGGCAGAAATTAAAAATTTAGCAAAAGTAATCGAGGAACAAAAACAAACCTTTGATTATCAAAATTACACAATGCTTGGCGAAGTTTCTCGCAAAGTAGATGATGAACACGTTAAAAGTATTATGGAGGGTATGGCTACCTTTGGTGCAGAAGCGACTTGTCTTGTAGTAATAGAAACAAGTGCTTTCGGCGATATTCAAAGAATACTTGCTGACGGAAATCACAGAGGAACAAGTGCAAAATTACTTAATATGCCTTTGGATATCAAGGTGGTTAAATTAACTGACGATACCAAAGAAAATGTTAAGCGTTATATCGCTTGTTTAAATAACAATGTTAAGCGTTGGACTAATTTAATTTATTTGCAGGTATATGCCGCAGGTAATATTAGAGAATACGTTAAGTTTCAACAAATTATGCAAGAAACTAACCTTACCATTACTGACTTATTGTTTTTGTATTGTGGTGGTGGTAGTACCAAAGCGTTTCAGTTGGGCAAACTTACGTTTGTAGATGAAGCCAAAAGCGACAAAAAACTTGAACAAGTTAAGCGTATGCTTGATGTATTGCCAAAATACTCGTTCACTCGTAGAGGTCTTTGGCGATTGATGAAAAAAGTTGACAATTACAAAAAGTTGGCAACCGAAGTAATCAAGTTTTCAAAAATTGGTTTCTCGGCTGATGAAGCTGGCTTTAAAGAGCAGTTAAACAAAATTTACGAAAAGAGTTTTAGTGAATAAATTTAGTTGGTTTCTATAATGTTAAATTGGTGCAACCCTAAAAAGTTGCATCAATTTTTTAACAAAATTTTAACATTTAATTGTTTGGTAGATTAAAAAATTGTTATACCTTTGTATCACCAAATCATTAAAACCTACAAGTTATGTCATTTACAACTGAAATCGAAATTAGAATGTGTGAGCAAAGAGCAAAGGAAATTTTTGCCAAGCCAAATATCACTGATGCTGATGCACAATTAGGTAAGTTTTTTATTGAAAAATGGAAACGCTTATCGGGTTGGGTTGAACGAACTGAATTACCAATCATACCTAAATAAATTAAACCAATGAAAAACTTTTTTTTACGATTATCGTTATTCCTATGTGGAATTTGTGTTGGGCAACCAATGCCACCAACACTCGCTTATAATGAATTTAACGTTGTTAAATTTAACAAGTCAAAAGACAAAATCGAATTGCCGAATAAATTTATTCGTGTTGATGTGAACTATGGTTTTGAAACCACGCTTGACTTTCATTTGCTGAAAGCCAAAGACAAAAACCTTATCGGGGTTGGCTATTCAACTTATATCGGCAACGATGTAAAGGGCAAAGCAATCGGTCAAGGTTTCAATTACAATTTTCTTAACACTTATGAGGTAAGGGATAACGCTTATTACTTATTGTTAGGTCGTCAAATTAAACGACTATCGATTTGTGCAAAGGTCGGGATATATACGACTGCTGATTATAACAATTATACCAATGATATACCGAATAATATCTACTATGCCAAAGTCAGCACCGAAGCCAATTTTCAATATGGCGGTCAAGTCAGTTGGTCGGCAAATAGGACAACGGGGTTGTCGTTGGGTTGGGATAAATTCAACGGGGCAACCATAGGCATAACTACTTTATTGTAGGGGCTTTTCTTTGCGGAAAAAAAGTTGGGTTAACGTTTTGTTAATTCAACTTTTTTATTTACCTTTGCATCATCAACCAATTAAATTAAACCACTATGGAAGCGATTGATATTATCAAAGATTTGGTTATTAAAGAAAGCGGTATAGATATAAGCAAAAAATCTAGACAAAGAAACGTTATTGAGGTGCGTAGCTTGTTTTATAACGTTGCTAAGACACTAAAACCATTTGAAACCTATTCAGCTATTGGTAGAAGCGTTGGAGTGAACCACGCTACTGTATTGCATTCTTTGGCAATGTTTGAAGTATATACAACCTACAACAAAGAACTGAATAAATTAAAGACCGCTATTATCAACCGATATAGAATTGAGCATAAGTTTTATGCGGTGCATTCTATTGATGATGAAATTGAACGACTTGAACAACAACTGAATGAATTAAAGCAGTTGAAAGAAAGTTTAGAAAATGAGAAAAAAAATTTGGTAGTTTAAAATATTGTTATATCTTTGCATCACTAATCAATTAAATCAAATGAGTTATGGCACAATTTGATGTTTTCAGTCCCGATGGCTTTGCCATTGACAGAGAAGAAACTTATCCAAGTCCCGAAGTTGCGAGAGAGAAGTATCTTGAATGGAAGAAACAATATGAGCGACAAGGATATTATTCAAGCGTTAAGTATGGTAGAATACCTCTTGATGAACTTGATGACTATTGTACCATAGTGCCAATAATCGAATAAATTAAATGACAATTCACTCCATTCTTTTTGGTTCAATCCCTTGTTATCCATAATTAGAATCCTTGCTTGTCGGCAATGTAGGCCTTACCTTATGCAAATAAATTTATTTGTCAATCAGCGGATTAAACAAGGGCGACTTGAGGGTCGATAAATTATTCATAGCTGAAAATAAGGTATAAGACTGACGCAGATAATTCTGTATGACGTGTTAAATAATAGTTTGGATTGGGGTAGTTTAATTTAATTACCCCATTTCTTTTTTAACAAAATTTTAACATTTAAAAATTTGGTAGTTTAAAAAATTGTTATACATTTGCAGAGTTAATCAATTAAATATTTTCAAATATGGACTTTTTATTAAATGCTCTTAAAGGGGCGGAAGGCGATGTAATCGCAATTAACGATTCAACAAGTGTATCTTTTGAATTTGGTGGTAGTATCATTATGAAACGTGGTACATTTTCGCAAAGAATTCATTTTTGGGCGAGAGTGAGTGAAACAAGGCACAAAGGAGTTATCAGCATTGATGATTGGGATTCTAACGAAATTTCTGACATTAAACTTGATGGTTTGCCGATTGATGAAGTGTATAAAACCAAACAAAAAGTTGAGGAGTTGGGTATGACAACTTTGGCAAATAGAATGGAGTTTAGTGGTACTGAACAAAAAATTGCGATTTGTCAATGTATGTTGCGTGATGAACAATTAAAATTGCTATATGGCAAAGACTTTAATGTTTGGGAGTTGCTTTCAGATGATGAGAAAAAAGTCTTTGACCTAAAGTATGTTGTTGAAAATTATGACAATGCATCAGTCCACACAAAGTTAGAACTTGCAAAACACTTTGGACTTATCGAAATTTCAAATAACAATGTACCGACACTCAAAGAGTTCAAAAAGAAGTTGTCGGAAGTGAGCAAATAAATTAAATCACTCTCTATATTCATTTATTTTTTTCAAATTAACCTATCAAAAATTTGGTAGGTTAATTTTTTGTTATATCTTTGCATCGTTAAACCAATAAATTAAATAACAATGAAAAAATTTCACGTTACAATTATGTCGATTGACCCTAACGACCACTATGGTAGAGAACAAGGCGATGACCACCAAAAGTATGGGGTAAGCGTTATGGCTAAAGATAGCAAAGATGCTGAAACCAAAGGGGTTGAAGAGTTCAAAAAACAACATGGAAATTTGCCAATATTTTGGGTAAAATGTTTTGAAGAGGTTATTTATGACCCAAGCCAAAAAGTTGAGAGAGTTTATGACTAAAATATTTGGTGGTGTAAATTTATTGTTATATCTTTGCACCACCAATTTAATTAAACAAGTTATGGTTACATTATATCCAACTGACTATGTTATATTCGATAGAGCCAATGACCACGTTATCCAATGGGAAAGCAATGGCGATATGGTTATCTTTGGTGACAAAACTGAAGCTGAAGCTGATTGTCGAGGTAATGAAGAAGTTATAGCTTGTACTGAACTTCCGTTGCACCACCAAGAAAAGTTAAAAAAACAAATTGAGAAATATAACCAATTAAATTAAATCAGTTATGTCAAAAATATTATTAGGTATCAAAAACAAGTCAGCCAGTTATTCAAGTAATGATAGCGATGGTTTTTCTTGTGGTTCAATAGAAGCAAGTCAAGTTGATATTGTTATGAGTGGCACTGAAACTGAAATCAGAAACTTTGTTACTGAAACACGAGAAGCTAGAAAACAATTACCAAAGTTATCCGATGAAATTGAACGTCTTGAAGAAATGGAACGTTGGACTGAAATGGATGCGGTTATAGAAACTTACGATAGATTAGATGAGTTAACCAAACGTGTTAAGTATGATAAACTTATTATGGTTGATGGTGTAGAATTATAAAAAAATATTTGGTGGTGTAAAATAAATGTTATACATTTGCACCACTATTAACCAATTAAATTAAATAACAATGGTAACTGAACAACAAAAAAAAGAATTTGCTTTATCACAATTAGCACCTTATTACGCTGACCCAAGCACTTGTGGGTACAACGATGAAAAAAAGAATTGTGAATATCTTATGCCCGACGGTCGTATGTGTGTTGCTGGTAAGAATATGGTTAACCCTAGATTTGAATGGCATCAAAGTATTGGGGATATATTAGACGATAACGACAACGAACAAGAGGGAATTTTTAAACCCGAAGTTGTTGGAATATTAAGCAATAGTCAATGGGATTTGATGCAACGTATTCACGATACTATTGCGGTACATACTAACGACGTAGATAGATTAAAAGATAGAATACAGCGATTAAATTTATTCACGTTTGAGGAATTAGTGGAACGTGCTGAAAACCTTAAAAAAGTTTAAAAATTATTTGGTGGTGTAAAATAATTGTTATATCTTTGCACCACCAATTAAATTAAATAAGTTATGAATAAAAAACTTTATAATCAGTTATTGAAACAATACCAAGATAGCGTACCTTATAGTCATTATCAAGCAAATATTAAATGGGTTAAAGGACATTTAGAAAGACTTTGCACCGAGTTTTCTTTTTTGGGTATAGGTAAACCCGTTAAATTTACTATGGGCGATATTACTAGAGTTGCTATCGTTAATGAATTTATTATCAATACTTCATTTAACAATGCGTGGATTGGTATTGAAACGGGATTTGGTGGAATATGGTATTTTGAAACACAAAAACCAACCAAAGAAGAATTACAAAAATTTGATGGACATTGTTTGGTATTGTAAAATAATTGTTATATCTTTGTACCACCAATTAAAAACACTTGAACTATGGAACTGATATTACAAGCCATTGAATTAAATCACCCAATGGCAAATCAAGAAAGCACTTACAACATTTATATTAAAGATAAAAACGCAAAGAAACCAATCTTTGTGGCATTAGAAAATAACGGCAATCAACGATTAACGTTTGAATTGTCGGGCGACCATAAACTTATCGCAAAGAACTTTAGAAAACCTATTCTGAAATATCGTTTAGCAACGGTAACAGATGAAGACCAAGTTTGTCTTGCTGATATTTTTATGTATGGTAAATTTAATCTGTTGGTTGACCATAACCTTGATTAATTTAATTGGTGTGATTATCCCCGTGTCCTGCTTTCACGGGGATTTTCTATTATGTTAAAAAAATGTTAAAATGTTTGGTAGTTTAAAAAATTGTTATATATTTGCATTGTAATTAACCAATTAAATTATATCACAATGGAATTAGTATTAGCAGAAAAATTAGCATTAAATTTAATGACCAAGCACAACCTATTACAAAATGGTTGGCGTTTTGAATTTGATAACGCAAAAAGACGATTTGGTTGTTGTCATCATCGTACAAAAGTTATCAGCTTATCAAGAGAGTTGGTTAAATTAAATAACGAACCAAGAGTACAAAACACAATCCTACACGAAATCGCTCACGCATTGGTTGGTGTTGGGCATGGGCATGATAGCGTATGGAAACGCAAAGCGCTAGAAATCGGTTGCGATGGGAAACGTTGTTATACAACTGAAAACACAAACATCGTCAAAGGCAAATATCAAGCTACTTGCCCAAAATGTGGTTACGTTCACAACAAACATAGAAAACCGAAAAGACAAAAGTCGTGTGGTAATTGTTCAAATGTTTTTGACAGAGAAAGATTATTGGACTTTAATTTGGTAGATTAAATAATTGTTATATCTTTGCACCAATTAATGGGTTGTACACATTTGTGTCTTATGCGTGTGTATAACCCAATAAATTAAATGAGTTATGGAAGAAATCATCTTGAACGACCCGACATTAAACTTTTTTGTCAACGAAGCCAAGTGGGATATAAATAACCCAAACCACTTAAAGATTAAGGTTGCTTGTTTGAAAATTGCTTTATCAATTTACTTGAACCGATATGTTAACCAATTAAATTAAATGACTATGGACTTTGAACCTATCAACGAGGTACTTATTAAATTTGCTGGGTATAAAACAAACCCAAACTTTCACCCAAAGACTTATAACCATAAGCGTTTTGGTATGGTACGAGCCGATAGCTTGGCTTACCACCACGATTGGCGTTGGATTGATGAGATAGTAACCAAAATCGAAAATCTTGGCTATAACGTCGTTATTGAGCGTGAATTTGTATCAATCAAAATAACGTCAGATAGTCCGAAGTATTTTGAGCATAGCATTGGCTTTAAAAATAGAGGACTAACTAAATTAAATGGGTTAGCTTTGTTATGTTACGATTTTGTTAATGACTTTTATTTGCAAAAGTAAAATAATTGTTATATCTTTGCACCCAATAACCAAATAAATTAAATAACTATGGCAAGACAATTTACTGAAAGAATATTGTACAAAGGTACTATTCACGAAAAATTTGAGGGAGTTGAATTTACCCAAGAAGATTGGCGAGAGTTATGGGATAAGGGTATATTGGATAGCGAAGATATTAAATTAGCTGACGATTGGGTTACAACCTTTCCGCCCAACCAATGGTACACCAAGTATGCTAAAAGAATGTATAGTCCAAGCCTTGACCGATTAAGAGCGACAACATTTGGGGAGTTTTATGGTAATGGTATTGTTGATTAAAATTGTTAATAACTTTTTTTGGTAGTGTAAAATAATTGTTATACATTTGCATCGTTAAACCAATTAAATTTATTCATTATGTTACACGAACATTTAAAATCGGCTTATTATTGTTCCCCAAAATTCGAGGGAGTTAGAGAGTTTTATATTGTTGAAAATTATGCTGACTTAAAAGAGTTGGTTAAAGTTTTCCCACAATTAAAAAAGAGTTGGGAGTTAATTCGTTTACGCATTAAAGAAATTGTTTCCGATGGCTATGTGGCACTTGTAACCGATATTAACCCAACATCAAATTGTATTGAAGTTGCGTATGAAAATATCATACCAAACAAATATACTTACAATGATGCGTACCATAGAGTTGAACTTGAAGAAGTATTGCAAATAAATTAAATGAGTTATGGCAACAACGAACCGATACGCAAAAAGATTATTGTTGATTGAGCAACTAATGGATTTGGGTTATGAAGTAACCTCAAAGCTAAACGGCAAAGGAAAAAAGTTTTATATTGTTAAATCACGTAACGCTATATATCGCTTAGAGTTTGCTAAGGATTGGATGGCTATTAACCAAGACAAAGACCGATTGTTTTGTGGGATAAATTTATCAACGGGACAACGCCTTGCACAATGTATGGATAGCGACCTATCTAATTTATTCAGTCAGATAACAACTATTCTTTATCGAAGAACTGATATAAAAACACCAACAATTATTTTGTAATTAAATTTATTCACTTATGACGGTTTTATGTAAACAAACCAATAAACAAGTTGAATTGCTTTATCAAGGCTTTGATATTGCTATCATCAAAAGGCAAGATAATGACGAGCAAGAGTGTGTCAGAGTTGAAACCTTAGATGTGGTAAAACGTGTAAGACCTAAAGATTATTTTAAAAAAAATCGATAAAACATTTGGTAGTTTAAAAAATTGTTATATCTTTGCACCATAATTAACCAATTAAATTAAATCAATTATGTCACCCGAACAAAGAGCAAAAGATTTCGCAAGTTGGCTAATCATTCACACCGAAGATGTTTTTACAGCAGGTCCTTGTCGAAGATACAAAGGTAGAATTTACAATGTAGATGAACTTTACGACAAATGGGAAGAATTTAAAAACGAAAGAAAACAAAAATTTTAACCAATTAAATTAAATCAAAATGGCAAAAGAAAACGAAAGACCAACACCCGAAGAAACAAAAAAAGTTGTTGGTGGATTAATGGACGTAATGGGCAAAGTATTTGCCGAAGCCCAAGAGAAACCGTTTCAATACGTTGTAGCTTACAAGCGTGTTGCTGACGATACCGTAATAGGTTATCACGCATCAACATTTTGTAACCATACCCAAGACATTGAAGCAGGGAAACGTTACAATGGGGAAAACCCTTACAAGCAGTTACAAACTATCGATAAGAACTTTAAATACATGATGAGTGTAGAAGAGGGTTCAGATGTACTATTTGCCAGTATTTTTTTAGATACACAAAAATCGTATGGTGGTTTGGCTTATGATGAAATCTATTTGGAAGCGGTTTATTTAGATGAAGATACACCACCACAGCGGTTTGTCTTTAAAGAAATAACCGAATAAAAAAAAAGTTAAAAAAAAATTTGGTGGTGTAAATTTATTGTTATACATTTGCACCACTATTAACCCAATAAACCTTTGGATTATGAAAAATATTAAATGGCACAAATTTTTTATCGTTGCGTTATTCGTTTGGGTTGCCAACTCAATAGCAACGGTTAAATTAAACAGAACAGCAACAATCGGATTAGCGTTATTAGTCGCTATGTTATTTGTGAGTTGCGGTTCAAGTTGTAGAAGTACAAAACGCTATTGGCGTAAACACCGTTGCGTTGAAGTGCAAACCAAAAAAGATGTTATCCCAACATTTAAAGCATCGGGAAAAATTGCTATGAGGTAATTAAATTAAACAACAGTAGAAACAACGTTTCCCCAGTTTCTTGTGGTCGTGCACGATTGAGGATTTATAAGGAAACAACACTGTCAGGTGGTAGAATTGGCTAATACGTCGGATTTTGGTTCCGAAGACTGTGGGTTCGATTCCCACCCTGATAACAAATCAATGTTCCATACTTGATTAGTTTATTGGTTAAACTATGAAGCCCCGTTAAATTTAACGGGGTTTTCTTTTTTTAACAAAATTTTAACATTTAATTGTTTGGTAGTTTAAAAAATTGTTATATCTTTGCATCGTTAAACTAATTAAATTTAATAAGTTATGGAAAACACATTAGTAGAAAAAGTAAAAGCAAAAGCGGTAAACAATGTA
>JACCDJ010477790.1_pt1 | contig 10797 bp, 14 predicted proteins | sample 7444481 | NCBI WGS metagenome assembly JACCDJ01 (sample SAMN15323435, study PRJNA562643) | freshwater metagenome | isolation source: river surface water | place: USA:Blue River Watershed | collected 2017-08-15 | reverse complement strand
TACCATCATTCAAGATGACAGTTAACACATCATTAACAAACTTGATGTTAGCATAAGGCTTACTATCATTCTTAACAGTATCAACAGATGTGATTACATCATTGATCATGTCTAACACTGCCTTATCACGATCTAACAAGGACTTAAAGAACTCTAAACTTGAATTATTCATTTTTTGTGATTGTTTATAAGAATGTCCAGTAAATTACACAATAAACTGGACATTCTCAAGTGAAAATTATACTTTAACTAATTGATAATCAGGTTCATGCAGCTTCATCTACAACATTCACCTCTTCAGGTTTTACCTCTGTGGTGATGTTATAGTTTGACTTACCCATACGTGCCTTTTTGTAACGACACATATCTTGAAGAACCTTTATTAGTGGATCAGTAGAAAGACTACTCTTAAAACTACGCATGTGATATGCTAAAGTTTCCAAAAATGGAAACTTTGTAAGAAGCTTCTCTATCTTTAACAGCAATGAATACATCTCTGGCTCATACTTGTTATTCTCAGAAGCAAACTTATCAATATCAAATTCATCACATCTAGTTGATGTAGCAAAGTCATTATTATACTTCTTCTTGAAAAGCATTAACTTTTCTACATCTTCTACAAGCTCAGGTAAAACAACTCTAACTGTATCTTTAGCTTCAAATGTAGCAACGTAAACCTTTGCCATCTTCTTGATAAGTCTTGCTGTAGTAACACGTTTAAATGGCATACTGTCACCCTTCAAGAATGTCTCCAAGCTCATAAAGTTGTGAAGATTGTACATCTCTAACACTTTAATCTCTCTATCAGACATAATCACCAGGTTTACATGACCTTTAAACATACCAAATAGATAGTCTAGCACTGCACGATCAGACTCCTTACCATAAACTGTCAAACTCTTTCTCATGTGAAGAGTCTTACCACTTAATATGATGGGAGTGAACTTAGCATTACCACCTGTATAACGCTCAGGAGATTCTGCTATCTTACAATTAACATCACCTTTCTCCTTAACAGTGCCATCTTTAGCAGCTTTAGGCTTAGGCTTTTTGTTCTTTGCTTTGTCAGCAATAATCCACGCTTCTGGTACCTCAATAGCATCAAGATCAATAAAGCTATCTGTTACCTTCTTAAGACAAGATTGAAACTCTGTGATAATATCTCGCCACTGTGCTTTAGGATAGTTATATAACTTCAATAAGTCATAATAACAAGTCATGTCTGGACTACCTACACCAATGTGTGAGCTTTTACTCCAACCCTTATCTTTAGAGAACAAGGTAAAGTCCTGCACTTTCTTGATAAACTTTATACCCTTACCCTTCCAAAGCTCTTTGATGTAACGACGTTTACGATCACCAAATACACCAGTGAAGATAGCATGTTGATAGTTGTTTCCATAGCTATATCTGCTAAGATTAACTTCCTTATCCCAATGACTCTTGCATTCAGACATTCTATTTCTGTAACCATGTAGCTCATACTTAGCTTCATATTCACGTAGCATATAGTCTTTCACTTTGTAAAGACTTTCTGCTGTGAAATACTTGCATCCTATCAGCGTTGGTTTACGCATTGGAATAGTAGCATGCTTCAAGATCTCAGTGATTTCCATATCATTACCTAAGTGGTTCTTGATATATCTAGAGCTTGTAGAGAAATAGTCAATAGCTGCACGAACATCATCAGTATCTACAATAGTTTCATTGTATTTAGTCATGAACTCATTAGCTACAGTTGCAATCTTAGCAAGAATGATTTGCTTAGCTTCCTGGGTATAGCGCAATGCCTCTCTATTAGGAGTTGGAAAGATACCATCAGTTAAAGAGAATCGAAGACCAAGGCGTACATCAATACGATTGATACCAAGCTTGTCAAAGTCTAATGGATAATACACATTGTCTAGACATACATGTAGATAATGGTCTGGACATAACTCGGATTTCTGATAGTGCTCACTTCTGAAGATATTGAATTGATTATCCATCATCTCAACATCAAAGTATACGCTCTCAAAATATGCTAGCTGCTCTTTGATTTTACTCTTGAACTCATAGCTATCTGACCACTTTACAGGGATGGTAATCTTAACACCATTACCTTTATCAGTAGGACCTTCATGCAACAAGTCAATAGAGTTGACTTCTTCTCCTTCATACATCATATACTTTCGTTCCACACCATTCTTACGTGCTGTGAAATAGAAGCTAGATGCATAAGCTAATGGAGCCTTGAAACCTAAACCCATCATACCCAATTCTGTGGTAGAGTTACGCTTTGTACTCTTACCATACTTACTAATAATGTTCTCTACATCTTCAGCATCTAAACCAATACCAAAATCTTCTACAGAGAATTCATAGTTATTAGAAACCTTGGTAAGCTTAACAATAATAGGTGTATCTACACCAGCTCTACGATGTGAGTCCAGAGCATTACTTGCACACTCTCGTATGGTTGAACCAATAGCGTCTGAGTACAAGTTTTTACTCAACATCTGCATCAATACCTGTGCAGAATCTAAGTCTAATGACATTCCGATAGTGCCTTGTGCACTACCTTCTTCATGAATTAATGATTGTGTTTGTTTTTCTAAGATCATGATTTCTAGTATTTAACTGGTAGGATGTTTTTCTCTTTAATAATCTCTAATGCTTCTTCTAATTCTTTTTTATCTTCTGGGTTTGTTACAAGATCTGGATGGTATCTAGCGACTCTTCTGTCCTTGTACTGACCACCAATGAAAGATGTCCAAGGTTTTCGACCTTTTGGTACACAGTGTGTAATAGCCCTTGGTATATAATACTGGATAGTATTTTGACCTAGTCCTCTGTAGAAACCTATTTCTTGTCCATAGTTTCCACCTACAATAATTAATTCTCCTGGTTGATAACTCATGATATGTCTATTTTTTCTAACCAATCAATAGTGAATCCATTGTTCTCCATGATTAGTGTGTTGATTTTTGTAAATATTCCTTCTGTATCCCAATCACCATTCTTGTATGATGCTGAAGCTGGGTGGCTCACAGAGAACCAGAATGTAAACGGTGCTACATACTTCTTAAGCTTCGAGGCTTCCTTACCAAAGAACACTATTGGTATACCAGTCCATGAAAACACCTCTTCTAATAAGTATTTCATAAACGGCTCCCATAAATCTAGATGTGATCCTGCTTTGTTTATCTCTGTTGTAAGAGCAGCATTACACATCAAGACACCTTGCTTAGCTAAATAAAGAACATCTGGATTCTTTATTCTATCTAACGCAATGCCATCATACAACTCTCTAATGATACCACCATAGAACTGTTCAAGACTTGGTTGCATTCTGTTTGTGATAGAACAGCCCATCATCAAACCATCAGCAACTGGTACTCCCTGGTTAGCTGTATGATAAGGACACATCCCTATGAATATGACCTTCACTTCATTCAGCGGAGTTTCCTTGAAACATCTAAACACGTCATGAGATAGAGGAGCAATCTGCTTGCCCCTCTTACTCTCAAACTTCAGATGTTCATATATCTTATCACAAGCTTCGCTCTCGATGAATGGTCTCATCTTATCATGCCAACTCTCATGAAAATGATCTTTGAACTTCTCCCAATTCATTATAATGATAATTCTAACTGTTGATAATTGATTTGTGGTACACTGATCACAGCTGGTTTTGCTTTACCTGTAACTAACTCACCTTGTGCATTAACAAAGAAGCTATGAGCACTCATGTGATCACTCATCCATGTTCCTGGATGTACTTCTTTCATAGCATGTGTTGTGTGCTGATACAAATCCCATAATGTGTTCTCTACACCATAATCATATGTAGGCTTAACTAACTCTTTACGAATGATATTAAGCTGCATAGTGGAGATGATGTCTTCCTCATACACCATACGACCCAATAGCTCACCTTGTTGACGCTTTGTAAGATCAATCTGCTTCATCAACTCACGTTGAATCTGCATCTCACGAAACGCATCACCTGCACTCTTGATGTACTCAGAGATAGCTGTTGGTGTAAACTCTTGCACTGTACCCTGGTGTTTCTTCTTGAATGTGCCCATGTCACCAGACACGCAACCATTAGAGCAAACCATTACACGAACACCAATAGCAAACTTCAAACTAACTTGACGGTTATAACTATTCTGCCAAGCTATTTGGATTTGCATCTCGCTATCCTGTATGTTACTCAATGTGAAACGACCTGTTGCAATCTGACCGTCACCAGCTAGAGTGTACGCTTCCTTATCAAGACTGAAGCCTGCTTTATCGATTGATTCTAATGTAAGATCAATCAATTGTGAGTTACTTACTGGCTTGTAAGTTTTAGTTTGCTCTGGTACTGGTACTGCTGACACTAGCTCTTTCAAGCTTGTATAATCTGTTCTTTTCATGATTGTGATATTCTAAGTTTAAATCCAAAAAATCGTGATAATATTCCTTCTAGGTTTTCAATGCCTATACACTCTACAGAATCTCCCTCTGTAGTTTCTAACCATTCAGTCTCTTGCTGAATCTCATAGGTTAGTTCTTCTAGTGCTACTGCTAGTTCTTCTACGTTCATAATAACTGCTTTTCTTTTAGATAGTCTTCGATTGCTTTCATACCATGGACCTTTGCTAGATCAGCCCAATCCTTAATGCCCTCAGATAAATACTTCCTGGGCACATTACAATAATCAAATCCAAACAACTGTGTGATCTGTTGTGAATTCTCCACACCTGTTATGTCGCTATCAAATGATAATATCTGGCTAGCAGAATTACTCTTGATATACTCAACATTCTCAGGGGAGAAACAACCCATACCTTCATTCTGTACAGCACAGCTGCAAGGGAAGATCTTCTTAATCACCATGTAGTCCTTCTTACTCTTATTGATAAATGCTACATCACATTGTTTAATATCATCCTTACCATCCATTGCTGTGATAGGCACATTGTTTGGTACCCACTTGCTACGTTTATCCTTAGCGTGTGGACGATATATCTTCCATTTATCCCCATACAGATATCCAAATCTCAACTCACTAATAGGAGCTGGGAACAGCTGTTTGTTAAGATATACTTTAGATATACTGTAGACGTTATTAGCCTTGAGGTCCTCTATATCTTGATGATATTGTGCCCAATATGCCAACTCTTCCTTTGTAAACTTCTTAGTAATAACCTGGATGTTAGAATATGTCTTTGCTGCTTTAACAGGTTGTTTATATTCTTTAACAATAATCTTATACTCATTGGTATTAGTACCTCTGGATAAGCCTAGTCCAAGATCTCTATCTATTAACTTCAATGCTTCTTGATAATCTGTAATGTTGTGAATAAGCATTACAAAATCAAAGCAAGAACCACGCTTACTAGTGTCCCCGAAATCAATAAATGTCAATCTACCATGTTTATTACCAATCAAGAATGATGGATTACGCTCATTCCTAAATGGAGAGAATGTGACAACATTGGGAACCCAATCAGTGTTAGGCATATAATATCTGAAGATATCATACTCACTAACCTTCTCTAGTATGCTATCAGTCTTGATAGGCATAGCTCGTTTCATTCCATTAACTGCCATACGATTGCTTTTAGATAAAGAAAGCCCAATCTAAAGTAGACTGGGCTTTTCTATAAACTGTATCATTTAACACTAATAGTCTGAATCATCAGCTTCCATAACCTTGTTTGATTCAACAAGATTAGCTTCTGCATCATAATCATGTAATTCTCTGAATGTATAGAAATCTTTACATCCATACTCACCTGTTACATTAAGAACGAAACGCTCATGCATCTTTAAGTCTTTGGACTTCTTGAATCCTAACTGACGAACTACTGCCATATCATCATAGTTGATCATACGCATTGTCTTCATCAAATAACCTGGGAAGAATGCACGGTTGTAGATAGATTGATAAGACTTAACTTCTCCATCTTTCTCAACACTCTTAACAGTAGCTAGTACACCAACAGTTTGGCACCAATCACCATCGATTTCATCTTTCCACTCTTTCAAGTTACCAGAGATAACCTTCTTCCACTCTAACATCAACTCTGTGTCTTCGTGCATAAAGTCAAGACCGCCTAACCAGATACGCAAGAACTCTACGAATTCTGCCTCACCTGAATAAGCTACACGATAGTCACGCTTAACAAACCATGATGGTAAGTTATCTTCAGAGCTAGCCCAAGAGCTAATACCTACATTATTGATGTATTGTTTCTTTGTGCGGTCCTTGTTTTCTTTCTTGCTGTCTTCCAAGAAGAACGTAACTTTCATCTTTGTATCTTCATTCTTAACATCTTGCAACCATACATCAATACGAATCTTTGATGTACCATCTGTACCAACAGATAGATACTCAGTTGCTTTGCTTTCTTCCTGAAGCTCAATACCTAATACTTCCTTGTAATCTTCCAAAGATGGATTGATGGCAATAACCTTTGCTTCAAATAAACCTACCTTCTTTACGAATTCTGTTCCTCCACCTTGTGGAATTTCACGTTTTTGTCCTCCTACGGCCATGATTTCTATGTTTAAAGTTAAAAATTAGTTATAATACTCGTCAATTGTGTTTGCAACTTCTTGTAAGTTGTTAGGAATCTTGATGTCTGCAAACATACCATCAGGACTCTTAGCAGGGAACTTCTTGTAACGATTAGTCACGAAGTTATACGTACAAGTGCCATCCTTATTCTCCTCTACATAAGTGTAAAGACAAATAGTTAATAGGCCCTCTAAAACAATTTGATTATCGATCAACTTACCTGCTGTCTTGATCTTGTACCCTGTCACCTCACCTTGCTCCTCAATAGTTTCAGGGTGTGTGAAATAGAATACTTTCAAATCGTCACGTAATTTACGAGCTTCTTGAAATAAGGCCACCATATCTCTAGCCATGATGCTAAACTTGGTGAAGCCTACTTCTGTAGCACGTGCAACAATGTTGAAACCCATGATGTAGTTAGAATCCTCAATTATGATGTTCTTAATATGAGGTGCCTTCTGTGAGATGTTCTGTAATAAACGAGTAATCTCAACAGCGTCATCAACTTCCTTGTAGTTCTTGTTTTCAGTGTTATACATCTTCTCTGAACCCTTGAACGGAAGTTCCTTCTTTGCTACATTAATGATGTAGGTTTCTTTTGGATCTAGGTGCTTGATAGAGGTTGATTTACCTGTACCAGTGGACCCTACGATCCCGATTAATTTGCTTGCCATGTTTATAATATTTAGTTATTTAATACATCTAAATTACTAAATTTCTCAGACATTTACAACATTAATCTTGCCTTGATCAAAGAATTCCAGAGCCTTATTCAGCCACTTTTCTTCTACGGGTTCCGTAGTACAAACGATATAAATCCTGGCCTTTTTATCTGGATTATTATACTCCATAGCCATACATCGATTGATTTTCTGAGCAAGATTCTCTGCGTTACTGTCAAAGTAATTAATAATCACTTTGTTTAATGGTTTGTATGTAACACCAGTGTTACCAATCTTTACAACAGCCATGTGATTACCCTCACCTTCTGCAAATCTTTTGAATGATTCTTTATCAGTAGACTTACTATGGAACGATGGGATACCCAAACTGTCTGCCGTATCAGTGGTACCACAAAATACCAAGATTCTCTCTTGGTTGTACTTCGCTAATATCTGTTTGGTTAACTGACTCTTAGCGATAGATGACTGGATCAATCTCATCCTCTTCAGGCGTAACATCATTGTGTTCTTACCTTGTGATTCGAGCTGGTCTATCACCCATGAACATGCATCGTAATGTTTCTTCTCTGTTCTAGACTTACCCTTGATTGTAATAGGTGTCTTATTGTCTAATGGGACTTTGAGTATTGTGATGTGATAATCAACAATTACTCCCTCTTCAATAGCCTGTTCAATAGGATATGAAGCTAGTACAGGAAGATCCAAACGGTCTTCTAACTCGGTCTCTGTCCATGTGGACAAAGTACCAGTGAGCCCTAATATCTGTTTGTTGAATAAGCTTAAGTCATAAGCTGCATCAAGTTGTGCATCACTCAACAGATGTATCTCATCAATAATCACCATATCAAATGCTGTGTTTGCATGTTTCTTTAATGATAAGTGTGTAGTGTACACGATATTAGGATTCTTGTATTTCCTTGCCTTAAAGTCTTCCTCCCATGAATCTTTAATCTTCACATCAGGATAGGCTATAAGTATGGAAATGTCTTTAGGCAGTTGCTCTAATATGTTTATGGTAGTGTATATCTTACCAAATCTAGGACATAGGTTGAGGATACCCCAACGCTTATCCAACCATATCTTAGCAAACTCTTGTTGCCTTTGTTCTCTTACTGTCATTTGTCTAGGAAATATGTTTTATTAACAACAGCCTGATAATCATAATCAGTCATCTCTTTCAGTCTTGGTAGCTCTTTAAACATACCAATCTGACCTAAGAAACCTAGACCAATACGAACATCGTCCTCACCATAACTATTTTTAATTAGTCTAAGTGATCTAAAATACTTAGCACCATATTCATCCTTTAACTTATCTAGTTTGTAACCACTAGGGTCTTCAACTTTATAACGCATAGGATCAAATAGAGCTAATACAACATCAGCATCGTTCTGTGTGGATGAACTATCAGCAAAGTCTTCGAGCTGTGGCTCAACATCACCATTCTTGATACGAATAGGATTAGAGATGTCACGATTGAACTGAGAGACTACTACAGGACTAAAACCATACAAGTCACGAGCATATCGTAGCTCATCAGACATCTTATCGATAGCTGACTTCTTTGTAGGATGGTCCTTGGTAGTCTTCAATAGACCAATGTGATCGATAACTACAAGAGTTATAGCTGTATCACTGTCTGGTTCATAGTGTCTAGTATACTCTGTATCCTCTATAATCTTACCTTGTGACTGTGCTACTTCCTTTAACTGTTTAGCAATACCCACTGGATTATCTGGACCATCAATGATTGTAATAACCTCATTCATCTCTCCAATATAATCTTCGTATGTAAGAAACAGATCATGCTGATCTTTAGTCATCTTTTCTTTCTGCCAACCTAATAGCTTAGGTACAGGTATAATAGTACCATGATCTAGAAATATCTTACGACTAACCCATTTAGCCATCTTGTATGTTCTACTACGCTCCATAGATCGATAGACAATCTTTAACTTGATACCAGAAGCTTTACCTTCCTTGGTTAAAGACCAATCAAATGGATTAAGAACATAGGCGTCATCAATAAAACTAGTCTTACCTGAACCTGTTAGACCACCCACAAGGGTATAGATAGACTTGCGAATACCAATGTATCTGTTCAATCTATCAAACCCCATAGGTATACCGTTATTTCTACCATCTATACCATTCTGCACTGCTCGTGCCAAATCTTGAAAACTCATATGTCTGTCCCTCCTGTTGGTTTATTGTTCTCTACAACTGTGATGCCCTCTTTAACAAGTTCAATGAATGGTTCAAATGTTCTTTGATTAAGATAGGTCATACTATTCTGCATATAAGTCATCTTGTTAGTGTTGTTCTTGATAGAATTCTCTTTCTTTTGCAACACTTCAAACTCTAATGCAGCTATTAGATCATCAGCTGTATATTCACCCTCTGACAAGATAGCATTGAACTTAAGCTTACAGTTTTCTATTTCCCTCCGTAGAGATCTTGTACCTGCAAACTTAATACCTTTGTGTTCAAATGTATCAGTACCTGGAAATGCTTTCCACCATCTAGTAAAGTCTTCACTAGCTGGTTTCTTCTTGATAATCTTGTCTTTGGGAGCTTCTTCTTTTAAGAACTTGAGAACGTTCTTGCCTGTTAAGGTTAGTTTACCTGATTCAGATACCAAACCTTTACGATAAACACTTTGATAAGCTATTTCTAGCTTTACATCACCTTTACAAACATCTTTTAGATCATGACCTTCCTCCACTAACTTAAGGAGGAAGACCATGTCTAATGTAAAACCACTCTTAAGGAGTTCCTTAAAATGATAGAGTGTTAATTTTACGTTCATAGTTTCTAATGATTCTGAAATCCATTGTTCTAATTAAACTGTCAGGAATGCACACGTTAATCTTTGCACTTGCCTGTAAGGACTGTAATACACCAATGTGAACTTCATTCTTACCTTCTAAGAACTCCTCAATCTGAGGGTCATTAGCATGATTAAGCGAGTTATAAAACTCAAGCATTTCCTCCTGTAAATATACAAAATCTTTCTGAGCTTCATGCTCCCAATCAGTTGTGTGTATCATGATTTTAATAATAAAGCTAAATTGTGAAAGTCTGTCCATATATGGTCTATGCCCTTATTTATACAGTAATTGTACAAGCGTTCATCTGACCATTTAGATACATCTACATCAAAGTTTGTGAAGATTAATTCTTCTAAACTGTTACGCTCTTCTATGAGAGAATACAATAGTATTTTCTCTATAGATGTCTTTATGTCATTATTCATTGTCTTTCTCGTATTCTCTAAACTTTACATCTAATGTACGTCCTGTATTATCCCAAAACTCTTTGCAATAATACTTACCCTCTTCACGAGGTGATTCACTTAGAACAGTTTGTCTAAATGGATTCCATGGTGCTGTGAACCTATAGCAGTCATACTTCATAGGACACTTCTTGTCTTGACACATTGCGATATCGCTCAAAATTATATTTCGTTTTTAATGTATTTAATTAATTTCTCTAATACATCTAACGTTAATGATGATTTCATTAAGTTAGCCTTGCGTGATATTACCCTAACATTTCCAG
>JACCDJ010027440.1_pt1 | contig 10799 bp, 8 predicted proteins | sample 7444481 | NCBI WGS metagenome assembly JACCDJ01 (sample SAMN15323435, study PRJNA562643) | freshwater metagenome | isolation source: river surface water | place: USA:Blue River Watershed | collected 2017-08-15 | reverse complement strand
TGGCCCATATGGCCAGCAACATCACCTACAAGAACTTCAAATCCGAGGTGGCGACCACTCGAGGGTATGAATTCGCGCATCCGTTGATGAAGGTCTGGTCTGCCATGCATGCGGTGGAGGATCTTGATGCACGCTAGTGTGCAAATCAGAAGAATCTGAAAGACTTATGTGTCTCGCTGAGAGGAAGCAATGAAACCCCTAGTAGTTCTAGATTTTGAAGGGACTTCCAGGCTTCCTAGCGCTCGAGCAACAGAAATCGGATTAGTGAGCATCTCAGAGAGTTTTGAAATTCTCTCTGAGTTTGAAAGTGTAATTCAAGCTCCTATTGCACCTGACAAAAGTGCGCTGTCTGTCTCTAGGCTAAGTAGATCTGAGATTTCTTCGGCTCCTACTTTTGCTCAACTCTGGCCATTACTCAGAGACCAGCTGAGTGGAAAAATTCTTGTAGCGCACAATAAGACTTATGAGATAAATGTTTTGCAAAATGAGCTGAGAGCCATTTCCCTCAGGCAAATTCCACCATTTATTTGCACATTGGAATGGTCACGCAAAATATTGGGGTTGAAAGTGAAGGATCACACCTTGCCTACCTTGTGTAGTTTCTTTGATATAGAACTAGTTCAAGCACACGAAGCACTGTCTGACGCTAAAGCAACTGCAGCATTGATTCGAGAACTCACAAAATTAAGCCCAGCTTTATTAGATGAGATTGATGCGTTGTATTCACAAGTCGTTACATATCCCGAAGTTGCGCTCAATGGGGTGCAACCTCAAGTACGAGAAAGGTTCCACGCGCAGGAAAAAAATGAAGATTTATTGGCGATTGCGTTTCAAAGAGTGACAAATTTGGGGAAAAAACTCGTAGTGGTGACCGGTACGCCGGATGAAGGAAAAGAAGAGTTCCGCGTTGTCATGGCTGGGGTTGGGTTGGAATATCGAGAGACTCCTCCGACCATGGGAGCAGCTTTTGTCGTACAGGCAAACATCAGTCCTGGAATGTCAAAAATTCGACGGGCAATTGAATTGGGAGTTCCAGTTCTGTCAGAGAGTGATGCTTTACTACTTGTTGAGAAACTAAGGGGTCATTGATTGTGCCAGAGTTAAATGAGCTTGCTATTGAAGATAGCCGCAATACCCGTGGAAGATTTGAGCAGTGGGTTAAGAATCCTCAATGCGAAGCGAACTCACTCAGTGCAGTGCTAAACGTCAAAATGAGTGAAGTAGCGAAGTCAATTGGTTACAACCCTGAATTTGGACAGTCACCATTCGCTATCACGCGTGGATTTCAATTTGAGGCTTGGCTCTTTAAGGAAGATGCCAAAGTTTTACATTCATCGTTGGTCAAAACAGGAATGCTCAAGGAAGAAGAGTCTGGATTGCTTGACTATCGACTCACTATGAACGGCGGCCCTAAACTAAAGTCAATTGATCAGGCCATAGATAGCTCAAAAAATCTCTTATTGTCATTAACCTCAAAAAACACAGCTGAGCAACCAGCAATCGTTGCAGGATTGACAGTGAGAATCCCCAAAGGCGTGATGCTCCCTGAAGCCACCTTGATTATTGATGCAGCATTGATTACTCGCGTAGAAGATGGTTTTCTGATTCGGGTTGGCGAGATAAAAGTCTTCCCTGACAGAGGGGGCCATACAGATCCAGCAGAAATCTCGACAGCACGCGCACAAGCTGGGGTCTACCAACACGCGTTGTCACTTGCCGTAGAAGATCTCCAATTACAGAAATCAGTGAAGGTTGATACCACAGGATTTCTAGTGTTTACGTGGCCCGGATCAAATAGTCCAGTCATTCGCCCAAACGAGGACCTTACTTTCCAAGCATTGCGTGCTGAACAAGGATTTGAGAAGTTAGATCAAATTGCCTCTGACATTGTTAAAAATCGCCCTGAAGATGTCTCGGACCATCTTGAATGGGTTGCGCACTCAAAAACTGAATATCGAGAAGCCTGCTGGGGCTTTTGCGATCTTGCTGCTCGTTGTCAAGATCTTGCAATTGAGCAAGATAGAGCCATTGTGCTTGGTCGAGATGCAGCCAGAGCACTGGGCACTGTGACAGTTTCGCGGGCCATCGAATTGATGGACGGTGCACAGCCAGCTACTGAATTTGAGAAATCTTTGCAGCAGCAACTTCAGGATGCGAATTGGGAGGCGCTTAACAAATGACTATGCGGGAAATTGTTCGACAATTAAGTGCCGCAAAAGCATGCGCACCAATTCATCGCTACTCAACGATACACATGCGCTTGGAAGAGAACCCAATGATGATTGCGTTTGTTCGCATGGCGGGTGAATCACGACCTTGGGCAATGGCATACGGGAGATTCTTGGATGACGAGCCAAAGATTCTCTCGGTCCCGGACGGAAGAAATAGACTTGCTGTAGCCAAGATGTGTGAAGAATTGGCTGAAGATTTCCTCGAATACTTTAGGGTCACTGGCTATACATGGGATCCAATTACTAAAGAGAGCACAATCGAAGAGAGCATGCCTCAACTTTGGGTGCCGAGTGCGCGTCACGTTGAAATGTTTCATCATCTTCAGTACGCATTCTGGCGGGTTCGCAAAGGAGATGACAGAACCCAGCCGCTCACGGTATTTGCGCGACTAAGTGGCTGGCTGTTCAGAGAAAGCACTCGTCTAGGCCAACAGGCCGTTGTTGATGCCTCCAAGTTATTTCGTGACTCTTATGTATTCCCGACTGATAACTCAAGCCTGGGGCACCTGGGAGCCTGCCTCGAATGGTTTGGCGAGCATTCAGATTTGAAAGCAGCACGCCTAGCAGTGCGCAAAGCAGCAGAACTTCGTGACTCGCCAACTCTGGATCCAGAGTTGGACAACAAGATTTTCGCAGCATTGATTCAAAGAAGAATTGATTTAGTTGCTGAAGGCAAGCAAACGGATTCAATAGACCTACAGATTGCCAACAATCTTGCGCCTGAGGTTCTTCGACGATGGGAATTGGTAAAGCGTGCTTATCGAGAAATTTCCAACGATACCCGCGAGGTCAATCCAGGGGTCGATGAGCTCACAAGTTCAACATTGCAAAGTTTCTATTCACAATTCCAAAGAATTGAAGAGAATATGCAAGATCCTGACATGGGTCCTGCATATACACAGCACCCTGAAACAGACTTTCATGGGTCAGCTGCTGCTTCAAATTACTTTGTCATGACCGCTGCAGACACTGCTTACATTGCCAAGCTTGTTCATTATGACGAAGAACTTCAAGCAGAAGCTCTAGCCTCTGGAAAAGCTTTTATGGCTGACGTTATCTCAGTACAAAATAATGGCACTGGACGAACAACTACGCCCATATGGCGCCTTCGCGTTCAAGTTGGAGAGAAACTTCGAATTCGAGAAGGTGAAAGATACTCACCTTTGGCTGAGGCACTTCACGGAATTCTAGTTCGATCAGTTGACATCATTGATGCAGGAAATCTAGAAATTGTTGTTGAATGGACTGAGAGAAAAACTGTCCCTCTCGAGCATCCAATTTCTGCACGTCCCGTTGATCCTGAATGGGTAGGTCATCGCCTCATGTTTGTACCTAAAGATGGCAGTGAATTCGATAAGAGTAAGAGTAGAGCTGTTTGGAATGCTGCTGGTGGACCAGGTGCCTGGCTGACACACGGCTCTGCCCCTGCAAAAATTGAACCAACAATTGTTGATGACATCACCCAGCTGACTGGGGGCAACTTATGATTAATTTAGACGATATGTATAAGTCTCTTGAGAAGAATTTGGTAAACGAATTACTGTCGGATCGAAAACTTGCTCTAGTGCAGGCCCCGCCTGGTTCTGGCAAAACTCATATGCTCTTGACTGTAGTTGCGCAACTAGTGCAAGTAGGAAAGTGCGTAGCACTGGCTGCGCAGACTAATCGTCAGGCTGATGACATTGCTCATCGGTGGTCAAAAGATTATTCAAATCTGCCAGCAATCCGATTAGGAAGTAAAAGCAGTGTTGCTCCTGCAGATTTTCCATCTACCATTTATTGGGAAACAGATGCCAATAGTCTCGGCAGAGAACCTGGACTCTACATCTCGACCACGGCTAAATGGACTACTGTGCGAGATCCTGAACCATTCGATTTATTGGCCGTGGATGAGGCTTGGCAGATGGCCTGGGCAGACTTGATGCAGTGCGCAAATCTAAGTGAAAAGTTCTATTTGATTGGTGATCCTGGCCAAATTCCTCCGGTCGTAACAATTGATGTTAGAAGGTGGCAGACAGCTCCAAGGCCGCCCCATAAACCAGCCCCAGAGGTTGTTATCAGTGATCCCGATTTGTTGAAAACGGCTTTTGTTGGTGCACTTCCAGCCTGTAGGCGTCTTCCATTTGAATCTGTCGAGTTTGTGAAGCCATTCTACTCATTTGATTTTCACGCGTATGCGAAACCTGGAGAGCGAAAAATCATCTTCAATAATTTGAAAGCAAATCATCCAATGGCCAAGCTTTTTGCAAACCTTGAGAGCAGCCAACCAGCCATAGCAACACTGCCTACACCAGAAGATGGTCCGGCACTGGAAGTTGATACTGAGTTGGCGATAAAAGTAACTCAGATAATAGATGCTCTCCTGGAATCTGAAACCGAAATTGACCTAGGTGATGGCACATCCAGAAAACTTTTGCCGACCGATATTGGTGTTTGTGCAACTCATAGATCTATGAACGGTGAAATGTCCAGAAATCTCAGCCCTTCGAGTAGCGGTGTTTCAGTTGACACTCCTGAGAGATGGCAAGGTCTCCAGCGTCCAATAATGATTGTTGTTCACCCGTTGTCGAGCGTTATTGATCCGAGTGACTTTGATTTAGAAACAGGTCGTCTCTGCGTGATGGCTTCTAGGCACCAAGTCGCATTAATCATTGTGACGCGAGATCACGTTGGAGAAACTTTGTCGGGATTTATCCCTGAAGCAACACAAGCTCCCGGGCAGCCTGATGCAGTAGGCCGGGGTCATGCGGCACATTTAGTTTTCTGGAGTGCACTAATGAGGGAACAGAGAATCTTCACCTTGGATTGATGGCTTCTTGAGACCAGTGAGCCTCGATCTGACGTATAGAATGAGAAGGCAACCCAGTTTGGAATGGAGTGAGAGTGACAGACTTTAAAGAGCTCTCACAACAAGAGCTGATTGAGTACATTCAGATATTAGAAAAACGTCGGAAATTTGGGTTAGTTTGGAATGAGGAATTTTCAAGAGAAGAAAACTCAACTTTTGTTCGTGAATCTATACCCCTTCTCCGACCTCTGGAAGAGTTGAATATTCATGACGATTCGAATGATGCAAACGTTCTAATCAAGGGCGAGAATATTGATGCTTTGAGAATTCTAAGGTTCAGCCATTCCAAAAGTTTTGATGTGATCTACATAGATCCTCCTTACAACACGGGGAATCGTGACTTCAAGTACAACGATCAATGGGTCGATTCCGAGGATCCATATCGGCACAGCAAATGGCTAACTTTCATGGAGACTCGACTGAAAATAGCGAAGGAGTTACTGGATCCTGAGGGTTTAATTTTCATTAGCATAGGCGATGATGAAGGAGCGCGTCTCCAGGTACTGGCTGATCAAATCTTTGGTGAAGTGAACCGAATAGGGCCACTTATTTGGTTTTACGAGGGTGTGAACGATAACAATGCATACGTAAAGAAAACGCATGAGTACATCTTGGTGTATCAAGCATCTCGAGACGTGGAACTTTCAAAAACTTTGAAGGATCCAAATGTAGAACTAGATGACATTATTGAAAATTCCGTAGTAAAGAATGGCCCAAAAAACCCTCCCTCAAGTGTTCAGCTACCGGTGGGGTTCCCTGCATATTTTAAGAAAGGAACGATAGCTAGAGATCTAGTTACTTCGCTTAGCTATAGTGACGATCTAGTAGTTGAAGATTTCAAACTAGTGAATTCAGTAACAGTTACCAGTGGATGGTCTTCTAAAGGAATTTTGAATGACTTTATTAATTCAAATTTTGAAAAAGTTCTTGATTCTAAAGGCCAACTTACAGAATTTGGTATAACCAGCGCCGGAAATATAAATTACCGCAAAAATCGAGACCAATCCTACGTACTAAGTGTTCTTAGGAATTTGGGAACAGTTGCAAATGCCGGAGCTGATCTAAAATCTCGGGGAATTGATTTCAATTATCCAAAACCTGTTGGATTAATTAAATATTTGATTGCTATGCATGGAAATAAGGATGCCTTAGTCCTTGATTTCTTTGCAGGTTCGGGTACAACGGGAGAAGCGGTTCTGTCCTTGAATCAGGAAGATGGAGGTAAACGAAGTTTCATTCTTGTTACAAACAATGAAGGAAACATTTTTGACGAGGTTTGCTACCCTCGAATAAAGAGCTCAATAAAGGGTTATAGTAGAAAAAAGGAGAAAGTTGCTGGTCTAGGCGGCCGATTAGTTGTTTATGAAGTCGTTGAAACCCCAAGAATCAAGAATCCAGATGAGGCTGCATTCAGATTTGCAGAGGACTCTATTGAACTTATAAAACTTCGCCACAATAATTTCGATGTCCGTATGGAAACCCAATCCTTTATCATTTTAGCAAATAATTACTCGGCGATCGGAATCTTCTTTGATCCAGATCCAGCGAATCTTGAGGAGTTTCAAAGAGAAATAGCAAAATTTGTACAACCAAAGATTGTCTACCTTTTCAGTTTAGCCTCAGACGGATCATCGCTTGCGGATGACATTAACTTCAATGTACAGAAGATTGATTTTTTCCCAACAAAAATTTTGAGCGTATTGAATAGGAAATAGGATGATCTTAAAACCTTACCAAGAGAAGGCAGTAGATGATCTAGTACAAGCTTTCGATGCACTCGTTCAAAAGAAGCATCCAGACCCAAGTCTGATATTTCAGTCCCCAACTGGAAGCGGAAAGACTGTGATAATGGCTAAGTTTATTGAGCGAATTGCTTCTCATGAAAATTCAGAACAATACAGTTTTATCTGGGTCAGTATTGGTAAGGGTGAATTACACGTTCAAAGTTTCGAGACGGTTGACAAAATTCTTAATGCTTATCCAACTCCTCGTCTTTTAGAGGATTACCTGAATGGAAATTCACTCGAAATTCCACCGAAGGAAATTCTCTTTGTAAACTGGGAGAAACTTTCCGCTAAGGATGGCAGTGATAATTCTTGGAAGAATATTGCCATGCGCGACGGCGAGCAAATAAATTTTCGCGAAATCTTGGATAATACTAATTTGAAACGCTCAGTTATACTGATTGTCGACGAGAGTCACCACACGGCGCAAGCTATGAGAGCCCTTGAATTGCGGAGACTAATTAGCCCTTTCCTGACAATTGAAATGAGTGCAACACCACGAATCATTCCTTCTGCACAAGACGTTTTCGAAGGAAAGTCATTATTCGTTGGCGTAAGTTCCAAATCTGTGATCGAGGAAGGGATGATTAAAAAGGAAGTTTTGATAAATTCAGGTATCTCTCAGTTTGATGATGAAATGGACTCTCAGGAAATGATCCTTGAGGCTGCTTTCAATAAGCGGATAGAGCTTGAAAATGCCTTTTCGGATGAGGGTTCTGAGATAAGTCCTTTAGTTCTAATTCAAATTCCCAATGACCAATTGGGTCAAATCAAACAATCCGAGGTCTTGGAATACTTGAGCAGCAAGGGACTGACATTGGAGAATTCTGGGGTGGCCCTTTTGTTGAGTGATCAACCAAAGTCGCATGAGTTGGATTTCATAACCAACTCAAGTAGTCCAATCAAATTCTTGATTTTTAAGCAAGCTATTGATACAGGTTGGGATTGTCCTCGGGCTCACATATTGGTTAAATTCAGGCAAATAAAGAGCGAAACATTTGAAATACAAACGGTTGGCAGAATCTTGCGAATGCCAGAGCAAAAGCACTATACAAACGAGATTTTGAATAGAGCTTACATCTACACGAATGTTACCGAAATAAATGTTTCTCGTGAACAATACAATCAGAACATCATAAAAAATCTGAGGTCTGAACGCCAGATTGATTATATTCCGGTGAAATTGACCTCGTTCTACAAATCCCGAGCAGATTATGGGGATGTGACAGCGAGTTTTTCAAGTGTATTCCGAAAACACTGTAATGATTATTTTGGAATCTCTGAACAAGAAATTAGTTTCCAAGAGAATATCTCGCGTATTGTAGCGAAAGGAATTAATCTAGACGTTTCGAAAATGAGTGATGAAATCTTTATGAATACTCACTTCAGAACTATAGGAATTGATGAATTTACTGGAGAAGTTAATGCACAGAGCACAAGATTTTCACGTTTATCTGAACAGGATCTATTACTCCTTTTTGAAAATTTGATTAAGAGCAATATGGGATCCTTTAAAAACATGAAACGCTCACTACCAACTATTAAACAGGTTATTTACTCTTGGTTTCGTAATTATGTGGGATCCAAGAGCTGGTCATCTTCTTCTTCAAAAGTGCAAGCGATTTTTTGCCAGGAACAGAACTATGCTGTTTTTGGGAATCTCTTGAGAAATTCATTGCTTGAGTATGAATCCGCAAGATTGCTAGAAGTCAACGAACGTGTATTGGCTAGTGAGTCGTATTACGACTTCGATATTGCCCCTGAATATCTGTTTAATCAATACACCCACGAGAGGGTGGATCATATTAAGTCAATACATCAGCCTTGCTACCTGGAAATAGACAGGTCAAAACCCGAGAGAGCATTTGAAAAATTCCTCAGCGAGGAGTCTTGCGTGCAGTGGTGGTGGAAGAATGGAGTCAGTTTGCGAGATTTCTTCGGAATTAAGTATTTAGATTCAAACTCTAAAATCCACACATTCTATCCAGATTACCTGGTGCGCTTTACTGATGGCAGATTGGGTATTTTCGAAGTTAAAAGCGCTACGGATCAAGATGGGTTGATGATGAGTAAGTTCAAAGCGGAGGCTTTGTATAGATTCATTGTTCAGAATCGTTCTGAAGAGAGGCCTTTGGTTGGAGGGATGATCATTCCGAAGGGAAAGACCATTAAGTATCATTTTAAGGAAAATTACGACTGGGAGAAGGTTGAGAGGGGAGATTGGTCAGATTGGATAGACTTCCCGAGGAACGTTTGAGCTGAGAACTCCTACAGATTTAGATTCTTCGCACCTAAATGAAAGAAATTTGCGAATTCGGCTTTCACCGTTTTTTGTCATCGAGGAAGTGCTTGCATAAGCGGCTCTTATGCGTAAACAATTGCACTATGGCCACATCCAAGGGCATCATTCTACCCAACACGCACAAGCTCTGGGTGAAAGGATTTTCTTTAGGCGTCTATTCAGGTTCTTTCGATTCATTCACGCAAAAACAGGATTTCAGTGAACTTGGGAAAGCTGTCTACGAGTACAAATACTATAGAAATTTACCCGATTCTAGACGACAAGAACTAGTTAGATTTTTCTCATCAAGAATAGTCCAAACCTTGCGGCTTGAGGAAGCTGCTGAAAGACCCAATTTCAATAGTTGTATTGGGGTGATGCCTAACAGAGATACTGCTACTTCTCTACCGCTCGAATTAGCCTTACAGCTTTCTATAAAATTTGATTGGCTGAGGGACGACTCTAACTGCTTGATCAAAACTAAGGAATTGCCCGTGCTGAAGAATATTGTTGATCATGACGTGAGAATTTCTGAATTGAAAGGAGGCTATAAAGTATTACCAAAGTACGATTTTGAAGGCGTTAGGGGTTTTCTGATAATTGATGATATTTATGAAAGTGGATCTACACTTCGGGAACTTTGTAGAACTTTGAATCATGTGGTTCCGAACATTCCGAGGTATGTTTTGACACTCACGCATCTAAGGTCTGTTTGGAGTGCTCCAAGGTGAAAGTTGTGCTTGGCGGTTCTAGAAAATTGGGATTTATTCCAGAGCCTGTCGAGTCATTCCTTAACGACAGCATTGCAAGAGGTGACAAATTCTTTATCGGAGATGCCGCAGGAGTAGATTCGACGATTCAAAAGTTTATGCTTATGAGTAACTATCAAAATGTGGAGATTTTCTCTAGCGCGGGTTATGTCCGCAATAATCTTGGCAATTGGCAAGAACACCAGATTGAAACAAATTTGAAGAGCAAATCAAACGCACTCCATGCATTCAAGGATCGTGAGATGTGCAAACGTGCTGATTTGGGTTTAATGATTTGGGATCAGGAGAGCGCGGGAACTTTATCTAACGCCATTGATCTCCTTTCTCAAGGAAAATCTTGTTACATCTACAATGCGCTTGATCAGGAATTTGTGAAATTTGATTCAAGTAGCAGTTTGGAAAAATGGCTGGAAACGTACTCTGAAGTAGCCGCCGAAGCGTTAAGCAGACTGAATCGTTTCCGAAATCGTATGAAGATTGGTTCGAAGCTTGATTCTGTTCAATCCGAACTTTTCTAGTTGTCCTGATTTGAGATGTTAACTACCCCAATGCAACTAATTAGACGACTTGCTCAGATACTTCTGGGACTTGCTCTTGGCTATGCCGGGGTGGGGCATCTGGGGGCTAATCGGGTGGAGTTTCAGGCGCAGGTTCCGAGTGTGTTTAAGGAGTATGCCGATTTTGTGGTGGTGGCATCTGGGGTAGTTGAGATTGCGTTGGGGACTGCGTTGTTGGTGCTGTGGAGATATCGAGTGGTGGTGGGTTGGATAGTTGCAGCCTTCTTTGTGGCGATCTTTCCGGGAAATATCTCGCAATATGTGAATGGGATTGATGCATTTGGTTTAGATAGCGATACAGCGCGCTTGGTGCGATTGTTCTTTCAAC
>JACCDJ010857663.1_pt1 | contig 10801 bp, 9 predicted proteins | sample 7444481 | NCBI WGS metagenome assembly JACCDJ01 (sample SAMN15323435, study PRJNA562643) | freshwater metagenome | isolation source: river surface water | place: USA:Blue River Watershed | collected 2017-08-15 | reverse complement strand
GATGCAACCAATTTTGAACTCTAAGGACTCAATTGGCCTGTGTTGGACGGAAGCGCCTAAGTTTTGATTGCTCGATGTTTTAAATTTTTGCCTCGTTCTTTTTTCTATAAAATTCATAAATGAATCAGAATTCAAGCTCTAAACCTTCAAAAGGTGTTGATAACCTCTCTAGGTGTATTAAGCCTGTAATCCTATGCGGAGGATCGGGAACTCGCTTGTGGCCTTTATCCCGCGAATCTTTTCCTAAACAATTTGTTCCACTGATCGAAGGTAAAAGTCTTTTAGAGTTGACTTTGGCTAGAATTGAATCACTGGGTCATCCTATTTTCGTCACGAATGAAGAGCATCGTTTCTTTGTTCGAGATTTATTGAGTCATAATTCTCAATCAGAAAATAGTTCAGCGTCAATCTTATTGGAGTCTGCTGGTAGAAACACAGCAGCAGCTATGGCGAGCACTGCTCTGATGCCGGGCATATCTCCATCAGACCTTTTACTTTTTTTACCATCAGATCATTTTGTACCGGATGTGAATGCTTTTGTATTAACTATAAAAGCCGCTATCGCAGCAGCAAATGCTGGGTTTATTGTGACTTTCGGAGTCCAGCCAAGCTTTCCAAGCACTGCATATGGATATATTCAGAAGGGTGATTCTCTTGATTTAGCATCGGATGAAATCAATACGTATGCAGTAAAACGTTTTGAAGAAAAGCCATCCCTTGAAAAAGCACAAACCATGCTTTTATCAGGCAACTATCTTTGGAATGCAGGTATTTTTTTGTGTACCACCTCAACCTTACTTGAGGCGCTTGGTAATCATGCTCCTGATATTTTGAGGTCTTGTCAGCAGGCAATGCAAAATCCAGAGATTGACGGTCATTTTATTAGGCCTAATAAAGAACCTTTTTTATCTTGTCGCTCTGAGTCTATTGACTATGCAGTGATGGAGCATTTTGACAAGGTGGCGGTTGTGCCATTCAAGGGTGCTTGGAGTGATGTGGGTAGTTGGAATGCTGTTGCCGCTTTAACACCTGAAGATCAATCGGGTAATCGAATCAGCGGTCATGGTATGGCTGTTCAATCAAATAATACTTATATCAATGCGCCTCATCGCCCAGTGATTACTTTGGGTACTTCTGATTTAGTCATTGTGGATACGCCAGATGCTGTTTTGGTGGCATCGTTAGATAAAGTTGAGCAAGTTAAGGATGTTGTGGCTGCTTTAAAGAAAGCTGGTCATACTCAAGCTGTCACCCATCGTAAAGTTTCTAGACCTTGGGGTTGGTATGACTCAATTGATATGGGTGAACGCTTTCAGGTCAAGCGCATAGTCGTTAAGCCTGGGGCCAGCCTAAGTTTACAAATGCATCATCACCGTGCTGAACATTGGATTGTGGTTAAAGGCACTGCTAAAGTAACCAATGGAGATCAGATTTTTCTATTAGAAGAAAATCAATCCACATATATCCCGATTGGTGCAATACATCGCTTAGAGAACCCAGGTAAAACTGATCTTGAGATGATTGAGGTTCAATCAGGTAGTTATTTGGGGGAGGACGATATTGTTCGTTATAAGGACGATTACGGAAGAAAGTAGATGCTAAAGATTTCTTATTTAAATCGTTTCAGCGGAATTGTATTAAGTAGCATTTTTCTTTTTCTAAGTTTTGTATGGGTGTTGCCTCATACAATTGCCTTAAGAAATATTCTACTGGCTTTAGGATTTATTTTTGCAATAAGTTATCTGGCAAGTAGAGCTAATACACTTCAGTTTAATAAAACTCTTGTACCTTTACTACTTTTAATGGCCCTACTTATATGGGTGATTATTCATTTTTTATTTTTTTCGATGAATCCTGATCTTGAGTTGAAAGAGATAAGAAGTTTTTGGTTAAGGTCTGGATGTGGGGTGATTATTGCAGTAGCACTTGCGTTTATTTTTAAAGAAAGTTGCTGTGGAAAAATCTACTTTTTAGTAGGTTTATCTTTTACGCCGCTAATTAATCTTGGGGTATATGGGTATCAGAGCTACCTAAGGGGCGCAATAATCATGCCCAATGACTTTGTTACTATATTCTTATTTAATAAAATTGAAGCTGCTTTTTTTGGCTCTATTGCCATAGCAGTATTTTTAGGATGGTCATTTAGTTGTTTGGTAAAAAAACAAAGTTTTAAAAATCTTGCAGTTGAATTAATTTTATTTTTAGCTTGTTTTTTATTTGCAATTTCATCTTTAGTATCTGCAAGCAAAAATGGTGTAGTAGTTAGCGTAGGACTCTTTGCATTATTTTGTGGCACTTTATTTTTTTTAGTGTTTTTTAAATCTAATAGTCGTCTTAAGTACCTAATTGTGATGGTTATTTTTATAGGGATATTTGTAACTATTGCAAATATTCACAAATCATCGGCATCTTCTGGCTGGGAAACTCTATTTGCTGATCTTAAAGTTGCAGTAGAAACTGAAAAAAATCAGAATTGGCGTGGCCTTGGGGCGCCGATTCCGGTTAATGAACATGGAACAGTTGTTGCGGTCAATACCTATGAGCGGGTTGCATGGGCTACAGTTGGTTGGAGTTTGATTAAGCAAGAGCCACTGGGTTATGGGTCGATCAATCACTCATTCAAGGGAATGTTGGATTATCAAAATATTACTCATAACGTCCCAGGTCAAACCCACAGTGGTTGGACAGATTTTGCTTTAGCATTTGGAATACCTGGGCTTTCAATTATCATTTTTTCTCAATTGATGATCATATACTTTGGTCTAAAAAGACGAAAAAATTGGGATTTGGTTGCCGTCTGGATATGCTTGGCACTACTCCCCTTGGGCGTGATAGCCGAAATTTGTTACAAACAATACTTTGAAGCAACTTTATTTTTTATTGCATTTGCTGCCACCTTGGTCTGTGACACAAAAACAAGAGAATTAGTGAACAATAGCAAAGGTTATTATGCTCAGCAGTAGGGATTATTACAACAAGATAGCGAAAGAATATAGTTCCCAATCTGCCAATAGGGATTTTTACCTGTCATCCATTAATCAATTGGTAATTAATTGTCTTGCAAGCCGTCGAATAGAAAATCTACTAGATGTTGGCGCTGGTGATGGATGTAGGATTTCAAAAATTAGAGAATCTTTACCTCCCTTTAATTTGGCTATTGTTGAGCAGTCGGAAGAGCTTTGTGAAATGGCTCGTAATAATTTGCCTGAGGCAGCAGTCTTTCAAGGAGACTTTGTTGATTTAGAGATTCCTAAGTCGTATTTCTCTCAAATAACTTGCTTATGGAATGTGCTTGGGCATGTCAAATCTTTAGACCCTTTTTTGGAAAAAGTATTTGCTTGCTTGCGTGATAAAGATGTTTTTATTTTTGACATTAATAATAGATACAATGTTAAATATTATGGACTTTGGGCAGTTTTTAAAAATATTTGTAGAGATGTTCTTGGGTTACGAAATCGTGGATATTTCCCAATTGGAAAGGGTGAAAATAGGTCCTTGGTATATATCTTCAATAAAAGAGAAATACTAAAGTCGCTCAAGAAAAACGGCTTTAAGATTGAAAAGATTGTCTACGTTGATTATGCAACTGGCTTAATTGTAAGCAATCAATTTCAAGGTCAAATATTCGTTGTGGCAAAGAAAGTAGCTTGATATGGAATTAAAAATATTTTATTCGCATTACAACACTAAAAATGCAGTCAAAAAAGACAGGCCCGATTGGTTTAGCTTTGAAAGTTGCTTGGTAAATTTATTAGATACCATCAAGCAATCTAATTCAAAAATTAAAATAAGACTTTATTTGGTATTTGATGGAAATAAAAGTTCATTTTTAGATGATTTTTCAAGTAAGTATTTTGATTTAGATAAACCACTTATTGATGGGAATTTAACAAAAGAGGTTCGATTAATTAAGGCTGGCGATGCTTTTGTAGCAGCACATCAATTGTTGGATATGGTCTTTAATGAACCAGCTCACTCCCATGATGATTTGGTCTATACATTGGAAAATGATTATTTGCATGTTCCTGGGTGGCTCGAGTGCGTTGAAGATCTAGTAAAAAGTGATATTAACTTTCATTATTTAACTCTTTATGATCATGCTGATAAATATCGACATACTTCATCATATAACGGAAAATATGATCGCCTCCGTTCGCAGGTTTATGTGACAAAATCTCGTCATTGGAGAACAACACCTAGTACTTGTTTTTCATTAATTTCAAAAGCAAAAATTTTGCGAGAAGATAAATTTATATACAAAAACCTACGCGATCAATATGTACAACCTTTTTTAAGGTTAATACGCGGGCGCATTCTAGTTTCTGCGTTGCCAGGCCTTTCAACGCATTGCATGAGCCGGTATCTATCGCCCCTAATAGATTGGAAAGAAATTAGTACAAACGCATCTTCTAGTATTGCAGATAAATGAATATGAATTCGAGGTCATTATGAAAGTAGTAATTATTGGCAATGGCATTCTTGCATTAAGCATCGCTTTTAAGCTTTTAAAAAACTCTGATAGCGATATTACGATTGTTGGTCCATCCAATAGGGTTGGAGCAGCAACTCCTTGTGCTGGCGCGATGTTAAATTCATTTGCGGAGCTTGAGCATGGCTCATTAGATTCTGAAGCTAGTCAAGAATATTTTGGAATGAGTTATTTAGCAACTCAGCTATGGCCCGATTTTGAACGAGAGTTGATAGATTATGCTGGCGATAAATTGCCCACTGAGTGTGCATCTTGTCAGGTTTTAACTGGGGGGTGTTTCTCTAAGGGGACTTACATAATTAACAATGCTATGTCAGATCAGTTAGAAGATCTTAACTATCAGGCAATAGTAAAGGGGTTGGATGATTTCAATGAGCAATACTCAGAAGTTGACCCTAAAGATATTCCGAATTATTTTCCTGAGCCACGACATAGAGCACTAAAAGCCATTTACATTCACAATGAAGGTTGGTTAAACCCTAAGATTGTATTAAAAAAATTAGATAATATTCTTTATACAAACCCGAGAGTTACTTATGTAGATCAGAGAGTAACAGCCATTAGTGAATCTGATGGAAATGTCAAATCAATAACAACGGAGTCAGGTCTTTTAATAAAAGGTGATGAATTCGTGCTGGCGAATAGTTTTGGCGTTTCTGAATTGCTAAGTGGAACTTCTTTTGATGATGTTGTTCAGCCAATATTTTCTTCCGTCGGTGTTTCGTTAGAAATAAAGTCGCCTGATGCCAATCATACACATGTTATTAGAACGCCAAACCGCGGAGGTGGATGTGGAATCTATGCTGTTCCATATTTCAAGGGTCCTGGAGAAAGTAAAAATCATGTATTAATTGGTGCTAGCAGTGTTGTAACTATTAAACCAAGATTCAATGGTCGCATCGTTAGTGTTGCTCATTTGCTACACAGCGCAATTAATGAAATAAATTTAAATTTTTATAATGCCGAGTTGATTCACACTAATGTGGGTAACCGCCCAACATCTCTCGATCAATACCCACTTTTAGGAAGAGCGTCGGATTCTAATTTATTAATCGCTACTGGAACAAAGAGAGATGGATTTCATTTGGCGCCTCTTATTTCAGACTATATTTACAATTTAATTTGCCATCCAAAGAAGGAAGATCCTTATAAAATATTTTCTCCAACCAGAAAGTTAATAAGAAATATTTCTAGAGATAAAGCTATTGATGCTCTTGTGGTTGGAAAAATGAATGAGGCCTATCAGCATGGCTTTTCGGCCTCTAGTGTCTTCCAAATACAGCAATTAGAGGCTGATTGGAGAAGAACAATTACAGAGGTTCACGATGAAGTTGGCGCCAAAAATTGGGGAATACCAAATCAAATGCTTGGGGTCTATAGAGAGGTTTTATCCAACAAGGACTTATACAGCAATATTTATAAATATATTTTAAGGGGATAGATTGCGTTACAGATCATTGCAATAATCTGTAATTAAATTACAAATCATATTTATAGAGTCGTCCCCTAGGTCGGGGTAAATTGGTAAACAAAGAACTTCATTTGATACAAGCTCTGCATTTGCCAATAATTTTTTATCCCCTATGTATTTCTCATACATGGGAAAGTCAGTAATTAGTGGATAAAAGTACCTTCTAGTAAAAATATTTTTAAGTTTCAGAAGTTCATACAGTTCATCTCGATTCAAACCATATGATTCGTTGATTATGATTGGATAGTAGGAGAAGTTATTGGATGGATTTGAGTTCCATTCAGGAATTTTTATCCCTTTAATATTGTTTAATCTGGAATTGTATGTACTCGCAACCGCTCGTCTTTTACTTATTAGTTCATCTACGTACTTTAATTGAATTAAGCCAAAAGCGGAGTTCAATTCACTCATTTTTCCATTAATACCGGATTCGACAACTGTTATTTCATTTTCAAAACCAAAGTTTTTTAAATGATCTATTCTTTTTTTCATTTCTGGCGTGTGACAAACAATTGCGCCGCCTTCAAAAGTCTGAAAAACTTTTGTGGCGTGAAAGCTTAAAACAGATAAGTCACCATAATTTAAGATGCTAGAGTCCTTGTACTTAATTCCGAAAGCATGTGCTGCATCATAAATAACTTTTAGATTGTATTTATCCGCAAGCTTATTTATTTCATCTACTTGGCAGGGGTTTCCATAACAATGCACGGGCATAATTGCAGTGGTATTTTCAGTTATTAATTTTTCAATTTTTGAAGTATCAATATTGAAAGTAGTTGGATCGATATCTGAGAATATTGGGGAAATATTGTTCCAAAGCAAGGAATGAGCTGTCGCAACAAAGGAATATGGTGTGGTAATCACATCTCCCTTAATTTGAAGTGCCTGAAGAGCAGTAACTAGCGCAATTGTCCCATTTGTAAAGAGCGAGATGTGTTTAACGCCCAAATAAGAGCAAAGCTCTTTTTCTAATTCGATGTGAAATGGGCCGCCGTTAGTTAATGTTTTGTTGTGCCAAATTTTTTCTAAGTAGGGTATGAATTCCTGTAAGTCAGGTAACCAGGGTTGTGTCACAAATACATTTTTATCTTTGCTCATAGAGGGTTACTCAAATTAGTGCAACATTGAGGTAAGTATTTTAAGATTACCTTTTCAAGATTTGGCGGTAGTGAGAAGTTAGATTCTTTGAAGTTAAGATCTCTATCAAATAAATCTTTTTTACAGGTAATTTTCTCAACAATAATATTCTCATCTAGGCTTAAATATGTGTTGTCAAGTTTTTCAGATGACGCAATTGCATTAATTTTTTTTGCAATTAGTTCAGGTGACATGAAGTAAGAGAAATGAAAGCCCCCATTATTTTTTAGTGGGAACTGATCTCTATCGCTACGCCATTTATTAAGTTTATTCTGGTTAAAATATTTTTTTGGGATCCAGATGGTGCCGGCCCATGTTTCTCCTGGTTGATACGTGAAAATGTTGTAATAAAAAGACTTTTGAATAAATGTCGTTGCATTTTCAAAGTTGGAGGATTTTAATTCTTTAATAGTGTTATGGTCTGGTATTTCATCAAGATCTCCAAATAGAATCACATCAAATGGAATGCGTTCTTTATTAATCAACGTTTGAATCGAATTTCTTTGAAAGTCTTGTATTTTCCATGAGAATTTATAAGGCCTACCAATATATTTGAGTTTTTTGTATAACCAGTTGGGGTGATAAAAATTTACTTTCGCTTGATGGTAATAAATTTTTTCCTTATGGGGTAAATCTTGTAAAATTGACTCAAGAATATATGGTTTACCGGCCCCGGAAAAATCAACGTTTGCTTCACAAATAATGAATAAATCAACAATATCTCCCAGATACTCTAATCTAGCTTTTAGAAGATCTATTTCATTGTAAAAAATAAAAGAATCAATAATTTTCATCGGTAAATATGAAGCGAATTGTTTTTCAAACTAATCAGTTGTCGGTTCGTGGGACTGAAATTGCTTTATATGACTATGCTTATTTCTCTCAAACTATTTTAAATCACAGAGCAATTATTGCTTTTCAAGCTGATAATATCAGCAATAACCCTGATGTAATTAAAAAGTTTTCTAAGGAATTTGATCTTATTCCGTATTCCAATCAGATTGATCTAGAGTCATTAATCCTAACAGAACAGGCTGATTTACTTTATACAATTAAGGCTGGTCAGCCTGATGGAGTGATTTCTACTACCGTCCCAACAATGGTCCATGCAGTTTTTCCTCAAGACCCGATTATGGCTCACGGCTCATCTTATGCATTTGTATCAGATTGGCTCTCTAAAGTATGCAGTCATGGTGTTATCCCATCCGTTCCCCATATTGTAACTTTGCCAAACATTGATGATGATTTAAGGCATGAAATTGGTATTCCAAGTGATGCAACTGTATTTGGTTGTTATGGTGGTGCCGATAGCTTTGACATACCTTTCGTCCATCGAGTGGTTGGTGATTTGGCTTTGAAAAGATCAGATATCTATTTTTTGTTCATGAATATTCATGCATTTATAAGCCACCCACGAATTATTTTTTTACCAAGTTCTGCCGATTTAAATTACAAGGTAAAGTTCATAAATACTTGTGATGCCATGTTGCATGCTCGTAAATTGGGCGAGTCTTTTGGCCTTGCGTGCGCTGAATTTTCCATTCGTAATAAGCCTATCTTTACTTACTCAAAATCTCCTCAGCGTCATCATATCGATGTGCTTGGTAAATTAGGATTGTTTTATTCGGGTTATAAGAGTTTATGGGATGGTCTCATGAGTTTTGATCGCATAAAGGCTCAAATGCACGATTGGGATTGTTACTCAGAGAAATTTTCTCCTCAAAGAGTAATGGCTCTATTTGATAAGCATCTCATTCAAGTGGCAGAAAAAAACGGTATTAATTCTGTCAAAATTAAAATGAAATTGAGTGATGAGTTAGCCTGTAAACGTGAATATTTAAAATTGAGAGCAATTAAATTATCTAGGCTGTGGTCCCAGTAGTTTTAATTTTAGAATTTGCAAGGTTAGAAAAAAATGCATTCGATGAAAGCGGTACTTCCGTTGTTTTTTAGGTTTAGTTTTACAAATTAATTTCTGTGCTAAGTGGATTTTCCCATGCTGAATTAATTCTTGGATAAGTTCATAGGTGTCCAACGCTCCCAGAAAAGATTTTGGAATAGATTGTACAAATACCGATAATTCTTCATCGGATAAAAATTTTGCAAAATTAAACATACCATGAAACCCAAATGTCTCTCGATGAGTGCCTCTTTCAAATGCAAATTTTTCTGCAATTTCTAAAGAGGCAAATTGAATATTCAATTTTTCCTCTAAAAGAGTTTTATTATCAATACAAATAGCTTGATCCTCAGGATGTCTTTTTAAGACGCGCTTATCCTGAAGTGCTTTTATTAACTTAATCGAGCGCAAGGAAAATCCACCATTCCCAACTGGAGTTTGCGGATGATGAGGCCATGGGGCACCAATATAGTCATAGTTTAAAAATTTTGGGTCCCACAAGTTCGGATTCGTAACAAAGCTGTCCCATTGAATAATCAAAACATGACTTCCATCAATTAAGTGGGATAAATCACCCAATAAGTAATTTGAATAGTCTTCTGTGGTTTTTATTTCAGGGGTTTGAAATAATTCAATATCTGATGGATAAGGATAAGAAATTTTTAAATCTGTAACCAAAACTACTTTTTTAAAATTAATATGCTGCGTACATTTATTAATGGCAAACATGGCCAAATCTGGTGATCTGGTTTCTATACAAAGTAGCGTTACTTGATCTAAATTAAGCATAATATGAATAATAAATTAGATAGGGCATTTTGACGATGAAAAACAAGCGTTGGTTAATTCTGTCTCATGCTTTCAATATGGATGGTCGAGCCGCAAGCCAAACTATTACTGACAAGATGCCATATTTGCTTGAGGCTGGTATTGAGCCAGTAGTTTTAAGTGCTGTAACAGGGCTTAAGGATACTCGCTTCCCTCATTATCAATTATTACCGTGGGGACCTTCGGGGCTGAGATTCGATTTTAGACATTGGTTTGCCAAAAATTATGGTCGAGGCATCTTGTATAAATTAGTCACCGGCTTTCTGTCTATTGTCTTATTGCCTTTTATTTTTATTGAGCGAATCTGTATTGGTTTATCTAGCCAATCATCTTGGGCAATTCCGGCATTTATTAGATCTTATTGGTTAATTCGGCAGGGTAAGGTCGATTTGATTTTTTCATCGGCTGGCGCATGGTCAGCTCACTACGCGGCGTGGATACTAAAAAAAATGACTGGGATTGTCTGGATAGCAGAAGTTCATGACCCCATGGTGATTCGTGAAAATCAGTTAGATGATGGCGTTTCCCCAAGAAAATCAAGAGATAAAAGATTTTTGCAAAAACTAGAGTCTAAAATTTGTAGTGATGCTGATCATATATGGTGGTTTACAGAGGGGGCTTTAGATTATGCAAAAAAACGAAATCCTCAACTAGGAGAAAAAGGTTTTGTGGTTTTGCCTGGCGCCACTCCTCCATCTATTGATGGCACTCATCAATACTCCAATAAACTCCACATATGCCATTTTGGTTCGTTGGCGAATGATCGATCTCTGACTCCAGTCATAAAAATGTTATCTGCTTTATTTGCAAAATATCCCGCTGCAAGAGAGCAAGTTTGTTTGGATGTTTACGGCGCACCCTTGGATGACAATTCAAAAAAAGCCATCTTGGATTTTTCTCTTCAAAACTCCGTGAATGTGTGGGGGCGATTAGAGTATGACTCTAGTTCTGGTTTAACCGGCCGTGAGAGAGTTAT
>JACCDJ010520798.1_pt1 | contig 10802 bp, 8 predicted proteins | sample 7444481 | NCBI WGS metagenome assembly JACCDJ01 (sample SAMN15323435, study PRJNA562643) | freshwater metagenome | isolation source: river surface water | place: USA:Blue River Watershed | collected 2017-08-15 | reverse complement strand
AGATTTATTGAACTCAATGGGATTGCCAATACCGTAAATGCAGGAAATAGACGCCACAACGATGACGTCCCTTCTACCCGACAACAATGCTGAAGTGGCGCTCAACCGCATGCGTTCAATTTCCTGGTTGATGGCCAAGTCTTTCTCAATGTAGGTGTTGGTGACCGGAATGAATGCCTCAGGCTGGTAGTAATCATAATAACTCACGAAGTACTCCACCAAATTGTCTGGAAAGAATGCTTTGAATTCACCATAGAGCTGCGCAGCCAGTGTTTTGTTGTGGGAGAGAATCAAGGTAGGACGTTGGGTTTGCTCGATAACATTTGCAATGGTAAAGGTTTTACCTGAACCGGTTACGCCCAATAAAGTTTGAAAACGCTCGCCCGATTCTACTCCTCTCACCAATTGCTTGATGGCTTCTGGTTGATCACCCGAAGGGGTGAAAGGAGATTGAATCTTGAATTCCATGCTCAAAGGTAGCGGTGTCTGTGCACATAAGCACTCAAGCCGACATAGAAATTTCTAACAGGGGATGGATTATAGTATCGCCCATTGGCATCGTTGAGTTGATGAAATGACGAGTATTGCGCATTCAAAGCATTATTGACACCCAGCATCCAATACCAAGACATCATGCGATTTTTTTCTTTTGGCAAATAAATGTTTCCGGATAATCTGCATTGCATGAGATGATATGGGTTAGACCATACCGTCCCCTCATAGTTCAGAGGCATTTTATCCATCCATTGATTGGAGATCGTCAATTGAAGATTTTCTTTCCACTCCAGATCCACACCAGCTTGGGCGGTATGCAATGGTGTGCCTGGCATGACCTTTCCCGAATAATCATTTCCACCGAATTGAAATTGATCAAAAGCATAATCCGATTGGGCACCATTGAACCAACCGTTCCATCTCAAATCTTTGTTTCGCCCCATTTCAAAATGGTACTGAAAGACAAATTCCACTCCGTTTTGTTGGGTGCTTCCCGCATTGATGTAACTGAAAGGAACAGCTGCATCCAAATTTCCTGGAACAATAATGTTATTTTGCGCCTGAGTATATCGTGCAATTTGCCATTCTGTCATCTTCCAATCGCCTTTCCATCCCCACTCCCATTGTTGGCCCCATTCAGGTTGCAACTGTGCGTTGAATTGTTGATTGGTATAATCTACCTGCTCAAACACATTGGGATTTGAAAAACCTGAACCATAATTGGCAAATAAATATTGATGCGCAAAGATCTTCACACTAGATGCAACACGCGGCGTCATTCCTGGATTCCAAGAAAAAGCATGTTGCTCTTCCGCTTGGCTTCCATAATGGCCATTCAAATCTACCGATGTATTGTGCCATGCGGATCCTGCCTGCAACACCCACACATCTCTCCAATTGACCTGAACACCTGCATGAATAAATGACTGGTTGTAGTGCATGTCATACTGGTACTTGGAATCACCTTTTTCTCCATTGAGCAACTTATTCTCTTCAATGGTGTAGCCCTCGCGTTGAAACTCACCACCACCTTTGATACTGGCAGACCAATCTTGGTGACTCCAAAATTGATAACTCAATTGGGCTCGCGCATTCATCCCTTGATTGGTTTCGTCTTTGAAACCAGCAAATGCACTGCTTGTGCCATACGGATTGATTTTATGACTGGCCTGATAGCTCATGCGCCACAAGGCTTGCCATTTTTCATTCCAATGGCGGTCCTGACCAAATCCCATCATCCATCGTTCCCTCTCCAATCGGGCATTGTTGGTCAATGAAAATGGTCTGGCCATTTGACGATTGTCCCTCATCTCTTTAGCGTTCAGACTTCCGGGTAAACCCCACTGTCCTTTGTGGTATTGGACTTGGGTAATGTTGCGCCCGATTGGACGCTCTCCATTTGATCTGAACCAATCAAAAAAACCACTCTTCACCTCCTTGTTCAGTAACATCAGCAATTGGGTGCGCTCATTGCTTTCTTGCTCGCGGTAGCCATGGGTGGAAGCGCGTACGACAGCAATGGACAATTGCCGCTGATGAAACATTGCCGGAAGTGGAACGCTTAATCCATATTGCAAGCGATTGTATCCCCAACTCCCCATCATGAGGCTAGATTTCAGCATCGTCGAACCATAAGTGACTCGGAGACCCTTCATGAGAATTACGCCTCCGGTTCCATTGCCATACTCCACAGAAGCTGGACCTTTTACCACCTCGGCCTCTTGCACCCACATGGGGTCAATGGTTTCCATGGGTGTAGTACCATCGGGTGAAGTCATCGAAAATCCATTGAAATACATGCGAACATTTCGAATGCCAAAAGTGGATCGCAACATGGAACCACGAATGTTGATTCGAGGACTTCCGCCCTGTCCCCTCGATTCCATCATGACACCCGGGATGGCATTCAATCCTTGTTGTAATGAAGACCCATCTGCACTCCATTGCTTAAAGTTTAAAATCCCCAACATCGCCGGCACACGTTCATTTCGAAGAGCCGAAGAAAAAGCCGCTATCTGCAATGGGTTCTCCAAGTGATAATTGGATTGAAAAAAATAATGATACTCCCAAGAGTGATAACCTGAATGATTATCCGAGTTGAAAATCCAACGGTTGCAATCGCCATGATAACAGATAAGAATGACATCATCATTCTTCAATGATAAATCAACCCCAACAGTAGGATTGCATGAATGAGACTCTTGCGTGGTGGCATTGGCAAAGGTCCAATTTCCGGCAGAGGTATCCAATGCAGCTGACTCATCGAAGAAAGCAATGATTCGACATTTTTTTCTCTCCGCATCTTGGGCAGAGCTGTAAAAAAAACAGCCCATCGCAATCACGAGGGCTGTCCATTTTGAGATGGTTTTCATTAATGTGCTACCACAAATGTTTTGGTCACGGTACCTTTAGGACTGGAGCAACGAACAAAATAATTTCCTGCTGCCCAATCTTGGACATCCCATTTCATTGTTGCGTTATTCACCAGTGTTGTATTCACCACTTGGCCATTGAAATTGATTACTTCAACAGTATTTCCTATGAAGGTTGTACTAAAATTCAACGACAATTCATTGGAAACAGGATTGGGATAAACCACAATATTTTGTTCTGGCTCATGATTCAATACTGAGGTATTGGTGTAGGCCAAGTTTCTGAACTCCTTGATAATGTTGGGACCTGAACCTGGGTAAGACGAACCATTCAAAGCCATATACAAAGCCCCGGTATGCGGATTCACACAAAAATCGCGAATGCGTTGATTGAAAACTTGAAAGTAAGTGTCCTGCGCATCGTTGCAAGTTGCGGTTTGACCATCAGCACTCAAGTGAATAACGGATAAGCGCTCATAGGTTCCACCCAATCCACCCAAAACAGCCATCAAAATACAATTCTGCCATTCTGGTATAGCAGGGTGAACGTAGTATTCCAAGCCATTGACAGCGCGACAAGGAGACCACTCCAAAATGGGCTCTTTTACATTATTGGCCGTACAATAGTTTTGCTCAGCCGCAGTATTGCAAGCTCCTTGAACTGTGGGCCAACCATAATTGCGGTTGGGCTCAACAATGTTCAATTCATCCGATGAATTTTGACCATGCTCACTTTCATAGATGATACCATTTGGACCAACACAAAGACCTTGACCATTTCTATGTCCATAGGAATAAACATAAGAAGTTGGATCAGGATTATCACTTGGGATGGTTCCATCCAAATTGATACGCAAAATCTTGCCATTCAAAGATGAAATGTTTTGACTGCTCGCTCCTTGATCTCCGGTATCACCTGTTGTCATTAAAATTTTGTTGTCTGGCGTAATGATGATTCGAGAGCCATTGTGAATAGCGGCACCACCAATGGCATCAATCAGGATGGTTTCATTCACCAAAGCTGTTCCATCATAATCAAACATGGACAAACGCTCTCTGATTGTATTGGCCCCTTGATTGTAATTGTAGACAACATAGACCTTAGGATTGGTCAAAAAATCAGGATGCAAACACATGCCTAACATACCCGGCTCACTGCCTCCGTTATAAGGAACGGTTTTGGTCAACAAGGTCTCATAGTTTCCTGTTGCAGGATCAATGCGCAATACATTTCCCTTTCGCGTCGTGCACCAAATGTAATCATCTGGTCCCCAAACCAATTCCCAGGGAATCTGAACACCTGTTACCAAATCATACTCGGTCAATGTTGTATTACCAACTTGGTGGGTATTTTGTGCGTTTGCAGCAAATGCATATGCCATGCACATAAAAACGAAAAACTTTTTCATCATGTGGGTAAAAATAGCGGAGCATCGGCTTCACGACAAATTTTTAACGATTGACCCATTCATTTATGTGCACCTTATATGACGTTTGCACGATTGGTTATTCAAAGTGAAATTTGTAAAAAAACAAAATGATTGAAATAACCTATAAGATAACACGTATATTTGAATTTATAAACACACGTGTTATGACCACAAAATTAACGTTAACCATTGACAAAGCCATCATCGAGCAAGCCAAGGAATATGCCTTACAATCCGGCACCAGCCTTTCCAAGTTGACCGAGAACTTCTTCAAATCCTTGGCGCAAACACCGCACATCCCACCGATGGAGCATCCGGTATGGCAATTGAAAGGCAGTATACCAGCCGCTGCAATAGAAAACATGCAGCAAGACTATGCATCATTTCTTTTGGATAAATACAGCAAATGAAGCACTTCTTTTTGGACACCAATGTCATTTTAGATTTTCTCATCGAGCGAGGAGATTTTTCTTTGGATGCTGAGCAGTTGTTCCAACTGGCCATTCAAAAGAAGTGCAAGATGTATTGCAGCGCATTGAGTTATTCTCACTTGTTTTATATTACAAGAAAAATTCATGGCGTTGCTCGCGCAAAAAAGAACATCCAAACACTGCTCACCTTGATTTCCGCTTTGCCTGTAGATGAATCGCATATTCAAGACAGCTTGCGCGCTAGATTCCAGGACCTTGAAGATGGGATTCAATACCACTGTTGCTTGCAAAACAAAAAAATCGACGCCCTCATTACCCGAGATAACAAAGCCTTTCCAAGAAAAAAAATGGCCATCTTAAATGTCAAAGAGGCGCTGCATTTGGTGTCAATCAATGGAAAATAACCAATCGCTCTATACCCTTTTCATGCGCTACACAATACCATCCATTGGGCCAATCACGAACGGTGAAATGGCCATTGGTTGTCAAAGCTTGAATTACCCGACCTTGGGCATCGTAAACCACCGCAGGACCACCTGACCAATGCACCTCGTCGACTGCAGGATTTGGATAAAGGAGCATTGGACTTTGATTGAACTCAAGAATCGATGTCACCAAATTGGAGGCACTGGGTGTTGGGGCCAATGTCCAATTCCAAGGCTGACCACCATCTTCAGAACGAGCAAAAGAATGGAGCAATGGTCCATTGGAATAAGTGATGGAATCAATCCAATGAAAATCTCCATTGTCCCAAATGGAAAGACCAACAAATTCATCCGTATTGTTCAGTTTAAAATTCAAATGCTTTTGTCCTTGTTCCGGTGAATCGTCTGCCCATAACGTTAAAAAATTGGGCGTCTGCATTCCAAAATTCTTCAACTTCCACTTATTGGGGTCATTGGGATCATCTGTAATCCAGAGGTCATTCCACAAGAAGGCGCTCCCTGGCTCGCGATAAATTTCAATCCAGTCGTTTTGTTCACCCAACTCATCGGTGAATCCCGTAGTTCCGCTAGGGGCAACTTCGTTCACATAATATCCTAAATGATTTAAACCACAGTGACTCACAAAGATCTGACAGGGTTGAGATACCAGGACTTCTGAACCAGGAGTTATTTGCCATTCAATGGTACCTTGGAAACCTGCCAAAGGGAGAGCAACCCGCATACCATAATCCCATGCTGTTTGCCCGGTTATTTGCGCACTCAGCACATTCCAGGTCGAAGCGCCTTGAATGCGGTAAGCAACATTGGCCGTATTCATTGTTGACCTAAGATACAAATGAGCGGTATCTTGTTCAACCCGAGAATAAACTTGATAGACCAATGAAGGACTGGTCACATTGGCATCCAATTGACTTAAAGCACTGGACGCACGCGCTTGGGTATACTCCCAAATACCCATGGTTACATGATTGCCCCATGTGCTGTCCAAGGCATTCAAAAAATCATCTTCAGTAAAACCATAATCCAAAGTTCGGTAGGTGTCCGCAAGGGCTGATGGAGTTATCATGGACTGTAAACCAATAACACCATTGGTAAACTCCAATGAGCTCATGTAATTGGCGACCTCCTGAATGTAATAACTGTAAATCGCGCGAAAAGCAGGAATGGCCATCATTTTATTGTACAGAGGCAAATTGGCACTGCCATCCCAATTGTAGATATTTCGGGAACTCCAATTAATATTGAACCAATCAATGCCAAAAGTATTGTCCGTATCGTAAGGAATAAATTCCAATCGATGCGTCAAATCATTTTGAAACAAATAGAAATTATTCTTATTAAAGTGCGCACCATCCCAATTTCCAGTCATCACGTCAATGGCCATGTATTGTAATAAACGATCTACATTCATCACCTTTCTCAACTCACAAACAATACTCTGATTGGATGTGTTACTCAGGACATTCACAAAATCCGCCAGATCCTGATAATCGTTCAATTGGGTATTGTTTTCCAAATCATAGATCGGTGTTCCCCATGAAGTCATGACCTGATAATCCGCACCATTGGTGCCGAGGAATTCAAGGGTAGCGGGATAAAGACACTTCCAAAGATTCCCTGTCTTTTCATTAAAATACAACTCCGTGAATAAATCGTCTACGAATTCGACATTGATATAAATCCCTTTGTACTCTTCATTTACGAATAATTCGGTGTAGCTTACTCTTGAACCGGGCAACCCAAAATGCCGACAAATGTCCCAATACATTTTGGCGCGCAGTAGGCTGGGATCATTGTGGTTTCCATTGAGATTCAATTCGCGCAGACCCTGCCACTTGCCCACTCCACCTGGCATATCAAAATCGATTTTGAACGATTTCTTTCCTGCCTGAAGGCTGGTATTTCCCCTCGATCTAAATCCCACATTGATCAACGAATCACTAAGCCCGTTGGATTCAAAAACGAAGGTTGCTGGGAATTCGTGACCATTTCCCAAAACATCCGGTGATAACAACAGTGCCAATGAATCGGGATGAATATAAATTTTGATCTTGGTTACTTCATCTTGGGGAAAAACATTGCCCCAATCGGGCAGTTGACTTGCCCCTTGATTCAAAAAAGACAAACAGAACCAAAAGAATAAAGCAGCCCGCATGATTAGGATTTAATGAGGTGCAGCATGCACCATCCATCTTTTGCGACCTGCTTGATAACAGTAGCCTCGGGGAATGCATTGGTTAGAATTGGCACATCTTGCTCATAAAACCCACTCAATAATAGGTGACCACCATTGTTTAAATGCGACCAATAAATGGCTCCATCTCGGGAAAGTATATTTCTATTGATATTGGCCAAAATGATATCATATTGTTGCGTAATCTTCTCAGCCCCGCCTTGAATGGATTGAATTTTAGAACAACCATTGCGCAAAGCGTTTTCATTGCAATTTTCAAATGCCCATTCGTCAATATCAATAGCATCAATATAATCGGCTCCCATTTTCTCAGCAAGAATGGCCAAAACACCGGTACCACTTCCCATATCCAATACACGTTGGCCATGCAGTGACATATTCAACATCTCGGATAAAACCAAATGTGTGGTGGCATGATGCCCTGTTCCAAAACTCATCTTCGGTTCTATGATCAGCTCGTACTTTACTCCCTTCTTTTCATGAAATGGCGCACAAACACGACATTCCAAGGAAACCTCGATGGGTTCGAATTGACTTTCCCATTGGGCATTCCAATTTTCCTGCTCAATTTCTTTCCATTCATAAGACAACTCGCAATCTTCCACATTCCAATTCTCAATCACCAATTCCATCCGGTTCTCATCCCAAGCATCCTTTGGTATATAGGCCAACAATCCGTTCTCTTCTTCTACGAAACTCTCAAAGTCGATATCGGCCAAATAAACGGTCAACACATCCCGAAATGGAAGCACCGGTTGGATATTAAATTTCACTTCGATGTAATTCACAATGATGCACTTTGAATGATGGAAACAAAATCATTTACTTTGAGGCTGGCGCCGCCGACCAATCCTCCGTCTACATTGGGACAGGCGAACAATCCTTCAGCATTTTGGGGATTGACACTCCCCCCGTACAAAATTCGGATTTGCGCAGAGACCTCAGCACCCCATTGTCCTTCGATACAACTTCTAATAAAAGCATGCATCTCCTCTGCTTGCTCATTGCTGGCTGTAACGCCTGTTCCTATGGCCCAAACGGGCTCGTAGGCGATGACCACATTTTTCAATTGCTCGGCAGACAAACCAGATAGGGCTGTTAAAATCTGATGACCAACGACCTCCTCTTGCTCATTGGCTTGACGTTGGGTCAAAGTTTCTCCGCAACAATAAATAGGTGTGATCTCACTTTCCAAACAGCGTTGTACTTTGAGACCAATGATTTCATCCGTTTCTTGATGGTACATTCTTCTCTCACTATGTCCCACAATGGCTGCATCCACCCCAAAGGCTTTGAGCATCTGAGCTGAAATCTCTCCCGTGTAAGCGCCCTTCTCATGCACGCTCACGTCTTGAGCCGCAATCTTGACACCTTTTTCCTTGATAGCAAGCATCTCAGACAAATAAATAAATGGCGCCCCAATAATGACCTCAGATCGGTCATCGATGATTGGCATATCGTTCACATATTGTTGAACTTCATGAATCAACAGATTCATTTTCCAGTTTCCAGCTGCAATTTTTTTTCTCATATCAATGGATTTCTAAAACCAAACCTTTTAAATATTCTCCTTCTGGATGAAACAAACTAATGGGGTGATCTTCTGGTTGATGCAATTGGTGCAATATTTTCACCTCTCTACCTGCATCAATGGCTGCGGCCAACACAGCGCCTTTGAAGGTGTCTTTGTCCACTGCCTGCGAGCATGAGAAGGTGAAGAGAATTCCTCCAGATTTAATCTTTCGGATGGCCGCCTCATTGATTTTTCGGTAACCTTGAACAGCCTTATGCTTGGCGCTCAAATGCTTGGCAAAAGCGGGAGGATCTAAAACAATAACATCATAATCGCTGCCCAATGTTTTGATGTATTCTACTGCATCGGCTTTGATGACCGCATGACGGTCTGAAGAAAATCCGTTCAATGCTACATTTTCCAACGTCAGGTCCAAGGCCAACTGTGAACTGTCCAAACTGTCGACATGCGTTGCGCCTGCCTGCAATGCGGTTAACGAAAAACCTCCGCTGTAACAGAAGGTGTTCAATACTTTTTTTCCCTTGGCATACTTGCCCAATAGTTTTCTATTTTCACGCTGATCAACGAAGAAGCCTGTCTTTTGCCCGGTCTCCCAATCAATGGCATAGCGCAAACCCCATTCCTTGGCTTCAATGGCCACCTTGCTGCCCAAAGCATAATAGGGCGCGTGACCGCCATTCTTTTCTGCTGGCTTAACATAAATCGCGCGCCAGGTCTTTCCTATGGTTTGCATCGCTGAAACAATTTCAGCTACATTCAAGAACATGCCATGGCTATGTGGTTGAATCACGGCAACATCATCATAAACATCGATAATCAAACCAGGTAATCCATCCCCCTCGCCGTGAACCCACCTGAATATATTGGTCTCGGCATTGTCCGTTAATCCCATATTGGACCTTGCGTCCCACGCTTTTTGCAATCGCGCTTTCCAAAAATCGGCATCAATGGTGTTATCTTTAAAGTCAATAACCCGAACGCAAATGGAACCTTCATGAAAATGCCCTTGACCAAGAAATTGACCTCTGGCATCAACTACCCTGACCCATTGTCCATCCTCTGGTATCTGGTTCACACTGGCCACGGCTCCTGAAAAAACCCAAGGATGTTTTCTTTTCAGCGAAGCTTCTTTTCCTGGCTTCAACTGAATGGTTGGTATTGTATTGCTCATGTATTTGTTTTGTTTTTGTAATCGCCCCACAAGTGTTTCATCCACTGCTCTGCTGATTGCTCTTTGCTATTGTGTGCGGCTTGGTAAAATTTTTCGGTTCTGATTTCTGCAGGAAGATAATCTTGCAAAATAAAATGGTTGGGGAACGAATGGGCATACTGATACTCTTGTCCGTAACCCAAATCTTTCATGAGCTTCGTAGGGGCGTTGCGCAAGTACAAAGGCACCGGTAAATCGCCCGTTTGATGCACCTTGGCGATGGCCGCATCAATGGCCATGTAGGCGGAATTGCTCTTGGGAGATGTCGCCAAATAAATGGCGCATTCACTCAAAGGAATTCTGGCCTCTGGCATACCAATTTGATGAACTATATATGCTGTCGCTTGGGCGATAAGCAATGCATTGGGATTGGCCAAACCAACATCCTCTGCCGCTAAAATCATCATACGCCTTGCGATAAACATAGGATCCTCGCCTCCAACAATCATTCTTGCCATATAATACACCGCTGCGTCTGGATCACTTCCTCTAATGGACTTGATGAAAGCCGAGATGATGTCATAATGCTGCTCTCCATTTTTATCATAATGAGCCGCATTGGCATTGGCCCATTTCTCCACATCGGCGTTGGTTAAAATTCGTGGCACGGGCAGATGCTCGACAACCAACTCCAAAATATTCAACAACTTTCTGGCGTCTCCTCCACTATACCGAATCAGGGCTTCCGTT
>JACCDJ010547310.1_pt1 | contig 10804 bp, 12 predicted proteins | sample 7444481 | NCBI WGS metagenome assembly JACCDJ01 (sample SAMN15323435, study PRJNA562643) | freshwater metagenome | isolation source: river surface water | place: USA:Blue River Watershed | collected 2017-08-15 | reverse complement strand
TGGACATCATGTCACAGTAATAACATCTCCTTACGATAAATCAGATATTACAGCAAGTAAATTGATTTCTTATCAAGAAGTTGAAGGAATTAATCTAATAGTTGTTAATGCAGGGGATAGTAATCGATATCCGAAATTTAAACGAATAATTAGAGCATTAACTTTTTCTATAATAAGTAGTTTTTTTGTTATTTACAGAAAGGCAGATGTGGTGATTGCGAGTTCTGGACCGATAACTGTAGGCTTACCGGGAATTTTGGCAAAATGGTTTGGATCAAAGAAATTAGTTTTTGAAGTTAGAGATCTGTGGCCAATGGGTGCTATTGAACTTGGCCTAGTTTCAAAAAATATCGGGAAATTAGGTATACGCCTTGAAAAATTTATTTATAGGCAATCTGATTTAATTATTACCTGCTCTGAAGGAATGCAAGATAATTTGAATTCTCGGTTTAATAATTTAAATATTTTAACAGTTCCTAATGTAGCTAATGAGAATTTAATTTATACTGCCAATGTCAATTTTCAATATCCTAGTTGGTTAGATTTAACAAGGCATCATGTGTTATTATATGCTGGATCATTGGGATTAATGGATGCGGTGGATGAGGTCATAGAAGGGTTTATTTTTAAGGAAATAGATAAAAACATCAAATTAGTTGTTATCGGTGAGGGGACAGAAAGGTCAAAATTGGAACAAATTGTTGAAAACAATGCTTTATCTAATCAAATTCACTTTATGGGGTTGTTGCCTAAAAGGGATGTAGTTCAGTGGTATAAAATAGCCCGATATTCATTTGTGTTGTTTAAAAATTTTCCAGTTTTAGGTACTTCTTCGCCAAATAAACTGTTTGATTCAATAGCATATTCAGTCCCAATCATTCAAAATACTAATGGTTGGATAAGCAAATTAATCAGTGATTATGATATCGGTTATAATGTTGAATGCAATAATCCGAAACACATGTTTGATGTAATATTGAAAACTCAGGAACTTAATAAACATTTACAGCAGAGATCAAACATGTTAAAGGTAAAAGAGGCTTATAAAATGGAGAGAATCAGCCAAAAATATATAATGGCACTTGAGAAGTTGCATGAAAGAGTTATTATCTAGAAAAACTTCTTCCAATAGTTTTATACCCGAAATCGATGGTTTACGATTTTTTGCGATAATAACGGTTGTATTGTTTCATTTAAATACTGCTTTATCCAAGGAAGTAGGCATAGGATTGTCAGGTGCTTTTGAGGCAATGGGTGGTGAAAAGAATTTATTTTCAATGGCTTGGTGGTGGGTGCGTTGGGATTTGGGGGTTAAGGTGTTTTTTGCCATCAGCGGTTTTGTGTTGGCATTGCCGTTTTTGAGGTATTATTTGGGAAGTAGCAATAAGAAAGTTGATATCAAAGCGTATTTTATCCGAAGACTTATTCGGTTAGAACCTCCGTTCATTATATCACTGTTGGTATTTTACTTGGTTCATGTTATTATCCTCCACAAAGAGTGGTTTTCCTATTTAAAACATTTGGCGGCTGGATTGATTTATGGACATGTATTTATATACGGTGAAGCCAATCCTATCAATCCCGTTTCGTGGAGTTTAGAGACGGAGGCTCAGTTTTATTTGATAGTTCCTTTGTTGTTTACTCTAATATTTAGATGGGACAGAAATTGGATGCGTGTGATCGTATTTGCTAGTTTAATTGGGATAAGTATACTTGCTAAGCACGAATTAATTTGGAATGCACATTGGAATCGATCAATATTGTCTTATTTCGTTAATTTTTCGGTGGGTATCATTGTGGCATGGTTATTTGTCAATTACAATGATTGGATAAAATCTAAAAATATTTGGTTCGATTTTTTGGGAATATTAAGCATGATGTTGATGTTTTATTTCTATAAGCCACAATATAAATACCTGCAAATTTTTGGATTTAATGTTGCAATATGTATTTTTATGATAGCCGCTTTTAAAGGGGAATATTTAAACTGGGTACTTACTCGAAGTTGGATTTATTTGATAGGTGGAATGTGTTATAGCATTTATTTGTTGCATTATGCATTATTACATTTAACTGTAATTTTTACAAAGAAAATATGGATAGTGAAATGGAATTATAATTATAATTTAATTATTCAAATAATTGTAAATATTATTATAATCTTTATAATTTCTATCTGTTATTTTATTTTATTTGAGAAGCCCTTTATGCAAAAATTTAAGACAAGTAAAAAGTGAAAATTAAACCATGAATTCCGCAAAGTATAAATCAATCATCAATATATTAATACTTTTACAGTTTCTACTATATATTGGTATGGCCCTTATCGGTCCGGTAAAACAAATAAGTGACAGTGCGGCATATTTAAAAATATTAAACGAATTATATCAAGGAGATGGTTATTATCCAAGTTATAGGATGATATTTGATAATTATATAAATAACCCTGGTGCTGTAAATATTTATGAATTTATATGGAAATTATATAAAACTGATAATATTAGAGTCTTGTTTATTGCAAATGCATTTTTTATATCAATTGGTAATTATTTGATATATAAATCATTATTGTTAATCAAAATACATCCAAGTAGGAATATTTTTTTTTACATATTATCTACATTGTATTTATCTAATTTTGGTTTAATTAGTTCTATTGCTAGTGAAGTTCCTGCTTATTTTTTAATGTGTTTATTGATATATATAACATTTAGACATAAGGTCATTTTGATGACTAGAATATCTTTATTTTATTTAATTTTATTTGGTTTATTATCAGCATTTTTTGACTATATCAGACCAGTTGGTGTTTTATGCTGTTTAAGCGCAATTTTGAGTTTTTTTCTTTTTAGAAAAAAATTAATGTTAAATTTAAGTTATTGTTTAACTTATATTCTTATTATTATGTGTACTTATTCAATTGGTAAACTTTCTATTTCGCAGCTTAGCGGAAGTCTTTCAAGTATGTCAATTAATGGTTCAATAGCTTTAGGTTATAATATGTTAATGGGTAATGGGACTGATGCAGATGGTTCTTGGATAGGTGGTGTTTACAATGAAGGTGGAAAAGGATATTTTAATCAGATTAAAAAAACTACGGCTGTGGAAAAAGATAAAAGATGGATAAAACAATCTATAGATTCAATTATCTGTAATCCTAGATTTTTTTTTTACTTAGGATGTAGGAAAGTTCTGTTAACTGTTAGTTATGATGTACTGGCTTTGGAGAGAGTTTTGTTAACAAAAGATATACAAATTTATTTTTTAAGAGATATTGGCAATTGGAAAAATTTTGGTTTAATTAATTATTTTATTATTATAATAAATAATATAGTATATTGGTTTTTACTAATAGGTTTTCTATTATTTTCTTATCATTTAATTAGAAGTAAGAAATTCAATAAATTAACTTTTAACTTTTATCTATTTCTGTTGTTTGTTTTATTATATCTCTCAATAATTTTTATTGTTCTTGGTGGGTCTAGGTATCATCATATACTGATGCCGATTTTTTTTCTATTTACAGCGTGTAATTACTCAAAATTACATTTTAAAACAATTCATGGGCAAGTATAGTAATGCAGTATTAATCGTTGATTTTGATAAGACTTTAATTACAGTTGATTTATTTAAAAATCAATTTTGTTATTTATTTTTTCATAAACCATTTAAATTATATCGTCTTTTGAGTTGTTCTGAGGATTGGATAGATTTTAAATCTAAAGTGTTATATACGATTAATAATAATATAACCTTCGATAGTATTGTGAATAGGGAATTAATGACTCATTTGAACATAGTACAAGATGAATTTAACTCAATTGTAGTTGTAAGTGCAAGTCCACAGAACTTTTTAAATGATTTTATTCCAAATCATTTATTTCATGCAATTCATGGCTCTACTGATATTAATTTAAAAGGGGAAAAAAAATTAATGTTTATTCAGAATAAGTTTGGTTCATGTTTTGGCTACATAGGTGATTCTCGTTATGATAATGTGATTTTTGAATCTTCTCTATATGCGGTTAAGGTTTCGAAAAAGAAATTGAAAATTATAAAAAATGTATTATTTTAAAGTACTAAGAATATCCCATTGGTTGAAGAATTTGATTATTTTCATTCCGGTTATTCTAGTTAAAAATTTTGATAGTAAATGGATTGAAGGAATTTTTGCTTTCTTATCTTTTTCTTTTATAGCAAGTGCTGGATATATTTTTAATGATATTAATGATATAGCAAGTGATAGAAATCATCCAAAAAAGAAATACAGGGTGTTAGCTTCGGGAAAAGTTTCTGTAACTTCTGTAATTTATTTAATGGTAATCTTAATTTTAGGAAGTTTTTTAATTGCAATGTCAGTAAATCATGAATTAATATATTATTTACTGGCATATTGTTTATTGCATATACTTTATACTAAATATTTTAAAAGAATTGCCTTTGTTGATATTTTATTTTTAACGAGTTTTTATTTGATTAGATTGTTTTTTGGAGCCGTTTCAACTGACACTTATTTAACAGGATGGTTAGTAGTTTTTATGTTTTTTGCAATGTTGTCATTAAGTATTGAGAAGCGTCATGCGGAGCTAATGATTGCTAATAGTGATTTAGAGCATCGAGGATATACAACGGACGATGTTTTAAAGTTAAATATTATTAAATACGTTTCGGTTTTTACTTCATTGTTAGTCTTAAATATTCATGCATATATAATACTGAATATTACTATTGATTTATTCTATGCATTTTTAAATATTTTGGGTGTGGCGCTGGTTTTTTTATTTTTCAAGGAAAATCGTAATGACGATATTGTACAGAAAGTTTATACAAACATTCCCTTACTCGTTATTTCTCTTTTGTTACTAATCTTATACTTAATGGTTATTTAATTACTTTAACTTTAATTCAAGAGGCCTACCAAATTTTTGGTAGGCTTTTTTGTTTAATTATATTTTGGTTTGTTTAATAAAAATAAATCGCCTTTGCAAAACTAAGTTGTAATATTGCCGTCAAATTTTTTTCGTTTTTATTTTCATATATGTGTGGAATTTCGGGTGTAATTAAAATAGCTCCAAAACAAATTTCGGATGAGGAAATACAAGGGTTTACTCGAGTATTGCATCATCGAGGTCCTGACAATACAGGTGTTTATCGAGGAGATGGTATCGCTTTGATGCACAACCGATTAAGTCTACTGGATTTAAGTTCATCGGGAGATCAACCGTTTCGGGATGATTCCCATGTTTTGGTATATAATGGTGAAATCTACAATTGGAGAATTATTCGAAAAGAATTAGAAGAAAAAGGTGTAGTTTTTACGAGCGGTAGTGATACTGAAGTTTTATTTTTTGCTTTAAAAGTTTGGGGTGTATCGCAGACATTACCCAAATTAAAAGGGATGTTTGCCTTTGCATGGTATGACCTGTCGGAAAATACATGTACCTTGGTTCGAGATCGTTTAGGAATCAAACCATTGTTTTACCGGATGGTTGATGGAGAATTTAGTTTTGGCAGTGAGATTAAGGCACTGTCGGCGGGCATGGGGATGGACGATTTGAATTTTCAGTTTTTGGCTCAAGCATATTATGGGGTGTACGAAACCCAACCGCATCTTTCCCCTTTTCGGACTATTGAACAATTGCAGCCAGGACATTTTTTGGTAATTAATGTTTCTAACTGCACGATTTCCGATCAGCAGAAATGGTTTGGGTTGGAGGAATGGGTGGATGAAGCGCTATATAGTCGACTTAATCAAAGTAATTGGCGACAGATTTCTGAGGAATTTTCTTCGTTATTTGAAGATTCGGTGTCATCAATGGCAGTATCCGATGCTCCTATGGGTGCGTTTGTAAGTGGAGGTATCGATAGTTCGGTGATTGCGACAGCTGCATCGAAGTTTAGTTCCTTGCAGTTGTTTACTGCGAATGTGGTTGGTAAGTTTTCGGAGTTTAAGGATGCCCAGTTGTTGGCGGATTCCTTGGGTGTGCCCTTGGAGGCTTACAATTATTTACCGGAAAATTTCCAACGGGATTTATCGGCTTGCACATGGCATTACGATGCCCCCATCAGTTTGTTTACGAATTCTGTTGCATTTTCGGGAGTGGCAAAGTTGGCAAGAGAACGTGGGGTAAAGGCAGTATTGACCGGCGAGGGTTCGGATGAGATATTTCTGGGATATCCGAAATTATTGACTCGGAGATATGAATCTGTGGTTACCGCTCCAATTCGAGGATTATCGAACCTGTACAAAAAAATTCCGGGATTGGGGGAATTCGCCGGTTTGAATAAAATGGATTTACAGAAAACGGTATTGCAGAAACATTTGAATGGCTACCGGGAGGATTATAAGGATTCGTTGGTGATGGAACGATTTGGCTTTTTGGCAGGAGATACTGAGGCGATTCGTTGTGCGGGTATTATGGTAAATCAATTACATCGGCATTTACATTCGTTATTATGGAGAAACGATCGAATGGGGATGATGCATTCTATTGAGTCGAGGTTCCCGTTTTTGGACGAGGATTTGGTGAAGTTCGCATTGAATTTGCCGCATCGATTTAAAATTGGAAGAACTCATCGGTTTTATAACTGGAAGCACCCGTTTATGTTGGACAAGGCGGTGGTTCGCAGGTATGCGGAAGAAACTTTGCCTAGGCAGTTGGTGTATAAGAAAAAGTTTGGATTTGGGGTGACGGCTCATGTATCGGACAAGAATCCGTACGATTTTGAGTTTTTCCGGGGTGGATTTTGGCAACGTGCTTGCGGAATGGACGATGCGCATTTGCGTTTTGCATTGAAACAGAGCCCTACCAAGTTAATTAACAAATTGGCGAGTGTTGAGGTGTGGGGTAAGCAGTTTGTGAAATTTTAGATCATTATTTTAGTAAGTTCTTGATATAAATCTCTAAAATCGGTTTTGTGTTTAATATATTTTGAATCACCAATTTTAATATAATCAACTGATGAAACTATCGGCAAATTAAATTTATTAAGGTTGCCATCTAAAATAAAGGTATGATTTGCAGTGCCGTGATCTGTTCCTCCATTGGAATTTTCTGCAATACTGCGGCCAAATTCAGAATACACTAAAATTTTGGTATCCTTCCATTTATTAGAGTTATTAAGTCTTGTTGCAAATTGGAATAGACCTTCAAATAAATCCTGAGCTAAGGGTTCTAATCTGATGGTTTGTTTATGGTGTGTGTCGTACCCTGTTTGAGTAGCATTATATACTGAAAATGGCAACTCTTGTTCAATACAATCTGCTATTAGATTTAATTTACCTTTAATATCCTTTTCATCAACACTTTTATTATTGATTTTATCGAATGATTTCGAGATGTTGGAATAGTTTTTTAATTCATCGTATATTTCATTTTTGGCGAAAGGATCTTTTTGGTAAAGCATTAACCATTCCTCTAATTCAATTCTAAAATTTGCATAAGGATTGTTTATTTCGAAGTGAATTCCACTTTGTTTTTCGCCCTTATCAAAAAGGGTTGTTTGGTAGTGAGAGTTTTTCTGAATCTAGCATACTTCCAATCCAACCTGTTTTATAAAGTACTTTGTCACTTACTACTGAACCTGTTTCCCAATATTCTTGTGCTTTAAAATGAGAGAGTCTGTTGTAGTCTGGATAACCAACGTTGGGTATGATTTTCAACCACTCCTTTGATAAAAGCTTATCGATGATTTGAAAATTTGGGTTAATACTCCAATCGTCTATCCATTTTAAATTGGATTTATTTATAGTTTTTTGCAAGTTGGGTCTAAACGAGTTTAAAATGTCATTTTGTGTCGGAGCGACCAAATGTAATCCATCTAAACCTCCTTGTAGTCTGATAATTACTAAGTTGTTTCCTGTGTAATTGATTAATGAATTAGAATTACAACTTGATAGATTGGATAGCAATAAACCAAGGACACTCAATTTTGTTGATGTTTCTATGAAATTTCTTCTTTTCAATGGAATTGAAATTTGGGGTGTTGTATTAATTCTTGAATAGTATTTATATTGGTAATTGGTTCTATATCAAGTAACCAATGGGATTGTGTTAATTCGTTTTCATTTAGTAAATTATTTATAAGATCGACATCGAATTGTATTTTGTTTTCGTATTTGAATCCCCTCAAGTGTTTTTTAAATAATCTAAATTGTATTTTTTCTACAGCACTTGGTTCAGAAATCTGGGAGTTGTTTTCACTAATGTCAATAAATGCAGCATTCAGAAATATTCTGTATTGAAGACTGCTGCCGTGCAACCATCCTTTACCCCAAGGCCAACCACCTGCATTTGGGGGATAGAATATATTTTGTCCAAAACTCTTTGTAGCAAACAAATGGCTTTCTGCAGTATGTACTTTTACATTCAATTTTCGTAAAAAGGAAACCCATAGTTCTACAGGTGTCTTAACTTTGCTATTCATATATTCTTTACAATAGAACCAATCAGATTGTAAAATGAATTTAATGGTTTCTAGGGTGTTAAAATTGGACTTTAATAAATGTTGAGATAGTTCGTTAATGTGTTCACTCTTGGGAGTATCTGAAACATAAAACATTAGGTAACCTTTGGCAAGTTTTGAAGCTGTTGCAGGTTGATTAATTAATATGTTAATGGCATCATGTCCATTCCAATTACCTTTTTCTCCTAGAATATTCTTTTACCCTGAATCATATTCATATTCATCTATATACATTTTTATATGGATAAGGTAGTTCGAAATTATCTGGACTCACGGTTCGGCGACCTGTAAATGCTCTAGCAACTTCTTCAACATCTAGCTGGGTATAGTTGTCAACGCCTACAGTGAATAATTCCAGCAATTCTCGAGCGAAATTTTGATTGGGTTGTTTCTTTTTAGAATGGTAAGCATTTAGAAATTTCATGGAACAGGGTGATTCAGACACGGCATTTAGCAAGGTAGAAAAGTCTGATAAAGCATTTTGTCTGTATGCATCTATTAATAAATCCTGGGCGAAATCCAAATTCCAATTGATATAGGTATATAATGATTCCAGAATAGTGCAAGTTTTTCATTCAGCGGGTTATCGAGGACGGAAAGAGTTTCAAGCCAATCAGCCCGTTTTGTAGCACTAGGCCATTTTTGTCGCCAAGTATCTGTTGATTTTGAAGTTTTACAATCTGAATAAATTTCATTGTGGATTTTTAATCCTTCTATTTTTGGAATAGAGTTTAACAACCAATCAATTAGATAATTTGGATCATTTAATAGTTTTTTGGTTGACGGGTTGTCTAACCATTTTATTTTTGGCCCAAATCCAAATCTGTTTAAAATATGAATATTTTTTGGATTCATGCAAGGATTTTAGAGTTTCTAAATTTTTTGATTAATGGGCTATTACTTTTAATCATATAATATTTTTTAGTCAATGACGATTCAGAATTTTCACTCGAAAAAAAAATTATAAATAATAAAAAAATATCAATCTCAAGATTAACAGAAAAACCCTGAAATTTTACACTTAAAAAGTTCAATTTATTGTATTGTAATTTTTTAAGGATAAGACATTGTATTTTCAAATTTTATTTTACACAAATAAAAGTAACATGTGGATATACAAACATTTTCTTTTTTTTGATTTTAACTATAGAAAATCCTATTAGTTCTAGTTTTTCAATTAACCAATTTATACTTCGTTCTTTTCCTATTTGCCTAGAAAAAACCAAATCATGTAGTTTGTTAAAAATCACCAATGGTGATGAAGCATTTATATCTTTTAAAATTAGCCTTGCACCTGTTTTCATTGAGGTGTAAATATTTTTCAAAAAATCCTCTTGTAAATCCTCGTTAACATGATGTAAAACATCAATTAAAAATATTACGTCATAGTTTCTCATATCTACTGGAAATTGAAATCCATCGTAAATATCAAAAACAATGGAATCATCATCATTATTACAGTTTAACAATAAATTTGCATTATCTGTCAAATTTTTATTAATATCGATGCCTTTTAATAAATTCAACTTTTTATACTTCCTAAGTAAGAATGCAAATTGCCCATTTCCACATCCAATATCAAATACAGATTCATTATCTTGTACTTCATCAATTAACTCTACAATTGGACATATTAACGGCCTATACCTAATCTTTAAAGTTTCTACAAAATTTGCTTGAATACTACTTTTTTTTAGATCGTTAATTAAATTACTATTTTTCATTTATTAAAAACAATGTTTGAACATATTTTCGAATATAATACATATAATATTATTTTACAATAATTGCTATTTATTATGTAAGTGTTTCCTTATTAGAACTGGGTTAGATTCGACTTTTCAATTTTATAAGCCCTCCCCGTAAATAAGACAACCGAAATAAAAGTTTCAGGGGTACTTTAATGCAATATAATAAATTCTTTTGGTGTTAAATCATTGATTTAGTTGTGTGGACGGAAATGGTTGTATTCCCACCTAAAATCTTCAATTTTCTTTTCCACGTCCTCCAAGGATAAGAACCAATTTACATTTAGATATTCATCTCTGAACCTTTCATTGAATGATATTACCTAGGGATTATCTGTAGGTTTTCCGGGCCTTGAGAAGTCCATGGTCACGCAATTTGAATAAGCCCATAAATCAATTTCTTTTGATACAAATTTAGTTCCGTTGACACACTGAATACGCATAGGTTTACAACCCTCAATGGTACAAATACGGCTCAATTCCTCTACTACATCAATACCTTTTAGTGATTTGCCCACCAGCAAACCATGACATATTTTACTGTAGTTGTCCACTACAGTTTATACCCTAAATCTTTCCCCATTGAACAG
>JACCDJ011103330.1_pt1 | contig 10805 bp, 9 predicted proteins | sample 7444481 | NCBI WGS metagenome assembly JACCDJ01 (sample SAMN15323435, study PRJNA562643) | freshwater metagenome | isolation source: river surface water | place: USA:Blue River Watershed | collected 2017-08-15 | reverse complement strand
TCGACCACCAAAGGAGCGGTCGCGAAACCGTATTCCTCTGCACCAAGCAGCGCAGCAATTACCACGTCACGGCCGGTCTTCATTGAACCGTCTACCTGAACCACGATTCGGTCTCGCAGGCCGTTTAGCAGCAGGGTCTGTTGTGCTTCGGCAAGGCCAAGCTCCCAAGGGGTACCGGCGTGCTTTAGCGAGTTCAGTGGACTCGCGCCGGTGCCACCGTCGTGTCCTGAAATCAGTACAACGTCGGCCTTGGCCTTAGCTACACCTGCGGCAACGGTTCCAACACCAAATTGGCTAACCAGCTTCACGTGCACTCTGGCGGCGCGGTTAGCGCGCTTCAGGTCGAAAATCAGCTGCTTGAGGTCTTCGATCGAGTAGATGTCGTGGTGCGGAGGCGGTGAGATCAGCCCTACGCCCGGAGTCGAGTGCCTGAGCTGGGCAATCCACGGGTAAACCTTGTGCGGTGGTAGCTGACCACCCTCACCCGGCTTAGCTCCCTGTGCCATCTTGATCTGAATGTCATCGGCGTGAGTCAAATACATTGAGGTGACACCGAATCGACCGGACGCCACCTGCTTGACGGCACTGCGGCGATTGCGGTCCAAAAGGCGTTCAACAGCTTCGCCACCCTCACCGGTGTTGCTCTTTGCGCCCAGGCGATTCATTGCGATCGCCAGCACCTCGTGGGCCTCTGGAGAAATTGCACCCATCGACATCGCACCGGTGGAGAATCGCTTCACGATCTCTGAAACTGGTTCAACCTCTTCGATTGGAATAGCGGGTCGCACGCCATTCTTGAACGCGAATAGACCGCGAATAGTCATTAGTCGCTCAGACTGGTCATCTACCGCGTGGGTGTATTCCTTGAAGATGTCGTAGCGCTTCTGCTTGGTGGAGTGCTGCAGCTTGAAAATGGTCTCGGGGTTGAAAAGGTGAGGTGGACCCTCGCGACGCCACTTCATCTCGCCACCAACTTCCAACGGCAGGTGAATCTTGGAGGCACCCTCGATTGGGTAGGCAGCGCGGTGACGCTTCTCAATTTCCTGGTGCAGGATGTCTAGGCCAACACCTCCGAGCTTGGTGGTAGTTCCCGTGAAGTACTTGTCGACTAGGTCCTGGCTCAGTCCGATGGCCTCGAAACACTGGGCGCCGCCGTAGGACGCTACCGTCGAAATGCCCATCTTGGACATGATCTTCAAAATGCCCTTACCGAGCGCCTTGACCATGTTCTTGCTCGACCGCTCTGGCGTAATGCCGGTAATCAGGCCCTTGACCACTAGGTCCTCAGCGGTCTCAAGGGCTAGGTATGGGTTGATAGCCGATGCACCGTAACCAATCAGTGTCGCCACGTGCTGCACGTCTCTGGCATCACCACACTCGACAACCAGGCCTGCTTGCAGACGGGTACCCTTGCGAATCAGGTGGTGGTGAACGCTACTGAGCGCCAATAGCGATGGAATCGGAGCTAGCTCTCGATTGGAATCGCGGTCGCTAATGATGATGAAGGTGGTTCCGGCAGCAATCGCTTCATCAACCTCAGCTGCCATTTCGGCGAGCCGCTCTTCGAGCGCTTCGGCTCCATCGTCCACTCGGTAGAGCGCCGAGATGGTGACAGCCTTACCGATGTTGTTTCCCTTGTCGATGTGCTTAATGCGGGCAAGTTCATCGTTGGTGAGAATCGGGAAGTCCATCACGAGCTGCTTAGCATGCTCAGGGGTGGCATCCAGCAGGTTCAAAACTGGCCCGATTGATGCGGTCATCGAGGTGACCACCTCTTCACGAATTGCGTCTAGCGGCGGGTTGGTCACCTGAGCAAACTGCTGAGTGAAGTAGTCAAACAACAGCCTGGAGTGCTGCGAGATTGCTGCAATCGGAGTGTCGGTTCCCATCGCACCAATTGGCTCCTGACCAGATCGGGCCATTGGGGCAATAAATTCTTTTAGATCCTCTTCGGTGTAGCCGAAGACTCGCTGACGACGATTAACTGAGGAGCTGGAATAGCGAACGTGCTCACGCTCCGGTAGGTCACGCAGGTTGATCATGTTCTCTTCGAGCCAAGCTCCCCACGGCTGGGCAGCCGCTACCTCGCTCTTGATTTGATCGTCCTCGATGATCTGACCGGCTGCAGTGTCGATTAGGAACATCTTGCCCGGCTGGAGTCTGCCCTTGCGAACAATCTTCTCGGCTGGGATGTTTGCCACTCCGATTTCGGAGGCGAGAATTATGAAGCCATCTTCAGTCACGACAAAGCGACCTGGGCGAAGACCATTGCGGTCTAGGGTTGCACCCACCAGTGTGCCGTCGGTGAAAATTACGGCAGCTGGTCCATCCCAGGGCTCCATGATCATGGAGTGATACTCGAAGAAATCCCTCAGCTGTGGGTCAAGGTCTAGCTGCTTCTCCCAGGCACCTGGAATCATCATCATCATGGCGTGCGGGAGTGAACGGCCCGATAGCACCAATAGCTCTAGCACTTCGTCAAAGGTCGCCGAGTCTGAGGCTCCGGGGGTAACAATCGGCTTGAGCTGTTCGATGTTGCCCAAGGCATCGCTTCTGAGCTGGGACTCTCGAGCTCGCATCCAGTTGGCATTGCCCTTTACGGTGTTGATCTCACCGTTGTGCGCGATGAAGCGGAACGGGTGAGCCAGCGGCCAGGATGGGAAGGTGTTGGTTGAAAACCTTGAGTGCACCAGCGCGAGCTGGGATTCGAAATCTTCGTCGGATAGGTCTGGGTAGAAAGGCTCAAGCTGCAAGGTGGTGACCATGCCCTTGTAGACCATGGTGCGCATCGATAGCGATGGGTGATAGATGCCGATCTCTCGTTCACTGCGCTTGCGAAGGCGGAACAGCCTTCTCTCAAGCTCAAGACCACTGGAGCCATCGACCGCGGCCACAAATACCTGCTCAATCAGCGGCATTGCAGCACGTGCCAGGTCACCCAAAACCTCTGGCCTTGTTGGCGGCGTGCGCCAACCTAGAACTGAAAGGCGCTCTTCGGCGGCGATTTTTGCAAACTTCGCCTTATCCTCCTCCGCCTCGTTTTCGGAAAGGAAAACCAGTCCAGCGCCGTAGCAGCCGAGCTTAGGAAGTTCGAAGTTGAGAGTCTTTCGGAAGAAGCGATCTGGAAGCTGGGTGAGAATTCCGGCGCCGTCTCCGGTGCCAGCGTCGGATCCAACGGCGCCGCGGTGCTCGAGGTTACGCAGCGAAGACAGGGCCATATCCACGATGTCGTGACCAGGGGTCCCCCTAAGGGTTGCCACCATCGCCAGACCACACGCGTCTTTTTCAGCGCTTGGGTCGTAAAGTCCCTGAGCGGACGGACCTGCGTTGAAGCGCTGAAACGGGCTGGTAGCCGGCATGCGTGTCTCCTATCGAAAAATCAAAAGGGACATCTTCGGCCCAGGTGTCAAAAACTAGATTTCTTGCGGCTCTTTTTCTGTCTTGCTCGGCTTTTTTGCCGAATTGGCGACAGGTTCACGGCCTTCTAGCCAGATGCTCGGTTCTAGGCCGGGGTGGCGGCGCGACTGAACAATCAGGAGGGTCACTCCGATGGCGATTCCGATCAGCGCTGACCAGATATTTACTCGTAGTCCAAGAATAATCTCACTTGGGTCGATTCGGATGCTTTCTATCCAAAGTCGTCCCGTGGAATACAAAATGAAATAGACGGCAAGCTGCTTGCCCCACTGCAATTGCAGGCGCTTTCCTAGGAAAATCAGAAGTGCAGCGGCCGCGAAGTTCCAAATCATTTCGTATAAGAAGGTTGGGTGGAAGGTCAGCCCGGCAGGAAGACCCGCAGGATAGGCGGAATTACCAAACGGAATCTCAAGGCCCCACGGCAGATCAGTTGGGAGGCCGTAGAGCTCCTGGTTGAAGTAGTTGCCAAGGCGCCCAATGCCCTGAGCGATCAAAAGCCCCGGTGCTACCGCATCGGCGACTGCCCAAAAACTCAGACCTGCCTGCTTAGCGCCGTACCAAACACCAATCGCACCAAATAGCAGCGCTCCGTAGATTGCCATACCGCCCTCCCAGATTCGGAAGACGGCTAGCAGGTCAGCCCCCGGGTAGAAGTAGTCATTTGGGTGAGTGATTACGTGATAGAAACGTCCACCGAGAATTCCAGCTGGAACCGCCCAGAGCGCTATGTCTAGGAACAAACCTCGCTCGGCTCCGCGAGCGTGAAGTCTGCTGTCTGCCAACCAGGATGCAATCACAATGCCGGTCAGGATGAACAGGGCATAGAAATGAATGCGAAGCGGTCCGAGATCGATAAAACTGATCTCAGGGGATGGAATGCTGGTTAGAAAATTCACTGGGCTATCCTAATCCGCCGGCAAGCTCTTTGGTCTTTGCTACCAGACCCTGCAAACCACCCTGCTGGTAGGACTTTACAAATGCAGTGCCAACAATCGCGCCATCGGCGTAGCTGTTGACCTCACGCACCTGGTCAGCTGTCGAGATGCCTACCCCGACGCAGGTCGGCGTTGTTCCCAAGGTCTTAACCCGCGAGACGACCGAGCGAGCCAGTCGGTCAAGTTCGGCCCTCTCCCCTGTGATGCCCATGGTTGAAACCGAGTAAACAAATCCCTTTGAGGCTTTGGAGTTATTTGCAACGCGCTCGTCGGAACTGGATGGAGCCACTAGGAAAACTCGGTCAAGACCATGCTGATTCGATAGTTCAATCCAGTCCTTGGCTTCGTCCGGAATCAAATCCGGAGTAATCATGCCTTGCGCACCGGATGCAGCGAGGTCTTCGCTGAATCGCTCAACTCCATACGAAAGCACCGGATTCCAGTAGCTCATTACCAAAAGCGGAGTGTCCACCTTCTCACGCACGCCCTTAATAATTTCGAACAGGTCGCGAAGCTTAAAGCCATTGGCGATTGCTTCTTCGGTTGCATGTTGGATGACTAGGCCGTCCATCACCGGGTCGCTGTAGGGGACACCGATTTCCAGGATGTCGCAGCCGTTCTCGGCCATGGCAACCAGCGAGTCAATACTGTCTTGCTTGGTTGGGTAGCCCGCTGGGTAGTAGCCGACCAGAGTTCCTCGACCAGAGGCACGATTGCGCTCTAAAACTTCGTTTGTAATGCTCACTTGTCCCCCAGCAATCCAAAGTAACGTCCGGCGGTCTCCATGTCCTTATCGCCACGACCGGAGAGGTTTACCAAGACATGTGCTCCGGCCGGTAGCACGGTCGTTAGATGTTTGATGCCAGCTAGTGCGTGAGCGGTTTCAATAGCTGGGATTATGCCTTCGGTTTGTGACAGAAGTCGCATGGCGTTCATCGCCTCTGCGTCGCTGATGCCGAAATAGTTTGCCCGCCCAAGGTCCTTTAGCCAGGAGTGTTCCGGCCCGACACCCGGGTAGTCAAGACCAGCGGAAATCGAATGCGATTCCATAGTTTGGCCATCCTCATCCTGAAGCATGTACGACCTTGCGCCGTGCAGCACGCCTGGGCGTCCCTTCGAGAGCGTCGCCGCGTGCTTCGGAGTGTCAATGCCATCACCAGCGGCTTCAAATCCCCAGAGCGCAACTTCCTGATCATCTAGGAACGGGTGGAAGATGCCGATGGCATTTGACCCGCCGCCGATGCAGGCTGCTACCGCATCCGGCAAGCGGCCAGTGAGTTCTAGCATTTGGGCTCTGGCCTCGATGCCGATTACGGAGTGAAAGTCTCTCACCATGGTTGGGAATGGGTGCGGACCGGCTACTGTCCCAAGCAGATAGTGCGTGCTGTCGACATTCGCCACCCAGTCACGAAGCGCCTCGTTGATGGCGTCCTTTAGGGTCCTAGATCCGGTAGTTACCGGAATAACCTGAGCGCCGAGCAATTTCATTCTCGCGACATTCAGAGCCTGGCGCTCAGTGTCGACTTCGCCCATGTAGACCACACAGTCCAGGCCAAAGTAGGCAGCCGCCGTTGCACTCGCGACGCCGTGCTGGCCAGCACCGGTTTCGGCGATGATGCGCTTTTTTCCCATGCGTTTAGCGAGCAGCGCTTGCCCCATCACGTTGTTGATCTTGTGACTTCCCGTGTGATTCAAGTCCTCACGCTTTAGAAAAATGCGAAGGTCGCCAAATTCTTTGGCAAACCTAGGTGCCTCGGTGATTATCGAAGGACGTCCGGTGTAGTTCTTGTGCAGTTGCGCAAGTTCGAGTTCAAAACTTGGGTCAGCCTTAGCTGCCTGATAGGTCGCCTCAAGCTCATCAAGCGCTGCGATTAGTGGTTCCGCGACAAATCTCCCGCCGAATTCGCCGAAGTATGGCCCAGCCTGAGAACGAAGATTTGTCTGCATGCCCTAAATCCTAAGCAACACTTGTGAACTCTGGGATCAAAATGCTCGGATCCGCGGTGACCAGAGCTTCTCCAACCAGTGCGACATCAGCCCCGGCATTTCGATACCGGACAACATCCGCTACCGCCTTGACCGATGATTCAGCCACTTTGATTGCATCGGGGTTGAGCGCTTGAGCCATTTGCTCAAAAAGACCAAGGTCTGTCTTGAAAGTTTGCAAATCGCGAGTGTTAATCCCAATTAGCTGTGACCCAGCCTCATTGGCAATCGCTATTTCAGCGAGCGTGTGGGTCTCAACCAAAACCCCCAAGCCCAACTGCTTTGCAAACGCTTGAAGGGCAAGGAATCGGTCTTTCGTCAGCCATGCCAAGATCAGTAATACAAAGTCGGCCCCCGCAGCTCTGGCCTCAAGAATCTGATACTCGGTGCTGATGAAGTCTTTGCGCAGCAGCGGAATTCTGACGGCCGATCGCGCCGCTGACAGGTCCTCGAGTTTGCCACCGAAACCCGATTCTTCGGTGAGAACCGAAATCGCGTGCGCGCCAGAGTCCTGATACAGCTTGGCTTGGTCAGCAGCCGAAGGAATTTCGGCTAGAAATCCTCGTGACGGACTGCGTCTTTTGATTTCCGCAATCAGCTTGATGTGGCTGGACTTCTCCAACGCTGCGTAGACATCGACCGGCTTGGGAAGTAGTGAGATTTGATCGAGCAGATTTTGCTCGCTGATGTTGCGCTCTCTTCTTTGAGATGCTGCTAGTGCTGCGTCAAAGAGTTGATTGAGCACTAGTGAGCTTTGGTGTGCTCGCCGCCAACACCGTAACCCGCACGCTTGAGGAACCAGCCAACCGCTGGACCAACTACCGCGAGCACTGCTGAGGCCCAGACCATCGCAGCATTGTCTAGCCAGAAGAACAAGGTTCCGATGCTAAATGCAACGATGACGATAATCACGGTGGTCCAAGACGCTACCGAGTTGCCGTGGCCAGGATCAGTTGAGTGCTGTGACATGTTGTTCTCTTTCGACCCCTAAAGTCTAGCAAGCATCAATTCTGTTCATCCCACAGCGAGCGGTTGTCGATGGACTCCGTTGCTACTTGTTGCCTAACTTCAGCTGTTAATTTGGCGCGGAAGCCAAACAACGTGATCACCGATGCGGCTATTGCTGAAGCAAAAGCGGCAATTCGCGCCCAGCTGTCTCTCACCTCAACACCTGCCTGATGAGACTGGGCATTCATTACACCGCTCAGACGCTCCAGTTCAGCGATTACAACCGAACTCTGCGTCAAATCAGTGGTGATCGTAAGGTAACCCCCAAGCGCCAAAATGACAGCCACTGCTAGCAGCAAGCTGCGTCGAAATTTCCCGTAAAGCGAGATAAATAAAGCGGTTAGCGCTATGGCTGGCAATAAATTCAGCACCGGCACCAGTTGACTCCCGGTGAACTCGTCAGCCCCAACTACTAACCACGGCAGGTTCACCAGAACCCACCAGAGGGCAATGCTGGCTGCAATCGTGAAGTTTTTAGCGCGCATGACCCATCGCATTCGCAGCTGCGATTGCCTTCAGCATTACCGCTGCCTTGGCACCAGTCTCGGCGTATTCGCTCTCCGGCACCGAATCCAAAACAATCCCAGCCCCAGCCTGAATTCTGGCAACACCATCACGAATGAACGCGGTACGGATTGCAATCGCCAGGTCGGTATTGCCTCGGAAGTCAAAGTAGCCGACGACGCCACCAAAGAGACCTCGGTAGCTTGGTTCGAGATCGTGAATTATCTCCAGAGCCCTTGGCTTAGGTGCTCCAGAAAGCGTCCCGGCCGGGAAGGTAGCTCTCAGGGCTGCGACCGGTCCCTGATCTGGTCGTAGCTCACCCTCAACGGTTGACACCAGGTGCATGATGTGGCTGAACCGGTGAATTTGCATGAATTCTGTTACCTGAAGGCTCGCTGGGTCGCATACCTTGAGCAAGTCATTTCTTGCCAGGTCAACCAGCATCAGATGCTCGCTTTGCTCTTTGGCATCTGCCAAAAGTTCCTCCGCCAATCTGATGTCGGTAGAGGTGTCCACGCCCCTTGGTCTCGAGCCAGCGATTGGGTGCATGATGGCTTTGCCTTGAGAAACCTTTACCAGAGCCTCAGGACTCGATCCCACAATCGTGAAGTCACCGGCGGCATCCTGCCAGCGAGTTAGATACATGTAGGGGCTTGGGTTTAGCGCCCGCAGTGCACGATAGACCTCAATCGCATCGACCTTTACCTCTTGGTCAAAGCGCTGTGAGAGCACAACCTGGAAGACATCCCCCAACCTCACGTGGTGCTTTGCCCTATCTACCTGATCTAGAAAGTCTTGCTCGGCCGTGCGCTTTGTGAATTCAGCCTGGGGCCAGCTGGGCTCGGAGATCAGCGCTGGAGTTGGCTCACGCAGTGCGCGTTCGACCTCGGCCATTTCGGACACAACCTGGTCGTAGTTGGCCTCCAGGTTGGATCCATCAACGAAAACCACTCCAACCAAAATCAGTTCTGCACTGAGGTGATCCATCACAATCAACTGGCTGAACTGGTTGAAGGCCAAAAGCGGAACCTCATAGTCAGCCGGCTTGGAGCTAGGAAGTTTCTCCAACAGATTTACCGCTCCCCAGCTGACGAAGCCAACCAGGCCTGAGCTCAGCGGGAAATCCACCGGCGTAGAGTGCCAGCTGGACTGTAGAGCTTCGAGGGCATCAAGTGGATCTTGGGGTAAATCGCCAACGGGCAAGGCGCTGTGCTCGGAAGTCCAGGTAACCGAGGTCTCAGCCGCAATTAGTTGGCCTCGGGATCTAACACCGATAAACGAGTAGCGACCCCATACTCCCTGCTCTGCAGACTCCAGTAAAAACGTATTGGGCCGCTGGTCGCAAAGCTTTTGGTAAATACCCAGCGGGGTCTCGGTGCCGGCAAAAAGTCTCTTACTTATTGGAATTACGTTGTAGTCCTGGGAGAGTTCACGCACCTGATCAAGGCTCAGCATCAGTTCTCCTCAAAACAAGTCTTGGTGCCGTTATGGCAGGCAGGGCCCAAGGTCTTTACCTGAGCTAGCACAGTATCTCCATCGCAGTCCAGGCTTAGTTCAACCACTTCCTGAAAATTGCCCGAAGTCTCCCCTTTTAGCCAGCGCTGGTTTCGAGATCTCGAAAAATAAACCATCTTGCCGGTCTCTATAGTCTCTACAAGAGTCTCACGCGACGCGTATGCCAGCATCAAAACTTCTTTGGATGTGACATCCTGTGCGATCACGGCAACTAGGCCACTCTCGTCAAATTTCACCTTGCTCAGATCTAGCTTTCTCATCTCACCTCTAAACCAGCAGCCCGCATACTTTGTTTCACGTCTGCAATGGTAAGCAAGCCTTCGTGGAAGACACTTGCCGCGAGCAGTGCGTCAGCTCCTGCGTTTGCAGCTGCCACAAAGTGCTCCAACTTGCCAGCTCCACCGGATGCGATAACCGGGACGCTGGAAATCTCCTTGATTCGGGAAATCAACTCCAGGTCAAAGCCGTCTCGAGTGCCATCGGCATCGATGCTGTTCACCAGCAGCTCTCCAGCGCCGAGGTCCTGCACCCGGCGCACCCATTCCATTGCATCCAAGTCGGTGAGTTCACGGCCGCCATTTGAGGTCACGCCAAAACCCGATGGGGTACTTGCGCGCTTTAGATCTAAGGAGATGACCAAGACCTGATTGCCGTGCTCCGCTGAAATCTCCGATAGCAGATCGGGTCGTCTGATACCGGCTGAGCCAACTGACACCTTGTCGGCACCGCTCTCTAGCAAGCGCGAGACATCCTCAACCTCGCGAATACCGCCGCCAACTGTGAGGGGGATGAATACCTGCTCAGCGCACCTGGTAACCATGTCCATCGTGGTGCCACGATTCTCATTGGTAGCTGCCACATCCAGAAAAGTCACTTCATCCGCACCTTGCAGGTAGTAGCGGCTGGCAAGCTCCACCGGGTCACCAGAGTCTTTTAGATTCTGGAAATTCACACCTTTTACGACCCGCCCTGCTGCCACATCAAGGCAGGGTATGACTCGAATTGCGGGCACTAGATTCTCGCGGCGTGGATCGCGCTCACCAAAATAGCGCGAGCCCCGATTTCGTAGAGCTGATCCATGATTTGGTTAGTCTGATCGGCCCTGACCAACGCACGAACCGCGACCCAATTCTGATCAGCAAGTGGCGAGATGGTTGGCGACTCAATTCCCGGAGTGAGCTTGCTGGCCGCTTCAACGAGTTCAACCGGGCAGTCATAATCAAAAATCACGTACTCACGCGCCACGATTACGCCCTGGAGTCTGCGCAACAGCTTTGAGGCCTCATTGGCCTTGCCGGGTGCGCAAATCAACCTAGCGGTGGACTTGAGGATAACCGGTCCAAAGATGGCCAATCCCGCCTTGCGCAGGGTGTTTCCGGTGGAAACCACGTCGGCTACCGCATCGGCAACGCCGAGTTTTACCGCGGACTCCACTGCGCC
>JACCDJ011416200.1_pt1 | contig 10811 bp, 6 predicted proteins | sample 7444481 | NCBI WGS metagenome assembly JACCDJ01 (sample SAMN15323435, study PRJNA562643) | freshwater metagenome | isolation source: river surface water | place: USA:Blue River Watershed | collected 2017-08-15 | reverse complement strand
GTGGCTTCGCCTACATGCCGAATGCCAAGGCCATAAATAAAGCGCGGCAATGTGGTTTGCTTGGAGGCTTCCAGTGCATTCAATACATTGATGGCCGATTTTTCGGCCATGCGGTCTAACTGAACCAATGAAGTTAAACCCAATTTGTACAAGTCGGGCAAGGTGCTGACGACGCCAGCATCCACCAATTGATCAATGAGCTTTTCGCCAAGACCATCGACTTCAACCGCGCGCCTTTGGGCAAAATGCAAAAAGGCTTGTTTGCGCTGTGCGCTGCAAAACAATCCGCCACTGCATCGGTAGTCAGCCTCGCCTTCGTCGCGCAGCGCTGGGCTGCCGCAGACAGGGCAAATTCTGGGCATGGTGAAAATTTCGGCATGGCTCTGGCGTTTTTCAATGACCACGCCCACCACCTCGGGAATGACATCGCCAGCGCGCCTCACAATGACTGTATCGCCCACACGCACATCCTTGCGACGCGCTTCGTCTTCGTTGTGCAAGGTGGCATTGGTGACTGTAACGCCACCCACAAACACAGGCGCAAGTTTGGCCACTGGCGTGAGTTTGCCTGTTCTGCCCACTTGAACATCGATGGCCTGAACAGTGGTGAGTTCTTCTTGCGCTGGAAATTTATGCGCCACAGCCCAACGCGGTTCACGCGTCACAAAGCCCAACTTTTCTTGCAAGGCCAGGTCATTGACTTTGTAGACCACACCATCAATGTCATAGGGCAAGGCATCGCGCTCGGTGGCAATGCGTTCGTGAAAACCAATGAGCCCTGCTGCACCACTCACACATTGAGTTTGGCTAGCCACCGGGAAGCCCCATGATTTGAGGGTTTGCAGTAAATCAAAATGTGTTTGAAAAGGCACCTGTTGCTGAGGCCAACCCACCACCTCGCCCAAGCCATACGCAAAAAAACTCAAGGGTCTTTGTGCAGCAATGTTGGAGTCGAGTTGGCGGACCGCACCCGCTGCAGCATTGCGCGGATTGACAAAAGTTTTCTCCCCTTTTGCGCCTTCCGAAATTTTGATGAGCTGCCGCTGGTTGAGCGCATCAAAATCATCACGTCGCATGTAAACCTCACCGCGCACCTCCAAAACTTCGGGAAGTCCTTGCGCAGACGGTGAAATTTGAAGTGGAATTTGTCCAATGGTTTTGATGTTGTGCGTAACGTCTTCCCCGTACTCACCGTCTCCGCGTGTAGCCGCTTGAACTAGTAGCCCTTTTTCATAACGCAAACTCATGGCCAAGCCATCAAACTTCAGCTCGGCCACATAGGCAACATCTGGATCGGTGTCGGTCAATGACAGTTCTCGGCGCACGCGCGCATCGAAGGCACTGGCACCGCTTGACTCATTGTCAGTTTCGGTTCGAATGCTCAACATGGGCACTTGATGCCGCACCGTTTGAAACTCGGGCAACACAGCACCACCCACTCGCTGTGTGGGCGAATGGGGTGTTTGAAGTGAGGGGTGTTTTTGCTCTAAGGCCTGCAGTTCACGAAACAAGCGGTCGTACTCTGCATCAGGCACTTCGGGCGCATCTAGGGTGTAGTAGCTGTACGCATATTTATGAAGCAGTTGGTGCAATTGCTGAGCGCGCTCAGTATCTAGCGCTAAAGCAGAAGCGCCCTTCTCTTCGCCTGCGTCAGAGAACAAATCAAGATTCACGATGGCTTAAGAGAACAGACGACGGGCTTGCGGTGAGCCAGCTGACAACTCGCGTTGGTCCAATGCGTCGTAGAGGTGTTCTAGATCGGTGGCAATGGCGTTCAGATCGGCTTCTGTCAGGGCATGGCCTGCACCATCGGTAATCAGTCCGTCCATTTCATTGCCCAGAATGCGCGCTGCTTCACGCAAACGCGCAAATGCATTTTCATCACGCGGAACTTGAGGCACATCTAAGCTGAGTGTGAACTCACGAATGGCAGACAAGGCTGGGTCGTCTGCCATGGCCGCTTGGGTATCAAACGACAAAGACAAAATGGGCGGAAGTCCTTGAACGGGTGCCGCCAAAACCATGCGGCCAGGAATGACACCGGCCACAAAACCCCAACGTGCCGCATTTTGGTGGATGTAGCCAGGGCTCCAAGCGGCGGCAGTGGCAACCACTGTAAAGCTAAGCTGGGCATCGTGCTCACTGGCAAATTGATCGAGTTCGCGGGCGCGAGCCACTTCTTCCAACATGTCTGAAGACTCAGGCGAACCATTGATGGCGTCGGCAAATGCCTGGGCTTTGATGACAAATTCTGAAAACTCAATTTCATTCAAGGCGCCCACGCGGTTGGCCAATTGAATGCCTGCTTGAAATGCGTGGTAACGGTGACCCGCAATCGGTGTTTCCCATTCGCCGGTGTTGTCGTTCAAACCTTCAACGGCAAACGGCTTGGTGCCCACACGCCGCGTAGCTGGCAAGGCCGCCAGTGCAGCATCGCCCGACACTTGGTTGTCAACTTCAATGGCGGCAATCACGTCAATGAGTGCGTCCAATGGTGGTTTTTTTTCTGGAACGGGCAAGATGCTCAGGGCGTCGTCCAAAAAAGCCGGATCTTGCGGCCCTTTTGATTCATCATTGCCGTCGAGGGTGGGATCTTTGCCAGCGGCAACACTGTCGGGCGATGCCTGACGCGGCGCATTTTGCCTGGCTGTCCACAAGTTATAAATAACCACCCCCACCAGCGTCAGTCCACCGACAAGGGCCAAACTGTTTTGCAATGAGCTCATGTGTGTTTGTGCTTCAAGTTGATTGAAAGAAGTCTTTGAATCAGGTGAGTTCGGCCATCGAAACAGCCGCTTCCATGTCGACTGCCACAATGCGCGAGACGCCTTGCTCTTGCATCGTAACGCCAATCAATTGCTCTGCCATTTCCATGGCAATTTTGTTGTGACTGATGAACAAGAACTGTGTTTCTTTGCCCATGCTCTTGACCAATTTGGCATAGCGCTCGGTATTGGTATCGTCCAGTGGCGCGTCCACCTCGTCTAGCAAACAGAATGGTGCTGGGTTGAGTTGGAAAATAGCGAACACCAAGGCAATGGCCGTCAAGGCTTTTTCGCCACCCGACAACAGGTGAATGGTTTGGTTCTTTTTGCCAGGTGGCTGCGCCATCACCTGAACACCAGAATCCAAAATTTCGTCACCGGTCATAACCAGACGTGCGTTGCCACCGCCAAAGAGTTCTGGGAACATGCGACCAAAATGCTCGTTCACAATTTTGAAAGTGCCGCCCAAAAGGTCACGGGTTTCAGCGTCAATTTTTCGGATGGCATCTTCCAAAGTGTTCATGGCTTCGGTCAAGTCGGCCGTTTGCGCATCCAAGAAAACTTTGCGTTCGCGGGCCGTACTCAACTCTTCCAGGGCAGCCAAGTTGACCGCACCCAATGCAGCAATTTCACGGTTTAAACGGTCAATTTCTGACTGCAAACCCGTCAAGCGCACAGCGCCTTCTTCAATCGACTTTGCCAGTGCTTCAAGGTCGGCTTCGGCATCTTGCAAGAGTTGTGTGTACTGCTCGAGTCCCAAGCGCGATGCCTGTTCTTTGAGTTGCAGATCGGTAATGCGTTGGCGCAATGGATCGAGTTCACGTTCAAAACTCATTCTGCGCTCGTCGCTGGCTCGCAGTCTGGCAGTCAGGTCATCGTACTCACTGCGCTTGGCGCCCAAAACTTGTTCGCGCTCCATTTTGATGGCCAAGGCATTTTGCAGGCCTGCTTGTGCAGCTGCGTCTGTCAGGCGAGAGAGCTCGTCTTTGGCGCGCTCTTGCTCGGCATGAATCGATTCAATTTGCTGCCCCGCAGTTTCGAGGCCGCGCTGCAATTCTGATCGTCTGGCCTCTAGGCTTCGCTGCGAGAAAGTGGCCTCTTGAGCCAAGCGTTCAAGGGTACGCTGTTGCTCACGACATTCGGACAATTTGCGCTCGGCTTCAATGACACGCTCATCAAGTTGGGCATGCCGCTCTTGGCTGTCTGCCAACTGCATGTCGAGCTCTTCAAAGCGTGCTTCTGCGGTCATGCGGCGTTCTTGCAGGTCTTCCAAACTCAAATCAACTTCTGTAAGGTCGCCAGCAATTTGCTCGCTGCGTGCACGCGTTTGTTCAGCCCATTGGGTAAGGCGCAGAGTTTCAACTTGCAGTTCGTGTGCTTTGGACTGCGCTTCGGTGGCTTCTTGACGAACAGAGACCAAGCGCTGTGCGGCATCTGAGTAGGCAGCTTCGGCACGGACCGATGCAGAACGCGTTTCCTCAGCAATCAAGGTTTGTGCACGCAGTTGCTTTTCGAAGTTTTCGATGTCTTGCGCACGGGCAAGCAAACCTGCTTGCTCTGAATCGGGCGCATAGAAACTGACACTGTGTTTGCCAATGGCATGACCCGACTGCACCACAAAGCATTCGCTGCCTTGCAGTTGATCACGCCAAGCCATGGCATCTTCTAAGGAAGGCGCCGTGAAATAGCCTTGCAACCAATCGGTGAGCAATGCCGACAAGCCTGCATCGGACAAGCGAAGCAAATCTGACAAAGGTTTGCAAGCGGATGGCAAGCCTTTGCGGGCTACGGTTGTGCTGGCATTGGGGGGTGAGTAAAAGGACAGCTTGGCTGGTGGTGCGTCAGAGGCAAATGACTTCACCATGTCTAAGCGCGATACTTCCAAAGAGGAAAGACGCTCGCGCAGTGCCGACTCCATGGCATTTTCCCAGCCAGGTTCCATGTGGATTTTGCTCCACAGGCCTTGCAAGTTGTCTAAGCCGTGCTTACCCAACCAAGGCTTTAATTTGCCATCGGTCTTAACTTTTTCTTGAAGCGATTTGAGGGCGTCAATTTTGGCACTCAGGTCGGCCAGCTTGGCGGACTCGTCATTGACGGCTTGTTGCTTGTTGCGACGCTCTTGGTCAAGCAAAGGCGTTTGAGTTTCGAGCTCGGCCAATCTGGCACTGCTCTCTTTGGACAAGGCCTCGGCTTGCGCTGACTGTGCTTGCAAGTTGACCAAGCGCTGTTCGTCTGGCGCATCCAAGGCATTGCGGTCGGCCACCAATTTTTCGCGGCGCAAAGTCAGTTGTCTGCTTTGGTCTTCAATGTTGCGCTGATCGGCAGCCAACACCTGAATTTGTTGCTGCACCTGAACCACGCTGCCGCGTTGCTCATTGGCTTTGGCTTGTGCTTGGCGTAAGGCCTCTTCCAAATCGGGCAAGGCTTGCGCTTGGTCTTCGACCTGTGCCGCCAAGGTCATCGATTGGTCTTCGGCTTGGAGCGCTTGCTCGGCCAAAGATTCAAGTTCGGCTTGCGCCTGAATTTGCCGATCGGACCAATCGGCCGATTGGGCTTGAAGTTGGGCCAAACGCTGTTCTGCGCGCTGACGGCCTTCCACCACAAATCGAATTTCGGCCTCCAACTTGCCGACTTCGGCGCTGGCTTCGTACAACAAACCTTGTGCTTGATTGACTTGATCGCCGGCCGCATAGTGCGCTTGACGAACAGTTTCGAGATCGGATTCGACATGCCTGAGATCGGCAATGCGCGCTTCTAAATCAATGACGGCCTTGTCGACATCGGCCTTGATTTTGACTTGGTCAGATTCGGCATCGGCCCGCTTGATGAACCAGAGTTGTTGTTGCTTGAGGGTGGCGTCGGCTTTGAGGTTGTTGAAACGTTGCGCCACTTCGGCTTGCTTTTCCAACCTTTCCAAATTGGCATTGAGTTCGCGCAGGATGTCTTCGACGCGGGTTAGGTTTTCGCGGGTATCAGACAGCCGATTTTCGGTTTCGCGGCGGCGCTCCTTGTACTTAGAAACGCCAGCGGCCTCTTCTAAAAACAAGCGCAATTCTTCTGGACGCGATTCAATGATGCGGCTGATGGTGCCTTGACCAATGATGGCGTAGGCGCGTGGCCCCAAACCGGTGCCCAAAAACACGTCCTGAACGTCGCGGCGACGAACGGGTTGGTTGTTGATGTAGTAGCTGCTATTGCCATCGCGGGTTAAAACCCGTTTGACCGCAATTTCGGCAAATTGGCCCCATTGGCCACCTGCGCGGTGGTCGGCATTGTCAAACACCAATTCGACACTGGCGCGGCTGGCCGCTTTGCGGGTGTTGGTGCCGTTGAAAATAACGTCTTGCATGGACTCGCCACGCAGTTCGGATGCCTTTGATTCACCCAGAACCCAGCGGCATGCGTCCATGATGTTGGATTTGCCGCAACCATTGGGGCCAACAACGCCTACCAACTGGCCAGGAAGCACAAAGTTTGTGGGTTCTGCGAAGGATTTGAATCCTGATAATTTGATGGAATTAAGGCGCACAGCAGTCAGAATTTGGGTCAAAAGGCACACCTTGTGCCTGAAGCCTCCATGTTAACCGACCCAAACGCAAAACAGACCCCAAAATGAGCTGAAATTCGCCCAATAAACCGATCCAGTATCCCGGATAATTGGGGGATGAATCCCCTATTGGCCTCCCTCCAGCCCTACCCCTTTGAACGCCTGCGACAGTTGTTTGCGGGCGTCACCCCCAACCCCCAGCTGCCTCACATTAGCCTGGGCATTGGCGAGCCCAAGCACGCCACACCAGAATTCATCAAAAAAGCCCTTTCTGCTTCTTTAGACACCGCTTTATCGGGCTACCCTGCCACTGCGGGTGAGTTGCGCATGCGAGAGGCGTGCGCTCAGTGGCTGCAAAGACGCTATCGCATTGAAATCAATGCGGCCACACAGGTACTGCCAGTCAATGGGTCGCGTGAAGCCTTGTTTTCATTGGCCCAAGCTGTCCTCAACCCGACCCAAGCCGGTGGCATTGTGATCAGCCCCAATCCCTTCTATCAAATTTACGAAGGCGCCACATTGTTGGGCGGCGCACAGCCTTATTACGTACCCAACACAGCCGACAACAACTATGCGGCCAATTGGGACGACGTCCCAGGGGATGTCTGGGCCAAAACGCAGCTTTTGTTTGTGTGCTCTCCTGGCAATCCAACGGGCAAAATCATGCCCTTGGACGAATGGCAAAAACTCTTCAAGTTGAGCGAAAAATACGGCTTTGTCATTGCATCCGATGAGTGCTACAGCGAAATTTATTTCCGCGACGAACCCCCTTTGGGCGGCCTTGAAGCAGCCAGCCTGTTGGGCTACAAAGATTTCAAACGCTTGATTGCATTTACCAGCTTGTCTAAGCGCAGCAATGTGCCGGGCCTCCGAAGTGGTTTTGTGGCTGGCGATGCCGCCATTCTCAAAGACTTTTTGCTTTACAGAACCTACCACGGTTGCGCCATGAGTGGCGTGGTGCAAGCAGCCAGCATTGCCGCTTGGAACGATGAAGCCCACGTGGCTGAAAACCGTAATTTGTACCGAACCAAATTTGGACAAGTCACGCCCGTATTGGCCGAGGTCATGGACGTCAAATTGCCCGATGCCAGCTTTTACCTATGGGCCGGTGTGCCAGATGCTTGGCACAACAGCGACACAGACTTTGCTCGCGAACTTTATGCAGCAGAACATGTGACCGTCTTGCCAGGCAGCTACATTGCCCGCGAGGCCCATGGCTTTAACCCTGGCCAAGGCCGCGTACGCATGGCTTTGGTGGCCGAAACAGCCGAGTGCTTAGAAGCAGCACACCGAATTGCCCGTTTTATTCGATCAGGTCGCCCCACATGAGCAACACACTGAGATTGACAGAACAACTGATGGCCATGCCATCCGTCACGCCCACCGATGGTGGCTGTACGGCATTGATTCAATCGCATTTAGACCCCCTGGGATTTGAATGCGAGGTGATTGATTGCGGCCCCGATACTTTCAGAGTTAAAAATTTGTGGGCCAAGCGTGCAGGCTCGTCTGGCAAAACGCTGGCCTTTGCGGGTCACGTCGATGTCGTGCCAACAGGTCCTTTGAGCCAATGGACCAGCGACCCCTTCACACCTACTCACCGGGACGGCAAGTTGTATGGTCGCGGTGCCTGCGACATGAAAGCCTCACTGGCTGCCATGGTGGTAGCCACGCAAGAGTTTTTGAAAGAAACGCCTCAGCCCGCATTGGGCATTGCGTTTCTGCTGACCAGCGACGAGGAAGGCCCTGCGCTTGACGGCACCGTGCGTGTTTGCGAGCTGCTCAAATCAAGAAATGATGCGCCCGATTTCTGCATTGTGGGCGAGCCCACTTCTGTTAAAAAAACAGGTGACATGATCAAGAATGGCCGCCGTGGCTCACTCAGCGGCAAGCTCAAAGTTATTGGCATTCAAGGCCACATTGCTTACCCTCAATTGGCCGACAACCCGGTGCACAAAGCAGCGCCTGCCATAGCCGAATTGGCCAGCACTGTGTGGGACACAGGCAATGACTTTTTTCCACCCACCACATGGCAAATTAGCAATGTGCATGCGGGCACTGGTGCTACCAACGTCATTCCAGGCGAATTTGTCATTGATTTCAACTTCCGTTTCTGCACAGAGTCCACTGCCGATTCTTTGAAGCAACGCTTGACCGACATACTGAACAAACACCAACTCAAATTCGATATTGAGTGGACCTTGGGCGGTCTGCCCTTCCTTACCACCCCTGGCAGTTTGGTCGACATGGTGCAAGAAGCTATTGTGCAAGTTACTGGCATACAAACCGAGTTGTCCACCACGGGCGGCACAAGCGATGGTCGTTTCATTGCGCAAATTTGCCCTCAAGTCATTGAGCTTGGCCCACCCAACGCCACCATCCACAAAATTGACGAACATGTAGCGGTGGCCGATTTAGAGCCCTTGAAAGAAATCTACAAACAAGTTTTGATCAAACTCAATCAAGCCTGCATGGCAGACAGCAGCGCTGCGCGCTAATGCCATGAAACTCACGCAACTCATTGAAGAGAGTGCCGCACATCTTGACGCTGCCAAGGTGGCCTATGGTCATGGCACTTTGAATGCCCACGATGAAGCCACCTGGCTCATTTTGTGGCAACTGAAAATGCCATTGGACATGGAAGTCTCCGATGACACTTCTGTTTCTGAATCCCAAATATTGGCGTGTCAACATTTGATTCAGCAAAGAATTTCAACCCGCAAACCAGCGGCCTATCTGACGCATGAAGCTTGGCTGCAGGGCATCCCGTTTTATGTGGATGAGCGAAGCATCGTTCCGAGAAGCTTTATTGCTGAGCTCATCGCCGATGGCGCTTTTGATGGCTGGCTCAAAGAAAGTAGCCACCAATTTTTAGACCTTTGCACAGGCAACGGCAGCTTGGCCGTCTTATGTGCCATGGCATACCCCGACATCGCTGTGGTGGCGGCTGACATTTCTGACGATGCACTGGCTGTTGCCAAAATCAATGTTGAGAAACATGACCTGCAAAGCCGAATTGAACTTGTCCAGAGCGACGGCTTAAACAACATCCAGGGCCCTTTTGATTGCATCATTTGCAATCCACCCTATGTGTGTCAAGCCAGCATGAATGCATTGCCGCAAGAGTTTCAAGCCGAGCCCCTGCTGGCTTTGGCGGGCGGTGAAGACGGTATGGATTTTGTGCGTCAACTGTTCAAAGATTTGCCCCATCGAATGAATCCTGAAGCCATTTTGATTTTGGAAATTGGCAACGAGCGTGAGCACTTTGAGAATGCATTTCCAACGCTTGAAGCCGTCTGGTTAGAAACCAGTGCCGGAGAAGATCAAGTTTTGTTGCTTACGCGTGAAGCCTTGCTCAAAGTGCCGTCATGAGCCATGTTGAAGTCGTCCAGTTCATCGTCTTTTGCCGTCCATGCCATTCAGTCAAGCGCTGATTGGCAATTGTTTGAAGACCTGCTTCGGACCTACGCCAATACCGACTTGGACGAACCCAAGCTCAGTACCATTTGGAAAGATCTAGAAAATTTGCAGGCCAGGTACGCGCCACCTGTAGGAGCATCTGTGTTACTGCATTTTCAAGATGGCCATGCTGATCAGGTGGTGGGATGCGGTGCCATCACGCATACCGATGTCAAAAATACGTGTGAAATTAAACGGCTCTATATTCAGCCCAACTTTAGGGGCCGTGGCGGATCCAAAGTTTTAATTCAAGCGCTTCTGCAGAAAGCACAGCAGGATGGCTATGATCAAGCGGTCCTGAGTACTTGGCAATCCAATCACACAGGCTTGGCACTCTACAAATCTATGGGTTTTGTAACTGTGCCCTCTTTTAAACACCACCCCAACCAACAATTGATTTATCTGGGTCGCCCTCTTCATGGCGGCCTTGCTCAAGCTCTTTCATGATTCAACTGAAAAACGTCACCCTGCGTCGCAGTGCCAAAGTCTTGCTCGATGCCGCATCGGTCACGATCAATCCTGGCGAAAAAGTCGGCTTGGTCGGTCGCAACGGTGCAGGCAAATCGACTTTGTTTGCACTCTTCAATGGCACGCTCAACGAAGACGGCGGTGATTTTTCAGTGCCCAAGCAATGGCGCTTGGCCCAAGTGGCCCAAAACATGCCAGAGACCGATGAAAGCGCCACCGATTTTGTGTTGGGTGGCGATACCAGGCTGGCCGAACTTCGTGCGGCCTTGCATGCAGCAGAGCAATCAGAAGATGGCATGGCAATGGCGCATGCCCACGTCGATTTGGCCGATGCCGGTGAACACGATGCCGTCCCAAGGGCTCAATCACTCATTTTGGGCTTGGGTTTTAGGTCTTCAGAACTCGATCAACCCGTTAACAGTTTTTCTGGTGGATGGCGCATGCGTTTGCAATTGGCGCGTGCACTGATGTGCCCCTCCGATTTGTTGCTGCTTGACGAACCCACCAACCACTTGGACTTGGATGCCTTGGTATGGCTAGAAGCCTGGCTAAAACGCTACAGCGGCACCATG
>JACCDJ010378690.1_pt1 | contig 10811 bp, 9 predicted proteins | sample 7444481 | NCBI WGS metagenome assembly JACCDJ01 (sample SAMN15323435, study PRJNA562643) | freshwater metagenome | isolation source: river surface water | place: USA:Blue River Watershed | collected 2017-08-15 | reverse complement strand
TTTATTTCTCCTCACCCTAAAGATTTTACTGAAGATGTAATTGAGGCAATGGCTGAAACTCCAAATGTTATGCCTCACTTGCATATGCCACTACAATCTGGAAGCGACAAAATATTAGCCAGCATGAAAAGAAGTTATCGAACAAGTAAATATCTAGGAATTTTAGATAAAGTTAGAGAAAGAATTCCTGATGCAGCCATCACAACAGATATTATTGTTGGCTTCCCAGGTGAGACTGAAGAAGATTTTCAAGACACAATCAAACTAGTTCGAGAAGCCAGATTTGCTACAGCTTTTACTTATCAATATTCCAAGAGACCTGGAACTCCAGCAGCTGAAATGCCTGACCAAATTTCACCAGAAGTAATTTCTGAAAGATACAACAGACTTACTGAAGTTGTTAACGAAGTGATGCTGGAAGAAAATCAAAAACAAGTGGGAAAAATTGTTGAAGTTTTAGTTACAAACCACGAAGGGAAAAAAGATGAGGCTAATGCAAAACTTTCTGGTCGTGCAAAGGATAACCGATTAGTTCACTTTAATTTTGAATCTGAACAAGAAATTAGACCAGGGGATTTGGTAGAAGTAGAAATAACTTATGCGGCACCGTTTTTCTTACTTTCAGATAAACCAATTCTTAAAATAAAAAAAACTAGAGCAGGCGATATTTTCAGTCAGAGCAAAAGTGTCGATAAATCAGACAAAGTTCTTTTGGGTTTTCCCACTTTGGTTCGGTCATAAATTTTGAAAGTAATTGCAATTGTCGGGCCTACCGCTGTAGGAAAGACCGCACTTTCTTTAGAAATTGCCGAAAAATTATCAGCCGAAATTATTAACGCTGATGCTATGCAAATTTACAAGGGTATGGATATTGGAACAGCTAAATTACCTTTGTCCCAACGAAGAGGAATCGTTCATCATCAAATAGATGTGTTAGACCCAAGTGAAGAAGCAAACGTATCTCAATATCAAAAACAAAGTCGTGAAATTATCAATAATTTACTTAGCAAAAATGTACAACCAATATTGGTCGGGGGAAGTGGGCTCTATGTAAATTCAGTATTGGAAGATCTTGAATTTCCTGGAACAAACCTAGAGGTGCGGGCAAAGTATGAAGAGATACTTGACGAAAAAGGTGTAGAAGCTCTCTTTCAGATGCTCAGGGAAATTGATCCAAAAGCTGCAGAAAATATTTTGCCAAATAATGCACGAAAAATAGTAAGAGCACTTGAGGTAAATGAAATTACCGGAAAAACCTTTAATGCAAAACTTCCGGAACCTTCACCAATTTTTCCAGATGTCCGCATCGCTTTGGATATGCCAAGAGATTTATTGGATCAAAGAATTACTGATCGGGTACACCAAATGTTTGAAGAAGGTTTTGTCGATGAGGTTAAAAGTCTTGAAAAGAACTTGAGACTTGGTAAAACTGCCTTCAGAGCTTTGGGTTATTCGCAAGTTCTTTCTCTTTTATCTGGAGAGATCAGTGAGGATGAAGCCATAACGTTGACCATCAATGCAACGAAGAAGTTCGCCCGCAGACAACTTTCCTGGTTTAGAAGAGACCCTCTAATTCATTGGCTGGATGCAACTAGTCCCGATCTTTTCGCGCAATCACTTAGACTAATTGGATGAGCGCAATCGTTAAGTACACCAAGGGTCATGGAACTAAAAACGATTTTGTCTTGATAGAAGACCTGAATGACACCCTCAAACTCACGGAAAAACTAATAACCCAAATATGCGATAGAAAAAATGGGATTGGCGCTGATGGAATCTTAAGAATTGTTAAGAAGCAAGATCAATACTTTATGGACTATCGAAATGCCGATGGATCAATTGCTGAAATGTGTGGCAATGGTGCTCGTGTTTTTGCCCAATATCTATTTATTAATAAATTAATCACTGAAAAAGAATTTGATTTCAATACCAGGGCCGGTTTAGTTAGCGCTCAAATTCATGAACCAGGTGACATAAGTGTGACTATGGATGAGGCCAAACTTCGTGGAAAAGTTGTTGAGGTGTCGGTTAATGGCCATAAATTTAATGCTCAAGCAGTTGATGCCCCCAATCCTCACGCAGTAGCTTTTGTCCCTGATCTTGGAAGTATTGGAGATTTAAAAACTGCACCAGTTGTATCTCCAGCAGAAGTATTTCCAACTGGAGTAAATGTTGAATTTGTTACAAAAATTACTGACGATCACGTAGCCATGCGAGTACACGAGCGAGGCAGTGGGGAAACTCTTTCCTGTGGAACAGGAGCTTGTGCAGTTGCTGCGGTTGTGCGTGAACAAAGTGGGAAAAAAATTAATAGCATCCAAATTGATTTACCAGGTGGAAATCTAAAGATAATTTTCAGTGACGGAAAAATGATTATGCGAGGACCTGCTGTTCTGGAAGAGACTGGAACATTGCCTGAAAGTTGGTTTGCTAATTAAATATGGCTGAATCAATTGATACTGGCCAATTAGATTTACAAGATCGCGCTGCTTTAAGGCGAGTTACTTCTTTTTCAACAGAACTTCAAGACATTAGTGAAGTTGAATATCGACAAATTCAATTAGAGAGAGTGGTTCTTGCTGGAGTATGGACGAGTGGTTCATGGGAATTAGCAGAAAGATCCTTACAAGAACTAGCCAGACTTGCAGAAACTGCGGGATCAACCGTTTTGGAAGGGGTAATTCAAAGACGTGATAATCCAGATCCTTCAACTTATTTAGGTTCTGGAAAAGCCCAAGAGTTAAGAAGAATTGTTTCAGAAACTGGTGCAGACACAGTAATTATTGATGGCGAATTAAGTCCCGCTCAATTGATTCACTTAGAAGATGTTGTAAAAGTAAAAGTGGTTGATCGAACTTGGTTAATCTTAGATATTTTTGCAAAACATGCAAAAAGTAGAGAAGGTAAAACTCAAGTATCTCTTGCCCAAATGCAATACATGTTGCCACGACTTCGTGGTTGGGGTGATGCACTGAGTAGACAAGCTGCAAGTGGAGCAAGTGTTGGAATTGGAACAAGAGGACCAGGTGAAACTAAATTAGAAACTGACAGAAGACGTATTCATGATCAAATGACACGTTTAAGAAAAGATTTAAAAGATATGGCTAGATCAAGAGACGTGCAAAGAAATTCAAGAAGGAAAAGCCATATTGCTTCGGTTGCAATTGCTGGATACACAAACGCTGGTAAATCAAGTTTGCTTAATCGCTTAACCGGTGCAGGAGTTTTGGTAGAAGATGCATTGTTTGCCACCCTTGATCCAACAGTTAGAAAATCACACACCCCTTCAGGTCGAAGTATTACTTTGAGTGACACAGTTGGATTCGTTCGACATTTGCCTCATCAATTGATTGACGCATTCAAATCAACACTAGAAGAAGTAAGTGATTCTGATTTGATTGTTCACGTAGTTGATGGCAGTGACCCAGATCCGTTAGAACAATTCAATTCAGTCCGAGAAGTTTTAGAAGAAATAAAAGCTAACAATATACCTGAAATTATTGCGATAAATAAATGTGATCGCATAACTGATGAGGCGATGGGTGATTTAAAACGAATTTTTCCTGAAGGTATTTTTGTTTCAGCACAAAGTGGTATGGGAATAGAGGCATTACTAAAAGCCATTGATGATCGATTACCAGATCCAAGCGTTGAAGTTATGCTGACCATTCCTTATTCCAGAGGTGATTTACTTGCCAAGGTTCATGAAGATGGCAAAGTCCTGAAAACTGAACATAACGATGTTGGCACTCAGGTGCATGCCTTTGTTCCTTCTGAATTAGCTCATCTTTTAAAGCAGATTGCAATAAGTGAATAGATTAAGGAAATATTCAGGACCAACTTTTTCTGTTCTCATAACTTTGATTGTGCTGTGGTTTGTTGCCACATGGCTTTTGAAAGATACCGATATCTCATCTATTTGGAATATCTTAATTGGAATATCAAGCACATCACTATTGTTATTGATTTTGTCTGCTGTTTTTAACATTTGGATTTTTCAATATCCTTATATGGTTACAACCAAGAATCTAAAGTTTTGGCAAGCATTTCAAGTTCGTAATGCATCATTTGCAATTAGTAATTCAGTGCCAGCTGGAGGAACGATTGGATTGACGTTCCAATACGCCATGCTTCGATCATTTGGGGTTAGTGGCAAAGATTCAAGTGCCACTATCGGAATAGCCAGTGTGTGGAATGGATTGATTTCATTTTTTATGCCCGTTTTAGGTTTAGTTGCTCTAACTTTTTCCGGTGAAGTCACATCTGGGTTAATCAGATCCACCATTATTGGAATGGTTGTCTTAATTATTAGCTCTGGTTTGTTCTATACAGCCCTTAAGTCTGAGCAAGGTGCGATTTGGGTGGGTAGTTTACTTTCAAAAATTGTCAATCCGATTCGAAAGTTGTTTAGAAAACCAAATGTTGATTTTGGTATTCCTATTGAATCTTTCAGATCGCAAGTAAATGACCTAGTCGCAAGTCATTGGAAAAGAATTTCTTTTACGAACTTCTTAGTTCAGATAGGAATGTTTTTAGTATTTTGGGCAAGTGCTCACGCAGTTGGAATTGAGGTTTCTGGAGGAATAATTTTTGCCATATTCTGCTTTGGTCGAATTGGTACAACCATTCCTTTAACGCCAGGTGGATTAGGTACAACCGATGTGATCATGGTCTCATTGCTGCAATTGTTTGGAGCGGATGCTCAATTGAGTTTGGCAGCAGTCTTGTTATGGAGGGGATTCTTCTATATTCCCCAGGTCCTAGCGGGGCTTTTGAGCTTTATCTACTGGCAGCTGAGTCGGGTCAAGTAAAGATTTAAGGCTTTTCCTCACAACAATTAAGGAAACGTTAATACAATTCGACTTGCAATTGCTTATGTATTAGTTATATTTATAGATGCACGAGGGGAGTATCCCTAAAAAAGCAAAGTCGTCAACACGAAGTAGTAATACTTCCGGCTTAGCGCCAAGTGGATTTTAACTTGGTCAGGAGAGACCTCGGGAATACAAGTGAACAAACCTGTTTACTTGCATATACCGGGAGTCTGAGTGAAAACTGTTAGCAAGAAAAAAGAAAGTGCCCCAGTAATTATTACTGAATTGGGCCGCGCGGAACTTCTAAAACAAATTGATCAAATAAGAAACGTTCGATTAACTGAGCTTGCTCCATTAATTGCAGCTGCTGATCGAGATGAAAGAGACGTTGCTGAATTCACCAGACTTACTGAAGAAGCAAGTGCTTTAGAAGCAATTGTTTCTGAATCTGGTAAACCAGATCTTCTGGTTGACGACAAAACGGTTCGCTTGGGTTCTGTAGTAAAAATTCAAACGCCTAAGGAAACTTTCAAGGTTCGTTTAGTTCATCCAGTTGAAGCTCATTTAGACGATGAACGAATTTCTGCCGATTCACCTCTTGGCCAGGCAATTCTGGGAAATAAAAAAGGGGACCGAGTCACAGTGATTGCTCCAGGTGGAAATTGGAGTGCACTAATTAAGTCTGTGGAGTTACTGCCTTAATCCTCCCTTTGGGGAAGTAATTCCACGAAGCAAATAACTAAGCCCTGGGAATATTTATCCCCAGGGCTTAGTTATTCCCATATTTAGTTCCCTTTCTTATCTCAATTCTTAATTTGCTTCAAACTGCAAATATGACAAAACTAAAAAAAGAAATCCAAATCGATGGACCAGCAAATCTCTTGGCCACTGTGCCATATCTTCTGGGATTTAATCCAGAAAAATCATTAGTAATTGTTGCAGTTAAAGGCCAACATGACCAAGTGGTAGTTTCTATGACTTTAGATTTGCCAGACAAAATTGAAGATCTTGACGCTACTTTCATGGATAATTTAATGGAAACACTGAAACGCTCAGGTGCTGATGGATTAGTGGCAATATTTTATGTTGACTCAAACCCGCAGGGGTTAAAGAGTATTTCTGAATTACTAATGTCACAGATTTCTTCAAAATTTCACATCCGCGACATTCTCTGGGTGTGCGACCATAAATGGGCTTCTTATCTGTGCTGCGATGAATCATGTTGCCCCAAAGGGGGAAGACAATTAGTAATCGATAATCCAAGTATTGCTCAAACAGAATTGGTTTTAGCTGGCAGATCAGTTGTAAATAAGAAAAGTGATCTTACGAATTTTTTAGAAATTACAACTGTCAATCAGGATTTGATTCCACTGATAAGCCAATTCGCGAGACAAAAAGCAAAATCAGAACATAATCAAACTCTTGAAAAATGGGAAAGTACTCAATTTAAATTTCTAACTGCACCAAAAGCATTTAAAGAATTAGACCTGAAACTCTATGCGCGGTTACTTTTTAGCCTCACGGATATTCCGGTAAGGGATGCTCTTTTGGCACACCACATTGAATTGGCCCAAATCAAAGAAGATTCAAATCAATACTTATTCCAGATTGCACAACATTGGGCACAAGTGGCAAAAGTTGCACCTGAAACTTTTAGAGCACCAATAAGTACTTGCATTGCAGTATTTATGTGGCAAGCAGGAGAAGGAATTCTGGCTCGAAGCGCTATTGCTCTAGCTTTGGCTCAAGATCCTCAATTTCATTTAGCCAAGTTAATTAACAATGCACTTGATAGCGGTATGCCTCCATGGGAATTTCGTGATGCTTTCACCAAAATCTCAAACCCCTGGAGTTGAGAATTAAGGTTGGATTTAGTAATGTTTGAGACAGGTCAAGAGTTTCAGTATTAAGCCCCGGCTAGCTGAACGGCAACCCTCCACCGCGGTGGGGTGCTCCGGGTGTAGACCAGGTCGATTGCGAAATTGCTTTCGACAAGCGCGGGTCTTACGCAAATTGAGTGGGACCCCGAAACAAAGGGGCACTAATTGCGTTATATCTATAGAAAAAACTAATTAGAAAATTGAGCTTGCGTATTTTCGTACGCATTTTTAATTAGGCATCTATAGAAATATTCGCACAAATTAGGTGAACCGCCAACGACTATCAACGCGATAGGCGTAAGACCCACTAACTGAAAGAGGAACGAAGAAATGTCAACAACCTGGAGCTTTGAAACCCGACAAATACATGCAGGGCAATCACCAGATTCACAGACAAATGCAAGAGCCTTACCGATTTACCAAACCACGTCATACACATTCCGTGACACTAAACATGCTGCGGATTTGTTTGCTTTGGCAGAACCAGGAAATATTTACACCCGAATAATGAACCCAACTCAAGGTGCTGTGGAAGAACGTATTGCATCTTTAGAAGGTGGAGTAGGAGCACTTCTTCTTGCTAGTGGTCAGGCTGCAGAAACATATGCAATCTTGAACTTGGCAGAAGCTGGAGACCACATTGTTTCTAGCCCAAATCTTTATGGTGGTACTTATAATTTGTTTCATTACACCTTGCCAAAGTATGGAATAGAAGTATCTTTTGTCGACGATCCAGATAACTTGGATTCATGGAAGAAAGCAATTAAGCCAAATACCAAAGCCTTTTATGGTGAAACAATTGCTAATCCTTCAAATGCAATTTTAGATATTGAAAACATTGCTAAAATTGCTCATGAAAATGGAATTCCATTAATCGTTGATAACACTGTGGCAACCCCGTATTTACTTCGTCCAATTGAATTTGGAGCAGACATTGTTGTGCATTCTGCAACTAAATACATCGGTGGACATGGAACAGCAGTTGCAGGTGTAATTGTCGATAGTGGAAAGTTTGACTGGAAGAAAAACGCAGCCAAATTTCCCCAATACAACACCCCAGACCCTTCTTACGGTGGCTTGAACTATGCAGACGCTTTAGGAGAATTGGCTTATATTCTTCGAGCTCGTATTGTGTTGCTCCGCGACTTTGGTGCAGCTGTTTCACCATTTAATGCATTTTTAATTGCCCAAGGATTAGAAACTCTTTCCCTGCGCATCGAACGCCATGTTCAAAATGCAAAAGCAGTTGCGACTTGGTTAGAGAAAAGAAGTGAAGTTGAAAAAGTTAACTATGCCTCTCTTGAATCTAATCCGCATAACAAATTGGCAAAGAAATACACACCAGCTGGTTCAGGTGCTGTTTTGTCATTTGAAATTAAAGGTGGTATTGAAGCTGGTAAGAAATTCGTTGAAGCGTTGGAATTACATTCCCATGTTGCAAACATTGGTGATGTAAGAAGCTTGGTAATTCATCCTGCTTCAACCACGCATTCACAATTGACTCCACAAGAGCAATTAGATGCTGGAGTTACACCTGGATTAATCAGATTGGCTGTTGGTATTGAAAATATCAACGACATTTTGGCTGACATCGAAATTGGTTTCAATGCGGCAAAAGGTGCATAACTAAATATGGCAATTTCATACACAGGTCCCATTCCTGCCACGGGTGCGTGGCAGGAAGGAGATCATCCTGGGCAAAGAAAATTTATTGATGTCGGGCCAATTGAATTAGAACTTGGTGGAGCTTTGCCGGAAGTAAAAGTTAGTTATGAAACTTACGGAAAATTAAACTCAAATTCTTCAAATGCAATCTTTATTGAACATGCTTTAACTGGGGATTCTCATGTTGCAGGGCTTGACACTGAAGGCCATCTTTCTAGAGGTTGGTGGGATGGACTAATTGGTGATGGATTAGCAATTGATACCAAAGAGTGGTTTGTGGTTTGTGCAAATGTTTTAGGTGGATGCCAAGGAACAACTGGACCTTCTTCGAAAGATCCAAATGGTAAAAGATGGGGATCAAGATTTCCCCGATTAACAGTTGCCGATCAAGTTGAAATTGAAAAGCGATTAACTGATCAGTTAAATATTGATCGTTGGGCATCAGTAATGGGTGGCTCAATGGGTGGAATGAGAGTTTTGGAATGGGCAGTTGAACACCCTCAAAGAGTTGGTTCTGCATTTGTAATCGCTTCTGCTCCTGGTTCGTCTGCAGATCAAATTGCAACTCAATCATCACAAATTGCAGCAATCAAAGCTGATCCTAAATGGCGCGGTGGGGATTATTACGATGCCAAACCAGGTGATGGTCCACATGCAGGTTTAGGAATTGCCAGAAAATTTGCGCAATTAACTTATCGTTCCGAAACAGAATTAGATGTTCGATTTGGACGAGATCATCAGGATGGTGAGGATCCTTATTCAGATGGTCGTTTTGCAATTGATTCCTACTTAGATCATCATGCAGAAAAACTTGCCCGAAGATTTGATGCCAATACTTATATTGCTTTAACAGATTCCATGTCCACATTTGATATTGGAAGAAATAGGGGTGGAGTTGGATCAGCCTTGGAAAGGATCACTGCTCCCATAATTGTTGCTGGAATTGATTCTGATCGCCTATATCCAATTAGGCAACAAGCTGATTTGGTGAGTGCTCTTCCGCACGCAACAGAGTTAAATGTAATTTCATCTCCATTTGGACATGATGGATTCTTAATTGAAATAGATCAAGTTGCTCCAATTATTAAAAAAGCTCTAGATAAAGCAGTTTCCATCATAAAATAGGGACTTATTGGTCCCATAACGGTTGTCTTAGTTCTAAATCCCATTCATCATCTAAACAATGATTCGTACAAAGATTCTGGTTTGGTTTTTTTGCTTACTGTTATTTAATGCAAATATTTCTCGAGCTGATGTGAATGTAACTGCAGACCAAGATTTCGGAAGTTATTTAATTGATGGCCAAATTCTTTTGGATGAGACTTTTTCAGGTTCTGCAGTAACCCAAGAACAAGGAGCTATTTGCGAAGGTTGCGCATGGCTAATAACCAATGTTTGTTATGTCTTTGATGCAAATTATTCGATTACATATTGCAATGCATTCACGGACTGTAAAACTGCAGAAGATACTGACGGTGAAAGAATGAAGATTTGGAGAAAGCTTGGAATCGATGAACCCTGGCTTTTAGTTGGCTACATGTGTGTTGGACCTGAAGGCCCAAATACCCCAGAAAAGTTCAAAACTTTAATAAGTGAACAAACTATTGAGTATTTGCCAAGACTTCTGCCAACAACTCAACCAGCAAATGATGTTTTAGTTAATACAGAAATCTATTTTTTAAGTAATCAACCTAATTTCTTTGGACCAAAAACTGTAACTGTAACTGGAATTCCAGTCACTTTAACTGCAACATCTAGTTGGGTATGGAAATTTTCTGATGGAACAGAAATTCAAAGCACAAATTCAGGTGCGGGATTTCCCGATGGGCAGATAAGACATATTTTTAGAACAAAAGGACTACAAACAATTTCAGTAACAACGACGTGGAATGCCAGCTGGAAAACTAATTCGAAAGTTTCGATTCCAGTGCCTGGCAAATCTTTGACTCAGACCACAACTTTTACTTTGATCGCTCACGAAGCCCGAGGTGTGCTTACACGCTGAGCGATTGACCCAAAGCAGGCAGAAATTGCGAAGTCGTGACACAATAGGAAACCGGGCCGGTCAATTTGACAGGCCCTTAAGCGCGTCATCACTTTGAAAGGTTGTCTTCGTGGCATTGTTTGGAAAAATTTTAAGTAAACCTGCCGCCAAGAAACCTGCTGCGAAAAAACCTGCCCCTAAACCTGTTGCAAAAAAAGTTGTTGTCAAACCAGCGGCTAAGCCTGCGGCGAAACCTGTAGTGAAGAAAGTTGTTGCAAAACCAGTAGCAAAAAAACAAGTTGTTAAGCCAGCTGCTAAAAAAGTTATAGCTAAACCATCTGCTAAGCCTGCGGCGAAACCTGTAGCTAAGAAAGTTGTTGCAAAACCAGTACCAAAAAAACCAGTTGTTAAGCCAGCGGCTAAAAAAGTTATAGCTAAACCATCTGCTAAGCCTGCGGCGAAACCTGT
>JACCDJ010912078.1_pt1 | contig 10818 bp, 11 predicted proteins | sample 7444481 | NCBI WGS metagenome assembly JACCDJ01 (sample SAMN15323435, study PRJNA562643) | freshwater metagenome | isolation source: river surface water | place: USA:Blue River Watershed | collected 2017-08-15 | reverse complement strand
GCGTATTGAAGATTTCCATTTACGCGTTCGCATGTATAAGTAACGCCAGAAATGGTGCGCAGCTGACCTTCTTGTGCGCACTTACTTCCTTTGAGGTCACGCGCTGCTTGAGCAGGGGCGACAACAGGGAGGAGTGAAAGTACGAGGGCAGATAGAGCACCGAATGCGATCAACTTTGACCTTTTCATTCTTGCCTTTCATAGATACGAGGGGGTACTACTTAGCCAGCACAATAACAGGGCGCGGGATTAAAGTCATGAACGGCCCCTTTGAGCCGAGGTAGCGGTCAAAAAGCCTAAATTTTTAACCTTTGGACCGTATTTGATGCGGGCTACCAATCATAGATTTCACCCGTGAAGTTCAGGGACTTCTCTGAACCAATCTAGCGCGCCAGGGTTCGCTAACGCATCTCTGTTTCTAATTTCTCGACCATTGATGACATCAATGACTGAAAGCTCAACGAGTTTATTGGATTTTGTTCTAGGCAACTCAGGCGCTTGAATAATGAGATCGGGAACATGTTTGGGGCTGGCCTGATTCCTGAGGGCTAATTTCAACCTCGAGCGCAGGTCATCGCTGAGTTCAGCTCTATCACTCATAACTAAAAATAAAATTACTCTTGAGTCATTCTCCCAATCTTGAGAGACTGCCATTGCTTCACGGACCTCCGGAAAGTTTTCTACGACTCTGTATATCTCAGCAGTTCCAATCCGAACACCCTTCGAATTTAGAGTCGCATCACTTCTGCCATACATAAAAAAGCCGCCATGTTCACTGATGGCAGAGAAATCGCCGTGAGTCCATACTCCTTTGAAACCAGAGAAATAGGCGTTTCGATATTTGGCGCCGTCATCGTCGCCCCAAAAACCAATTGGCATGGAGGGGAATGGTTCTTCGCACACCAATTCACCCTTTTCATTAATCTCTGTTTTAGTTCCATCTGATTTATAGACATTCATTGCCAAACCTAGACACGGGCCCTGAATCTCTCCACGATAAACCGGCAATGTGGGAATCCCCATGATAAAACAGCCGCAGATATCTGTGCCCCCTGATAGTGAGACCAAGTGAAGATCTGGTTTTGTACTCTGATAGAGGTAATCGAAACTCTCTGGCGCCAAAACAGAGCCAGTTGACATCAGCAAACGGAGTTTTGAGATGTCATGCTCTTCTGCGATTTTCAATTCAGCTTTACGTAACGAGTCAGCATATTTTGCCGAAAAACCCAGCGCAGTAACTCCATTTTTAGACGCGAGCTCAAAAAGTCGATCAATTTTGGGGAAAGCGGGACTTCCGTCATAAAGAACGATTGCAGATCCGGTTCCTAGGACAAAAAGGAGCCAATTCCACATCATCCAGCCACAAGTAGTGTAAAAAAGAGTGCGATCACTTCCGCTTATTTCAAGTTGGTATCGGAATTCAGCCTTTAACTTCAACAGCACTCCTGCTGCCCGATGGATAATGCATTTAGGTTTCCCTGTAGTTCCACTAGAAAAAAGCACAAAGCCAGGGTGGTCAAAGGGGAATCTCTCAAATACTAATTCGGATCCCCGCCATGGATTAATCCATGAATTCCAATCTTCAAAGTCGCTAACCTCACCATTCTTATGGGAGACAACGATCCTCTTTAATGAAGGAAGACCTTTCACAATCTCCTGCATTTTTTCTAGACAACTAAACGTCTTTCCATTGTACTGATAACTCGATGATGCCAACAAGAACTTTGGTTCAATCTGACCAAATCGATCAAGAACGGCACTTGGAGCAAAGTCTGGTGAGCTAGTGCTTACCACGGCGCCAATCGCCAAGGCCGCTAATGCAAAGATAGCTGCTTCGGCGTTGTTTGGTGTCCACGCCGCAACACGATCTCCCGGCAGAATTCCTAAAGACTTCAATGCAGCAGCACAGGCTGCAACTTCCGAGCGCAATTGCGTAAACGTTAACTCTCGCTTTTTTCCAGTTTCGTCAATCTCAATTATTGCGACATTATTCCCTTCACCTGAACTAAGGAGATTTTCAGAAACATTAATTTCAGCCTCGGAAAAAAATCGAGAAGAAGGAAAATCGAGTTCGCGAGTAAAAATATGGCTTCCCTTCACTCCAATGAGATCACATTCGTCCCATACCGTCGACCAGAATTCACCTACGTTCTCAATGCTCCATTTGTGTAATTGCCAATAGTCTTGAATCTTTAAATCAAACTTAAGGTTTACATGATTGATCAAGTTCTGAATGGAACTTTTCTCAATTGCCGATTGTGTCGGCCTCCAGAGCTCAGATTGCATTTAAGGCTTTACAGAATTACTAACTGACTTGTTCGAAAGATAGCGCATGCGTAAGCGGTAATATGCACCTGAAATACCGCCGGGTGAAAACATCACTACAAGTATGAAAATCAGGCCAAGAATGAAAACCGGTTCCTCCAAGGGACCGCCAATAAATTTGGGTAGTCCATCAAGAAATCCACTTTGAGTCAGATCTTGCAAGCGGGTTTGAGCGATGGAATATATAACTCCACCCAACACTGCGCCCCATCTCGAGATTGCTCCGCCCAAAATAACCATGAGGAGCAGTGCAATGGTTGTGTTTGCCTCGGCATATCGAGGAGCTGCGCTGCCAGACGCAATCAACATCCCGACGCCAATAACTGATGCTAAGGATGCTGCGATGGTGAAAGCCAAGAGCTTAAAGCGAGTCCCATTTAGACCTAATACTGAAACTCGCATCTCGTTATCACGTAGAGCGGCGAAGACTTTTCCTGCTGGCGATTCTGTAACCCACCACACTACGGCATAAGTCAGCGAGAGAATTCCAATGGCAAGCCAATATATGTAATGAGTGTTTGAAACACCAACGAAGATAGATGGAATTCTCTCGGCATTGAGAGGTAAGCCATTTTCGGCGTTTGTCCAACCTCCGACATTGCGATTAATGATTACGTGACCAGCCTCGCCAAATGCAAGCGTAACCATCGCAAATGCAATTCCGGATGTTCGTAATGCGGCACTTCCCACCATTAGCGCCAAGATGACGGTGAAAATTAAGGCGCCGAGAGTGGCAGCATAGAGATTCCAGCCCGCGGAATTTATCAAAATCACTGATACGTAGGCGCCACTTGCGAAGAAAAGCGCATGCCCAAAGGAAAGTAGACCGGTATATCCGAAAAGCAAGTCATAAGACAAGGCAAGTGCGCCGTACAAGAGAGCGACAGCCAACGTTTGTTGTAAACCCGCGCTTCTAAAGAAATCCATTGGAAGAAGTGGTATCGCCATTAGGAAGATCAGAATGCCTAAGAAAAATGGGCGAGAGTATTTCCAGCGAAGCATTAGTGAGCCACCTTGCCTAAAAGACCTTGGGGCCTGAATATCAAGACAAATGCGAGCAGAATGACAACGACGAAGTCGCCTAATCCTGGTGCGTAGTAATTGACGTACTGTCGACTAATTCCAATAAGTAATGCGGCTAGCGCGCTGCCACCTAAAGATCCCATACCGCCAACCACCACAACGATGAAACCGTAAATGAGCCATGTTCCCGAGAAGTAAGGCGAGACTCCGCCTGAGTAGCCAGCGATGAGGACTCCTCCGACTCCCGCCGCTAAACCACCTAAAAAGAAAACCGTACTAAATGCCAATTTTACGTTGATGCCGAGCGCTTGAACCATCGTGCGATTTTCCACGCCAGCTCGTATGACCAATCCAATACGAGTGAATCGAAGAATTACGATAAAAAGGATAAGCATCAGCAGAGAGACGCCGATATACAACAATCGATCGACCGGAATGAAGGCATCGCCAATTTGAATCGCGTTGTACCACCATGTAGGAGTTGGTAAAAGCAATGGATCATGTCCAAACCAACCACCTAGCATTGCAGCAGTGACAAGACTTACGCCGACAGTCACCAGCGCCTGATCAATGTGGCGGTTATAAAGTCGTTTGATTACTAGATGTTCAACCAAAAGCGCAAACAATCCTCCTGCGATACCACCTATCAATATTGAGAGCGCAAAGGAGAGATTTGACGTCACTGGAAAAAACTTCACGGCAAACCAATATCCGGCAAAAGCTCCTACTGATAGAAATGCGCCGTGAGCGAAATTCAGGACGCCCATCAATCCATAAATCAGTGAGAGGCCACAAGCGACCAAGAAGTATAGGGCTCCAAGTCCGATACCCGTGATACCAATCAATAAGAATGTATCCACTAGTGACCTCGCACGCTAACGCCTAAGTGACGGTGAACGAATTCCTCGTTATTGAGATTTTCAACTCCGCCAGAAAACACTACGGCTCCTTGATCCATCACAACTATCTGCTTAGCAATTCTTCGAACAAGTGCAAGATTCTGTTCGACAATCAACATGGTGGTATCACGAGCAACTTTGGCCAAAGCGTCAGCAACTTCAGTAACCAGGCGTGGGGCAAGACCTTTGGTAGGTTCATCAACGAGAAGGATCTGGCTCTTATTGAGTAACGCGCGGGCAATCGCCACCATCTGTTGCTGACCACCTGAAAGGGTGCCAGCACGTTGTGCGGAGCGTTCCTTTAACTCCGGGAATAGCGAGTAAGCCAAACCATAATTTGGTTCTTTATCGAGTTCGGCAAGAGATAAGTTCTCTTTTACGGTCAACGAAGAAAATATCTCTCGATCCTCAGGAATGTATCCGATTCCAGCTTGAACGATTCGGAAGGTTTGCTCTTTAGCGATGTCTTTGCCATGAAGATGCACTGTTCCGGAGTGAGGATAAATGCCAAGAATTGCTTTCAGGGTGGAGGATTTTCCGACTCCATTTCTTCCAAGGAGCGCGGTAACTGAATTTTCTTGAACAGAGAAACTGACCCCTTTGAGTATTTGAGAACCATTTATTTCGACTTTGAGGTCAGAGACTGTTAGTGCGCTCATAACGCCTCTCCTAAGTAAGCGCTTTGAACAGTCGAGTTACTCATGACATTTGCTGGAGTGTCGCAAACAAGTAGTTCGCCATAATTCAACACAGCGATTCGATCCGCCAGCCCAAGTACAACTTCCATATGGTGTTCGACTATGAGCACCGTCTTACCATGCTCGGTCTTCAAAGATCGAATGATCTCCACAAGACCGGGGATATTTTCAACAGCCATTCCCGCCATAGGTTCATCGAGCAACACAACATCAGATTTTGCCGCCAGAACTATCGCGATTTCTAATCTTCGCTTATCGCCATGAGATAACGATCCAGAAATGTTGTGGGTTTTAGTGCCAAGGCCAACCATTTCTATACACCTTGCTGCAGCTTTCAAAACTTCTGGAAACTTATAAGCATTTTTTCGAACGTCCATCGAATTTTCTAATGCGGCATGCGCAGCTAATCGAACATTTTCTAAAACGGAAAGATTTGTGAAGACGCTCGAAGTTTGAAATGTACGAGCGATACCTGATCGCGCTCTCTGTGCAGTTGATAATTTGGTGATCTCTCGCCCATGCAAGTGAATGCTGCCCCGAGATGGAGTGCGGAGGCCCGAGAGAAGATTGAAAAGTGATGTTTTGCCTGCGCCGTTCGGACCAATGATGCCCAATATCTCATTGGGGTGAACCATTAAATTAATTGCGTCCAGAATTTTCGCTCCACCAATCGATAAAGAAAGGTCGCGAACTTCTAACGCTGGCAAATTCCCTGACATGGTGTCTCAATTCGAAAGTAGATCAGACGGAGATGGAAGGTACTCCGTCTGATCTAGATCTATCGATGTAGTTTCTTTACGCCTTGACGTTAAATATTGTCTTCACAAGCGAAGGCCGGTAGCTGCCATCACTTGACTTTGACAATGCGGCCAAAAACATTGGCTGGACCAAATAATGCTTCGTCTTGTCGACGGTCATCTGTCCCTTAACGCCGATGAAGGAGAATCCTTCAAGGTTGGCAATTGCTTTATCTACATTGTAGGAAGAAGTGTTTGCTCTTAGAGCCCTAATAATCATTTGGGCTGCATTCACTCCATCTGGAGTAAAGAGTCCTTCCTTCTTACCACTGGATGCATAACTAGCTGCAAGCGCAGATGCAACAGTTGATTTACCAACGCCTGGGAAGTAGCTGCTTGTGAGTACAGCGTCAGCGCCCTCGAAGATTGCTCCCATTACGTTGTAGGTGGCAACATCCGCAAGTCCGGTAACTGGACGTGAGACTTGGAATACTCCCTGTTGACGAAGCGAAGTAAACATTGCTGCAGAGTTCAATGTATTTGACCAAGCAATGAAAATGTACTTGGCCTTTGCATCAGCAGCTTGCTTTGCAAATGGGGTGAACTCCGTTGTGGTCATCGGCACTTTGATTTCCTGGAAAGTCGCGCCTTGAGGAGCGAGATAAACCTTTGCAGCTGCGATGTTTCCGAGACCAAAAGCATTGTCTTCAACGAAAAGAAGGACTTTCTGGCCCTTCATTGGTCGAAGTCCTGCAAGTGGAGCGAAGTCTTGTAGTGATGTATTTCCGGAGCGGAATACATATTTATTGGCGGCAGTTGTGATGCCATCATTCTTGGCTGGACCAGATATGTACAGCGTCTTGTTCTGCTGAGCCAATGGAGCTAGTGCAAGTGCAATTGCAGATGAAGCCGTTCCTGCAATGATGTTGTGGCCGCTGCCAACGAGATCCTTAAAGGAAGCAATAGCAGAATCGGGGACTCCACCATCATCTTTCTTGGTAACAACGATCTTTGCGCCATTTACCTTCATGGTGCCCTTGGTGAAGTAGTTAAGTCCCCACTCCAAACCGTCGACGTATGCATCTCCATAGGACTTAAGCGGTCCAGAAGTAGAAGTGATGACGCCGACCTTTATATCTGCGGGTGCTGAATTTGCAGGTACTGCAAGGCCAATCGGCGTTGCGACTGCAATTGAGAGCAGCGCGATACCAACTCTCTTCATCTTGCCGTTCTTCATATATCTCCTCGAATTAGTGGCTCGATGAGGGATCGAACCGTGTCTCGAGTCTAGTTTTGCCACTATGGAATTCAAATAGCCAACTATGTGCCACGGGTAACAGATTGGTAACGGCAGAACGCTAATTTGTGGTGCTTTTGTTTGTGCTCACTTTGGGGGATAGTTTCTCCATGGCACGTTCCACCCATGTCCGCCTACCTGATTCTGTCTTCAACGTTCCAGTGCGCGGTGGAGATCTGGCCGTCGTTCGTTACGGACCAGAGAATGGATTACCCATTCTTGCCATACATGGCATAACTAGTTCCAACCGAGCTTGGCAATCTTTTGCCCATTCGATGAATCCGCATGGATATACGATCTATGCGGTTGATTTAAGAGGGCGCGGACGAAGCCATGCCCTTCCTGGGCCATTTGGCATGGCCGAACATGCGAAAGACATGTTGGCGGTTTTGGATTTTTTTAAACTAAACGATGTCAACGTAGTAGGACATTCGATGGGCGCATTCGTGTCGATTGCCCTCTTAGCAATCGCTCCTCAGCGAATCAAAAAGACTGTCTTGATTGATGGAGGGATTCCATTAGCGCTTCCACCTGGATTCACTGTTGAAATGATCATGCCAATTGTTCTTGGACCTGCGCTTGCGCGGCTGCAGATGAAATTCAATTCGCCAGAAGAGTATCGAGATTATTGGCGGCCACAACCAGCATTCGTTAAAGGTTGGACGAGTGCTCATGATGAGTACTCTGATTATGATTTAGTTCGCGAGGAATCGTTTTTCCGTCCGGCCACCAATCCAAAAGCAGTCGAGGAAGATTCTAGAGACTTGTTTGAAAGTAACCTCATAGAGTCCACACTGATGAACCTGTCACAAGATGTAGTCATGTTAAGGGCTGTGCGCGGGCTGCAAAACGAGGAGACTCCCTTGTATCCAGAAGTGTTGCTCAATGCAGTCTTGCCCAAATATCCTCGAATTAAAGTCGTTACAGTCGACGATACAAATCACTACGACATTCTGCTGGAGCAATCAGGTGCGGATTCCTGCGCCAATATCGCTTTTGGAGTTAATCCGTGAAACAACTACAAGGTAAAAGAGCGCTAATTACAGGCTCACTGCGTGGAATTGGTTTTGGAATTGCGGAAGTATTTGCCAGGGAAGGTGCAGAGATAATACTTCATGGGTTGAGCGATGTTGATGCTGAAATTGTTCAAGCACGCAAGAGAATTGAAAGTCTTGGATCTCCACGAGTTGAGGTTTTGAGCCACGATCTTCGCGAATCGCTAGCAATTGAAGCAATGATGGATATAGCTCTTGAAGGTGGCCCAATCGATATCTTGGTCAATAATGCTGGTATTCAGCACACAGCTCCCACAGTGCTCATGCCCACCGAAAAATGGAATGAAATTATCTCCATCAACTTAAGCTCTGCATTTCACACAATGCGTTTAGCGCTACCTGCTATGGCTGAGCGAGGCTATGGAAGAGTTATCAACATCGCCTCGGTGCATGGAATTGTCGCCTCTGTCGCAAAGGCACCTTATGTTGCCGCAAAGCATGGATTGATTGGCTTAACAAAAGTAGTTGCTCTGGAATATGCGAATACGGGAAATCGTGAAAGTGGAGGGGTTACGATCAACGCGATTTGCCCCGGTTGGGTGGAAACCGCACTTATCGAAGGTCAGATCCAGAATCGCGCAGAAAAATTCCAAGGTAATCGAGAAAAAGGTGTTGAAGATTTGTTAAGCGAAAAGCAACCAAGTAAGCGTCTATCAAATCCAACTGATATTGGAGAAACCGCTCTCTGGTTATGTCAGAAGACTTCACATAACGTAACTGGCACATCGATCCCCATTGATGGTGGTTGGACCGCTCAATAACGTTTGAATGTAAATGTCACTGTGTGCGTGGGGCAGGTAGGGCTCGAACCTACGACGACCGGATTATGAGTCCGGGGCTCTAACCAACTGAGCTACTGCCCCCGAAGCGAGAGTCTAGCCGACTCTAGTGAATGGACTTGCTTTGGATTTGATCGCGAAGGAGTGAGCTAATAACGAAAGAAGTGAAGACAAAGATTGTTATTGCCATCAGCATCACAAGCACGCCGGGGTCGTCGGCTTGAGGCGCGATGATGAAAATGAGAGAGATGGGAAATAGCGTTGCAATTTTTAGGGCGTTAACAAATCGGTTCATCCACATATACGAGTTGGGAGAGTAGAAAGTATTTGAATGAATATGAGAAACAATCTTCGATAGTGAGAAGATAGCGATTTGAGCACACAGAAATAGGGCAGCAACCAATACCGTCAGCAAAATTTCTAAAAGAAGTGAAATTCCACTTGCACGACGCACATGTGCGAATTGTCCAGGAAAAGAGAAGACTTGAAGAACAGTAACAATGAGGAAAAGTGCAGCGAGGGAGAGTCGAGCAAAGAGAACCTTGTTGAAAGTTATCTCCACGTTCCACCCTTTCTTAACAGTCTTTCCCACATGCTCATCACTGCAAGAATCATGGCGAATCCGAATATGAGATCTTCGACGGGTGCTCCAGCGACTCGAAGTCCGATTATTGCTTCGGGGTTATAAGAGACGATTTCGCGTGAAGTCAGCCACCAATTGGTGACGAGCTGAAATGGCACGATGATCGCATAACTACACCAGAATCGCAGAGTTGATAGTAATGAATTCTTTGTGACAAACATGTCGAAAAAAATAGTAATGATCAGCGCATAGACCGTGATTTGAGTATAGGTAAGTTCAAATCTCATTTTGCGAACTTTCGCAGGACAACTTTGACGCCTTCAAGAGTGAGTATGGCTGCTAACGGAATGAAGATAAAGAATAGATACTCTTCAAGTGGAATACTAAATGGGCCAAAAAGGCCAAGAATTTGATTCTTATCGAACGTCCAATGTTCTAGGTGAATAGCGAAAGCATCCCAAATTAAGAAGAAGAAACTCACAGGCAAAATTGCAGTAAGTGCTAAACGAGGTCGCCGTAAGACGCGGAGTTTGAATGCGAATTCCAGCCACCAAGAACCCGTAACGGTGAAGAGCAGCATCGCAAAATAGGAAAATTGGGTGAGCTCCAACCCGAGCGACATTTCAATAGTTTCTCATAATCGAGCCTACGTTTTTGCTACTGTGAGGATATGTCGGTTGCGCAAAGGCAGATTTTTGACAATACCCGACGTTTTTCTAGCCTGGCAGTTCTTTTCGTGATCACACTGTCATTGCTTTTCTCGCGATTGATTGATTCTGCAGGTATTACCTGGCAGGTAGTTCTCGCTCTCATTGCTCTTGCGATAGGGATTCCGCACGGCGCTTTAGATCACTTAGTCACTTTGCCTAAAGCCTCTCTACAGAAGATGACTCTATTTATTTCTATTTATGTAGCAATCGCAATTGTTGCGGTCTGGGCAATTCTCAATTGGAGCGTCGCCGGATTTATCTTCGTTGTTGCAATGAGCGCGCTACATTTTGGTATTGGCGATGCTGCATTCATCTCTGAACTCGATCATGCAAGTCACCGACAACCTGCAACTCGTTTAGCGCAATCACTGTATGCGCTGAGCGCAGGTGCGCTGCCGGTACTGATTCCTCTCACTAATGGAAAAAGCACATCTGCTCTCTCCGCGGTAAATCCCGACTTAGTTGATTGGCATGGTGGTCATGCTTCAGCAATTCTGAATATCGTGACAGCCTTTTCTCTATTGTCTATAAGTGTTCTTTTTATTCTCCGTCGCAGACGAGATGCGCTTGATCTGAGCATTCTTTTTGCTCTAGCGATCTTTACTCCACCCCTTGTTGCCTTTGCTGCGTATTTTGGTTTGTGGCATGCCATGAGACACACGGCGCGACTCACCTTGAATTTGAACTCTTCGCAAACCTCTATTGCAGAAGGC
>JACCDJ010044934.1_pt1 | contig 10818 bp, 8 predicted proteins | sample 7444481 | NCBI WGS metagenome assembly JACCDJ01 (sample SAMN15323435, study PRJNA562643) | freshwater metagenome | isolation source: river surface water | place: USA:Blue River Watershed | collected 2017-08-15 | reverse complement strand
GGCTGCAGGTGATGTCGCCGTCATTCGAAAGCGAGACAGTGGGCAGAGGCAGGACGTTGATGATGATTGCATCATCCATGGTGCAGCCTACACCGTAATGCAAAATGGCAGGAATGGAATAATTGCCTACTTGTGGTTGCGCAATCGAATAGTTGTTTTGAATGAGGCCATTGGGCCATTCTACCGGCAAGCTGCTGGAAACATCGATGTCATTATTGAAACAAATTTGAAAATCACCGGGAAGACTCCAATTGGGCAAATCATAAATGGTGATGTTTACGGCATCAGAATAAGTGCAATTCCCAAGCGATAAGGTGGCGGATAGGTTGATGATGCCGTTGTTGCCAGAGGTTCCATTGTAAGTGGCATTGTTTAAACCATCTTGCCAAATGACGTTGTCATATAGGACACCATTGGGAATGGACACATTGAATGCGGTTTGCGGGCAAATGGAAAAATCGTCGATGAGTTGGAATACGGGAATGGGGTGAATGCTAACATCAACATCGTCAAAGGCTGCGCATCCGTAACTGTCAGTGACCTGTAAGTAATAAGTTCCGGATGATGATACTTGTGTTGATGGCGTGTTCAATGCACCAATGATGTTGCCGTTGTTGGTGTACCATTGCAACAAATAGCCGGGTTCTGCTGAACCATTGAGGGTGATGGGGTCGTTGGAACAAAGGTCGATGTTGACGCCCGCATTGGGATTAATGGCAGCGACCTCCTGCACAATAAGGGTGTCATTTCCCCAGCATCCGGCACTCAATGCTTGCACAATGTAGGCGCCGCTTTGGTTGATGGGGAGAACGTTGTTGGTGCTGAGTATGTTCTGAGAATTGTCGGACCAAACGATGTTGTCATAAAGGCCAACAATGCTCAAATCAGTTGTTTCGCCAGCGCACAAAAAGTCATTTCCTTGAATGCTGAACTCAGGGTTGTTGGTCAAGGTGATGATGAGGCTGTCAGAGGCTGAGCATCCGTTGTTGAATGATGCGGTTAGGGTGTAAATGCCACTGTTGCCAACGGTCAATTGCCCTTGTGTATTGGAGGATGAAATGTTCCCATTGTTGGTCGTCCAGTTGAGCAGCGCATCAGCAGGGAATTGAATGTGGTTGATGGGCAATTGGAATTCGAAGGTTTCATTTTCCAAACAAACTGAAGTGTCATTTCCTGCGCTGAAAGGGGTGATGATGAATTCACTGATAGAAACAGTTACGGGACTTCCTGCATTGGGACATGAGTTGTGGAAGGGAATGATTTGGTATTCGGCACTTCCGGATCCTGAAAGGGTCATTCCCCAGGTGGTGTCATTGGGTGAAAGCGTGTTGACCCAAGCCAAGTCGGTATAATTGCCCCCTGTTGGAGTCAATGTCCAAGAATCGTCTTGACAAATTTCTAGATCATTGGCCGTTACCGTTGGCGGAATATTTTCCACGACGAATAATTTCTCAGTCACCAATCCGCATCCATCCACGTGCCGAGCCGTGTAGCTTCCGGGTTGCAAAGCCATAACTGTAGCACCCGTGGAAGCAGATAGCCCAGCGGATGGATACCATTGGATATTTCCTGACCCCACCTCGTTGGCATTTAATTCAACCACTCCGCTTTCACAATTGCTAAACGTTTCTGTGGCTAGCGTAGTGACACCTGTGTAGTTGGGGCAGACCCAATGCACATTGCCTGTCCATCCGGATGCGGCGGTCCATCCGAAATAAGCAGTATTGGTATTCAGGGTGGCAGGCAAATCCACGACCAAGTTGATGATGGTGACTCCATCCAAAGTAACTGTAAATGTCTGTGAAGAAGGAATCCAGGCAAAAATGACGTTGTGCGGCAATCCATCCTCAATTTGTCCTACAAAAACGGCTGGAGTTAGTTCATTGGCACTGCCGTGGGCCAGTGATCCGCTTCGGAAAACTGAAACATGATCCCCCGAGGCCCCATTGGGATCGGTGGGGTCATTTTGAATGGAATTGCCTCCGTTTAGATACGTATCAAATTCTACCGCAAGTGAATTGGCTGTTGGCGTTATGGTGCTGGTATATCCGAGCATTCCACCATTTTGTGCCGTGTTGATTGGGCTGGGATTGGCTTTTAATACAAAGCACATTCCATCGGCACCAGGTCCCCAATAACCGGTCCCTTCTGTTCCAAAGTACATGGTTGTGTTCAGGGTGAACGGTCTGGAGAGATTCAAGCAAGTAGAACTCCAAATTTGACCAAATGTGCAGAAATTGTTGGGTGAATTGTTGGGATTACCGGGACAAGCGCTAAGTCCACTGGGAACTTGGATATTGGTCAATCGGTAACAACCGGATGGGACAAGATTATTGGGATAAACACAATTTTGACAAGCAGAACCATAAGTACTAAAAATGGTTTGAGCCTGCCATTGGCTGGTTAAGCAAAGGAGTATGAGCGAAATCAGGTATCTCATATTTCTCGGGTTTAAGCGGTGAATTTATAGCCAATGCCCCGCACGCTGTGAAAATGTTCAGGGTGTTTGCTATCGGCCTCGAAATGTTTTCTGAAGTTGGTGATGAGATTATCAATGGTTCTGGAGGAAGTGAAGATGTCATAACCCCAAACCTTGTCCATGATTTCTTCTCTGCTGATGGCTTCTCCTTCTCGAGATACCAAGAGCTTGAGCAACATGATTTCTTTTTTGGACAAACGGTGGGTTTCACCATTGCGGTTGATGATTTCAAATGCATCAAACTTGATGGTGCCCGATTGGAAGGTGAATTCGCTGGATTCCGCCAAAGGTTTAACTCCAGACTCTTTTTGTGCAATGAGGTTTTTTGTTCTCAATAACAACTCCTCCAAATCAAAAGGCTTGGGTAAATAATCGTTGGCTCCAACTTTCAATCCTTCAATGCGTTCTTTACTGCTGCTTTTGGCAGAGATGAACATCAGTGGTGTTTTATTGCCTTGGATGCGGATGGATTCGCAAAAGGTAAGCCCATCCATTCCGGGTAACATGATGTCTGATATAATCAAATCAAACGCTTGCTCTTGGGCCACTTGAAGGGCCTGTATTCCATTGGAACTGGAAACAACCGTGTAGCCTTCCATTTCCAGGTTCATTTGAATCAATTGATTCAATTGGGCTTCATCTTCAATCAAAAGTATCCTATACTTTTCCATGGTTCAAAACGTATTGCGCTACAGTTTTACTGGCACCAGGTCCGCCCAATTTGTCCATTAGAGATTGTCGGATTTGATCTGCGCGAATTGCTCCTTCCTTTGATAGAAGGAGGTTTAATTCCTTTTTTAACGCAGACTCTGTCAGTTTTTCTTGAACCAATTCTTTGACTACTTCTTGGTTTAAAATGAGATTCACCAAGGAAATCCATTTGATCTTGACCAACAGTTTTGCCAAGAAAATGGAAATGGGATTGGCTTTATAGCCAACGGCAATGGGGCAGCCACGCAGGGCAGCTTCAAGGGTGGCCGTGCCACTGGCAATCAACCCCGCCTTGGCGTTGCGCATCAATTCGGGTGTTTGTCCAAAAACCAATTTGACATGCTTGGGCAGATGAGGGATGACGGCTTCATAATCGGCTGGCGTTAATCCAGGCGCACCTGCGATGATGAATTGCTCATTGGAAAAGGACTCAGTGGCTGAAATAAAGACAGGTAATATTTTTTTTAATTCTTGCTTGCGGCTACCAGGAGCGAGAAGGATAAAGTCTTTGGTGGCCGGAGTTGTCTTTTGATTCAACGCCCAATCATCGATGAGCGGATGCCCCACAAAATGCGCTGTGTATTGATGCTTGGCATAAACAGCGGGTTCAAATGGCAATATGCAGTACATGGCATCGATGTATTTTTTGATGTCCTGCACGCGACCTTCTTTCCACGCCCAGATGGTCGGGGAGATGTAGTAATGGGTTTCAATGCCATGTTGTTTGGCCCAAGGAGCCAAACGCAAATTGAATCCTGGATAATCTATAAAAATGATTTTGTCTGGTCGGAATTCGAGGATTTGCTCTTTGATGGTGGCAAAGTTTTGTTTGATGGTGCGCAGGTTTAAGAGCACTTCTACAAAACCCATAAAAGCCAGTTCTCGATAATGTTTGCGTATTTTCACTCCTGCGGATTCCATTTTGTCCCCTCCCCAACCTTGAAGCTCGATCTCAGGTGACAATGTCTTTAGCGAATGGGCCAGATGTCCACCATGCAAATCTCCAGATGCCTCACCAGCGACCAAGAATATTTTCATGTCAATAAAAATAAAGAGCTACGGGAACACTGCAAATAACGATGTAGAGAATTCCGCGACTGATTTGGAACCACTCTTTTCTGATGAAGTAGTAAAACAATACAACATCAACCAAAATGGAAATGGTTACCACTTTGTCTTGGTACATGGCGGTAATGCCGTAGGCCAAATCATGAAAAAAAGTAGAAAGACTGGTGGAAGTTCCCAATGTGAAAATTAATCCAAACAAAAGAAAACCCAAAGCGGCACCTACAATGCCCAAGGCCATGCCATAGGGAATGGTGTCCCATTTGCTTTTAGAAACATTACTCATGATTCAAATTCCATTGTTGAAGGTGAGACAATGCGTGGTAGGCTGTCAAGTCGAACTGAACGGGAACCACAGATACAAAGTTGTGTTGAAGGGCAAATTCATCGGTGTCCTCACCCTTGTCTTTGACCATAAATTCGCCGGTCATCCAATAATATTTTTTCTGAAACGGATCAGTGCGTTCATTGAATTGCTCATGCCACATTCCTTGTGCTTGACGGCACATCTTGATGCCATTGATTTGTGTGCCTTTGGGAATGTTCACATTGAGGCAAAGGTTTTCAGGAAGGTGTTCGTCCTCCAACATTTGTTTGGCCAAGTGGATGGCTACTTTTTGAGATGCGGTAAAGTCAGCATCTAAACTATAATCCAATAAAGAGAAACCGATGGAAGGCACACCTTCGACAGCGCCTTCAATGGCGGCAGACATGGTGCCGGAATAAATGACATTGATGGACGAATTGGAACCGTGGTTGACACCGCTGACAATTAAATCGGGTTTTCTGTCCAACAAAGTGTACAAAGCAATTTTCACGCAATCCACAGGTGTCCCGCTGCAGGAGTAGGCCTTGATGGCGTATGGAACCTCTGCATCTTGGACACGGATAGGATGATGTATGGTCACGGCGTGTCCCATTCCGCTTTGAGGCTTATCTGGAGCCACCACCACGACATCGCCCAAGGTGGACATGGCGAGTGTTAATGCGTGTATACCTTTGGCGGTAATGCCGTCGTCGTTGGTGACCAAAATCAATGGTCGATCTTTTCTCTGCATGTTTCAAAACTAATAAGGATTTCTATCATCTTTGCAGGAAATCAAATGAGATTATGAACGCTTACATCGTAGAGGGTGTTAGAACACCGATCGGAAATTTTGCAGGAACATTGGCCCCCGTGCGCACGGATGATTTGGCAGCGCATGTTTTAAAGGCATTGTTGGAAAAACATGGCAACATCGACCCAACAATGATTGATGATGTGATCATGGGATGCGCCAATCAAGCCGGTGAGGACAACCGAAATGTGGCCCGCATGGCTTTGTTGTTGGCGGATTATCCGGTAAGTGTTCCTGGTGAGACGGTCAACCGATTGTGTGCTTCAGGCATGAATGCAATTGCGCATGCTGCGCGTGCGGTGCATGCAGGTGAAGGGGATGTTATGGTGGCGGGTGGAGTAGAGCACATGACGCGTGGACCTTGGGTGATTTCCAAAACAAGCTCAGCATTTGGTCGTGATGCGCAAATGTTTGACAGCAGTTTTGGGTGGCGTTTTGTTCATCCCAAAATGAAAGAAGTATATGGTGTAGAGGCAATGGGAGAGACGGCGGAGAATTTGGCAGAGCAATTCAATATTTCGAGAGAAGATCAAGATGCCTTTGCATTGGCTTCGCAGCAAAAGGCCACGCGCGCTCAGCAAGAAGGGAGATGGGAGAAGGAGATTGTTCCAGTGGCGATTCCTCAGAAAAAAGGTGAGCCCAAGATTTTTGCCCAAGATGAGTTCATCAAGTCCAATTCTTCATTGGAAGTTTTATCTGGTTTGAAAGCTGCTTTCCGTAAAGGAGGTTCTGTAACGGCAGGAAATGCATCAGGATTGAATGATGGCGCAGCCGCGTTGTTTGTCATGAATGACAACGGATTGAAAAAGACCGGAGCCAAGCCATTGGCAAAAATCCTTTCTACTGGAATTAGTGGTGTTGAGCCACGCATTATGGGAATTGGTCCTGTGGAGGCGTCTAAATTGGCCCTTCAGAGAGCGGGATTGACCATGGAGGATATGGATATCATTGAATTGAACGAAGCCTTTGCCGCGCAGGTATTGTCTTGCACCAGGGCTTTGGGATTGGCGGATAGTGATCCAAGAATCAATGTCAATGGCGGCGCCATTGCGCTGGGACATCCGCTTGGGATGAGTGGTGCGCGCATTGTGAACAGCGCGGCCATTGAATTGAATTTGCGAGAAAAGAAGTACGCATTGTGCACAATGTGTATCGGCGTTGGACAAGGTTATGCCATGGTAATCGAGCGAGTATGATATACGCTTTTAACGGATACATTCCGGTAGTGCATGAGTCGAGTTTTGTGCATCCACAGGCAGTAGTCACGGGTAATGTTATTATTGGAAAGGATGTTTACATCGGTCCCGGAGCGGCCATTAGAGGGGATTGGGGAATGATTGTGATTGAGGATGGATGCAATGTGCAAGAAAATTGTACCATACATCAATTCCCTGGGGTGGCCATTACTTTGAAAGCAGGAGCGCACATTGGACACGGAGCCATTATCCATGGCGCCAACATTGGAAGAGACACATTGGTGGGCATGAATGCGGTGGTGATGGATCGGAGCGAGATTGGTGATGAGTGCATCATTGGTGCGTTGACTTTTGTTCCTGCCAATTCCGTTGTGGAAGCAAGAAGTGTGATGGTGGGTAATCCAGCAAAAAAGGTGAAAGAGGTGAGTGATGAAATGTTGGCTTGGAAGCAAGAGGGTACCGCATGGTACCAACGTTTACCCAAAGATTTGCAAGAAACGTTGATTCCATGCGAGCCTTTGCGCGAAATACCAGAAGATAGAAAGATACAAAGCGCAGGATACCAAACATGGGGTGAAAGGAAGTCCGATGAAGGATGATTTTTTCACACTGAAGCAATTTAAGGTTCGTCACCGTGATGCGGCCATGAAGGTGGGGACGGATGCTGTATTGTTGGGTTCATGGGCATTTGATGGAATCAATCCCAAGCGTATTTTGGATGTGGGTACCGGATGCGGATTGATGGCGTTGATGCTGGCACAGCGATACACCGAAGCCCAGATAGATGCGATAGAGATTGAGGAAAAGGCCATGTTGGAAGCACAATTCAATTTTGAGCAATCTCCATTTGGTGATCGGATGCGCATTCATTTTGGAGATTTTTTAAAGTGGGAAGGTGAAGATGGATTTGATGCCATTGTTTGCAATCCCCCTTATTTTCAGGACAAGTTGTCGTCATCCATTCCTGAGCGCAACATGGCGAGGCAGGAGCGTTTTTTACCAATAGAATCTTTTCTAGAAACCTGCAATTGTCTGCTAAATGAAGAAGGAGTGGTGTCAGTAATTCTACCTATCGAAAGATATGCGCATTGGATGGAGGTTGCGAATAGATTTGGATTCTATGTTTCAAGAATTTGCGATGTAAAGCCCTTTATTGATCGAGAAGCGAATAGGGTTTTGATAGAGTGGAAAAAAATGCAGACGAAGCTAGAGCAATCGGAGTTGATTGTGAGGGAAGATTCTAAGAGTTACACCAGCGAGTTTAAGCGAATGGTTTTAAGTTACATGTAATGCATCAGGGCATTTGAGCAATAAAAGCTCTGAGATTGGAGAAGTGGTTGTTGATCGCGTCGAAAGTTGATTTTGATCTCTGCCAACCTTGACTTTTTTCTATCTCAAGTTGATTGATCACGTCAGATGCAATGTCTTTTTTAGGTGTAGATTCGAAGTATAGTTGTTTTTTTAAAAGTTTATTTATTAATCTTTGAGTGAAGTTGAGCTTCTGGTAGTCGTAGGCGTCGAAAATGAGCCCATTGATTGTATTTCGAATTCCTTTGCCACGGCCGTCTTCACAAAGTAAAATACTTGGTTTTTTTATACTGCTCATGAAAATATGGCCATGAACGCGGAATCCGACATGAATGTCTATTTTTGAATAAAAATTTATAAGATTTTGAGCCGAGTGACTGATGTCTTTGTAATCGATATTTTGTTCATTCAGAAATTGTAGAATTTGATTTGTTTTCTCCGATGATGGATCAATGGGGTCATGAAATGCAACAGTTAATTTGCAATTTGGAAAATGGCTGACCAAACTTTTTATTAACTGTATTTGTTGTTCAGCCATCCCAGGAAGAGTCTGGTATTTTCTACCGGTGGAAAACCCAATGGTTTTTATTTCATCAAAAGACACAGCGGGTTCACTGAATTGAGGAAATTTGTAGAAAGCAGGACAACCTGTCATTACAAAGTTATTTAATCCATGCGATTTCAAAACATTCAGTGTATTGTAGCACCTGACAGAGCTTAAGAACCCGTTTTCATTGATTTTCTTCAAAAGCGCAATGGTTTGGTCTGAGATCTCGAATTGGTAGGTATTATTCCAACTTCCCAAAGTGTCTCTGTAGCCAATGCCGAAAGTCAGTATTGGAACTTTGATATCATTCAGATTCTTCCTCAATTTATAAACATCACCAAATGTATTTTGTCTTAACGCCGGGCCACCGCAGAGAATCAGTGCTTTTGAATTATTAACAATGTCTAATCTCTCATCGTTGAAATACTCCCAACTGGGAAAAATTATCAAGGATCTATCTTGCCTTAGGGTTTTTAGGAGGTTTACCGCTGATTCCTTTATTAAATCATCACCCGAATTTCCTCTTTGACCTGTTAAAAGCACATAGTAGTCTGATTTTATTTCTTTTGATAATGTATTGTCGTTGATTAATTGCATATGGTTTTGATTGATTAGGTTTTATCGGTTAATCATTGAAAAAATAATTGATTCAAAGAATTTTGTAAATGAAAAAGTTATAAATCCTATTTTCAATTTTAATGTCGGTTATTTTTTGTAATTCTTTGATTGAAGGACTTATTTCTTTGGCAGAAATGATGTAGCTCCCCCCTAGATGCTTTATTTGTTCAAAATTGAATTCAAGGCTATTAATTTGTCCCAAGAGTTTTTTTCCTGGATGATAATCTTTCCCGATATCATCAGTAAATGCGTAGCATCTTGAACCCCAACGGTCAAAGTATTTTTTAATGTCATCATTTTTATTCAACTCTCCTTCGATAACTTTTCTGAATTGATGTTTGTATTCGATGGGGTATGTTGGTAAATATCCGTCCAGTGTGTAGAAACCATTGTATTGGGCTACTGCAGGATGAAAACCGATGCATAAAACACGAAAATTGGTATTGGGTTGTTGTATTTGACTTTTAATTATTTCAAATAAATCAGCAGCATAGAACTCTTTGAAACTGGGTTGCGCTCTGTTTTTTATGGCTTCATTTTGTTTAATAATAAAGCAAAAAGAGGATATGAAAAGCAGGTAAACAATGGGTTTTCCAATTTTTTCATGGTGCATTAATTTAGAAGTTACTTTGGCAAAAATGATGAACCAAAATAGGGGGTGGAGAAAGTAAAATCTTTGCAGTTGAATAGGGATAATTTGACTGATTTTTTGAAAGAAATCTCTAAAAATTGACCAGTGAATAAAGCCATAGAAGAGCGAGGTGATCAGTACAAAAAGAATTGCGTACAGAAGAATTGGGTCTCTTTTTTTTGTAAGGAAATAGATTCCAATAAAAAAGCAGGGTAACATAAATAGTTGACCACTAAATGCGTGCACCTGGCCTGAAGTGAACAACTTGATGGCTTTATTGAGGGATTGAGTGAAGTTGAGAGAATCAAGTTGAAATTCAGTTCGATGAGACACACTGGATTCGTGCATAATAAATCCATAAATCAAAGGCAAGTGACTGGCCAAGTTGAAAGCGGTGAACAGGGCAAGTGCTAAAAATGACCATTTTACCCCGGATTTTTTTTTCAAAAAGTCACGCAGTGTGATCAAGAAAAGAATACTTAGAATGAAAATGGTCGAAAGCACAAGACTACTGTAAAAAGAGTAAATAAGAAGAATCAGGATATTTCGAATGAAATTTTTGTTATTTCGTATGTCTAGAAATGCATAAAAAACGAATGGTGCACCCGCAACGCTTAGCGTGAAAGACCAAAATGGGATCAAACAAAACAATAGCGCTGTGTATTTCAAAAAAATGTTAGATGCGGACGGAATGATATATTCTTTCAATAGAAAATACATCCCAAAGAATGCGGTTAAAGTCACAATAACTTTATTGGCTATCAAACCCCAGTACATTCCAAAAAGCTTGAAAAAAATAAGGCTTATATCAGTGCTAATGGAAAGGGATGAACATCCGTTCATTATTTGAGATACTTGATTATTATTCAACGAAAAAACTAAATCATTTGTCAGTAAGATTTTATTCCAAACGATGTTTGAATCTAGGTTGTCAAAAATGGTAATGGGGAAATTTTCACCAAGCAGGAAGTAAGGAATAAAGTGCAGCGTTATAGCTAGTGTAATGATAACTGATGTCATTAAATCACTTTGAAGTGAACGAAAATATTTTCTGTGATCCATGTTCCTACGATTAATGTTGCTTTCAAAAGTATGTGACTTTTGGTTTGAATTTGATTTCGAATTAAATTGTTTTTTTTTTGGAT
>JACCDJ011115364.1_pt1 | contig 10820 bp, 10 predicted proteins | sample 7444481 | NCBI WGS metagenome assembly JACCDJ01 (sample SAMN15323435, study PRJNA562643) | freshwater metagenome | isolation source: river surface water | place: USA:Blue River Watershed | collected 2017-08-15 | reverse complement strand
GCAAACTACGGAACAAGTAGAGCTAACTCCTGTAACCCAATGATGATTAACACAGTTAATGTTTATTTTACAGCACTAAACTGGGATTCATTACAAGTTACTGATGTTTTATACAGTGACAATACTTTAACAACTCCTGTATCAGATGGTTACTATTATAATAATAGTGCTACAACAGGTATGGAAGTAGTTACAATATCTGGAGGTGCGATTACGGTAATTAGTGATTGTGCTGGTAACATAATATAAGAGAATATAGAATAAATAATAATTTAAAAACCCCATTTAATATATGGGGTTTTTTGTTTAAATTTTAAGTAGTTGTATTTATAGTATTATGGGATTAAACATTAGAATTCACGACATCAACGTACCATCTTCGTTCGAGTTATTTTACAAAACAGGTAACACACCTGGTAACATGACTGTGATTGAAAATGGGTATACGAAATTTGGTGGTACATACCCATCAAGTAGTAGTCGTGATTACAATTTGAACCCAATAGTTTTTACAGGTGCGACGTATAATACACAATATTGGTTTAAGATACAATACACAGGTGTAACAGGACAAGAAAATTCAGTAGGTTATATAATTGAAAATATTAAAACACATCAACCTGTAGGACACATTTATTACGCACTACATTGTTGTGATTTTTCAGGAGGTACTGCGGAATTCTACACAGGTTGTACATTCTCAGGAGGTACAGTTGTTTATGGATCAAATTTAGACCCAACACCTGAACCAACATCAACAGCAGCACCAACTTCAACCCCAACACCTAGTCCAAGTGCCACATTACCTGGGGCTACACCTAACCCAACGGCAACATCTAACCCGACGGCAACTCCGAGTCCTACTCCGAGTAAAACACCTGACCCTACGGCGACAACACCAGGTGCCACACCTAACCCGACACCGACACCTACGTTATCACAAACACCTGACGCAACACCTGGACCAACAGCAACACCTGACCCAACTGCGTTACCGGGAACATGTTACGAAATGGTTTTCCCAACATCACTTACAGGAACAACAGGACAACCATTGTATATTTGTTATCAAAAAACCGACAACACGTATGTTTGTGAACCATATTATCAATACGAAGATTCGGGAGCAAATACTCCTGATATAACAATTAATGTATGTTCTAAAGTATTACCAAGTATTAAATACGGATATAGTGGTGCCGAAATGGTACCAGATGCTAGCTTTAATTTAATTGGAGGTTCAGGTTGTATAGTTAGTACAGATTGTGGAGGTAACGATCCATTACCACCACCACCAACGGCAACCGCAGAAGTCATAATGAATGCTAGTGGAAATTGTCATAGATGGTCTGTTGATGATGGAAATAATAATTCAGGAATGACAGTAACATACACACCATTACATCTTAATACCACTGTCACATTTAATGTAAATAATGTTGAAAGTGACACGCAATATTATTATATCTGTACAAAAACAGAACCAATTTTCATGAGTAATGGTAATGGTACTCTTTTCCCATCAATACAAGATGGTACATGTAGTTTAGTGGATGGTGTATACAATGGATGTCAATCACCGTTACCTGACCCAACCCCTAACCCAACACCTGGACCGACACCTAATGCTACGCCTAACCCAACTTCAGAAGGAGGTGGTAGTGGATGTGTAACAATTACTGAAGATGTAACTTATCCGGTGGTATATGATAGTCAAAACCAATCATATACCAATACACAAACAACCGTAATAGCGACATTAAATTCCACTGCAAGTGTTAATGTTACCGTAAGAGTTAATTATACATTTTCACCTTGTTTTGGTTCACCTTCTGATGGTTATTTTGATATAATCATAACGGCGGGGCAATTATCAAATTCAGTAAATGTATCGACATTTAGTTATGTTGATTGTGGATATGGTACTTTTGAACAAGAAACGTACACAATCAATACAATAGAAGTTATAACATCAGGATATTCAATTTGTGGTACATAATAAAATAAAAAAAAGATATTTATAACATATGCCATTTTCAGCAACGATAAATTTAGGAACAGTAGGGGTAGCAATTACCTCAGTTAAATTATACGGATGTACCGGTAATAACGGAACAGATTGTACGGATTGTACTGTATTAACAGGATATGAAAATGTCAGTGTTAGTACATTCCCATTATTAGTTAGTGGTATACCTAACGGTGTACGTTACATACAAGCCGAAGCTTTAGGTGCGTGTAGTGCTGATGCGGTTAAACAATGTATAACAATATCAGGGATACCTGGCCCAACGGCAACACCAGCACCAACTAATACACCAACCCCAACAGGAACATCAGGACCGGGAGCAACACCTAATCCAACGGCAACACAAACTCCTACACCTACACCATCACAAACTTCTGATACTACACCTCAACCTACACAAACAATGACACCAACACCAAGTCAGACAGAATCTGAAGCTACGGTATGTCAATATACGGTATCAGGTCAAGGATACCCATTATCTGGTAGTGGAGGTACTAATACAGGTTTAATAAAAGTTGGAGGTAGTAGTGCGATATATGTTTGGGCTAAATACAATTCTGCAGGTACATCATCAGGTACCGCATCATTCTCTATGACAATTGGTGGTGTTACCGCAAACGGCGGATTTACTATAACCAGTAGTGGACAAGTGGGTTACACAAATAATGGAGGAACTAATAACTTACATTATATAAGATTGACACCCGGAACATATCAATATACTTTAAGTAAAATTGACACTTATAGTGCGGGTAATAACATTACGTTCACATGGTCAACAGGTACCGACCCTAACTCGTCAACTAATATGGGTAGTTGTTTATCAGAACCACCAGGTCCATATTTATCGGCTAATGGTACACCGGACCCAACACCGGACCCAACAACACCACCACTTTATGGATTTTTCCGTAGTAACCCAAATTTGGCGAGTAATGGACATTGTAATGGTAATCAGGTAACAAGTGCACCATTCTATAGCACTTCAAGCACGATTACAAATATGTTAAATACTACGGTCTATACGGATACTGAATATACAATATGGACTGGTGGTGACTTCTATTACGCAGTTTCATCTGATGATACATTTAACACAAACAGTCAACCATATTACGTTATTAAAGTAAATGATTTTGGTGAAGTTATAGATGTACAATCAATAGTAAATTGTACAGGAGGTGGAAACACTGTATAATAAAATAATTTGAATAAAAAGATAATATGAGCTTTCTAGATAGTAATAACTTAGAATTTTTAGCAGCAAGAATCACTCAAAGAGGAAGAAATGCCATTGCTAAGGGTAATTTTAAAATTGATTATTTCCAAGTTGGAGATTCTGAGTACGATTACTCACTACCGTTTAATGTTTTAACAGGACATACAACACATCAAAAAGTAATGGCACCATTTGATAAAGATAGTGGTGTAAAATATCCATTTGGTTTAGATTCTGATGTAACAACAACATTCGGTGTGCCGGTTCAGAACTCATTGACAACACCAATAAGAAATGTGATGGGACCTGCGGGATTTGTTTCTAATTATTTAGAATACGATGCGGTTGAATGTACAGGTACAACTGTTGAATGTGTTGCGGATGAAGTATCTTTATCAAGTATTTCAGGAGGAACATCAATTAATATTACAGATGGTACTGAGTTTCAAAATTGTGGTTATATAACATTAGTATTTGACAGATTCAATGGACCAACAGCGGTTATTACAGGTAACACAAATTCATTAGTTTACAAAGTTGTTAGTATATCGGGTAACACTCTTAATTTAGATAGAGCGTTACCAAATTTATCATCATTAAGTGGTTATGCACAAGTTGTATGTAATAGTTGTGAACAGGAATACCCTATCGAGGCAACAACAGCATCAGTATGTTCACCAAATGATATTGATACGATACAACAATTAAATCCATGGACAATGAATATTGTTTGGGATAAAAAATTAATCGGTACCGATGTTGGACCAACAGACGAAAGTTTAACAGGTTACACAGGAAATAGATTTGTTTCAGTTAAAGAATTATTAGGATACACATCAACAGGACAAACGTTCACAAACATGACAGGTGGAACTGTTCAATACCCAACATCATATAAGAATACATTAGGTGAACAAATTATCGTTAAACCTGAAGAACAAAGATGTATTGCGGTTATTCATTATTCTGAAGTTGGTGATTTGAGAAATGACCCTGAAAGATTTTTCAGATATGATGATTATATAAGTTATAAAACAGGAATTACGGGTTCAGACATTTCATTAGTTGATGATGTGGATGGAAACCCAATCAGTGACACTGAATATTTTGAAGTTTACATACCATTCTTATTATATCATAGAAGTACTGGTACAACAATCGGTGCTAAGTTTTTAATGGATGAAACTGATTATTACGTTAAGTCAACTAAAAACGAAAGACATCAATTGATGTTTAGATTTTTATTAGATGAGATGGGTAATAGAGTTGGTAAAGTATTCCCTAAAAATAAAATCGTAGTTTTTGATGACCAAGAATTAGTTGCGACTTTAGATTACAGAAGTAATAGAAAATATACATTACCGTCACCAAAAGTTAATACGGTTGCGAGCGATGACGTTGAAGCAAATTCATTATTCTCAGGAACAACAGGACAAACATATTGGGTAACATACGTTTTCAGTGATACACAATACGGAACAAGTTCAGCTTTTAATACCTTACCATGTAATTACTTTACATCTATTAACAATGTTAAAGTACCATCAAGTTTAACAATTAAATTTAGTGGAACTTCATTTCAACACATGGAATCTACATTGAGTGGATTCACAAGTGGATTTAACGCAAAATATTTTTACGTGTTAATTCAAGAAACTGATGTGGATGAATTACCAATTTCATATAGTTGGACTTTAATAGACAAGACAGATAGTTTAACTAAATCAGGGGGTTATATCGTACCGTCAAGTTTAACAGGTAACACAATTGTAATTACTAAGGACGATTACGATAATGGTGACACCTTTGATTTAGAAACACATATGGGTAGTGATTATTTAGGTTCAACATTATCAACAACAGAACCACAATTTGGAGATGAACAACCATTCCCTGGCAGTGTTCGTTTAATTAGAGCTTCTGATATTGAGGAATTAAATTTCTTAGTTAACTTACCTTCAACACAATTTACAACTTCACAAAACCCTACTTATATTTCGGGTTACCCTAGAATTACTGAAGTGGCATTATTAGATAGTAATAAAGAAACTTTAGTGGTGGCAAAGGCGACAACACCGATAACAAGATTGGGTACACAAGTTTTTGCTGTTAAGTTAGATTTTTAAGCTTTACATTCCTAAAAATATTATTTATATATTTTTATATGGATAATAAACTAAAGAATAAGCCAAAAATTTTAGGTCTTGATATTTCGACCAAAACAATTGGGTGGGCCTTGTTTGATATGACAGGTTCAAAATTGTTGGAACTAACTCACTTCTCACCGAAGATTAAACCACAACCAGAAGATAAGATTGAAGAGTTATTAAAGAAGGCGGATGCCTTTAAGGATCACTTGGAAAATTATAGAGATATGGGTATTACTCGTATCATTATTGAGGAACCGTTGTTACAATCTAATAACATTTACACAGTAGGAACACTATTGAGATACAATACTTTAATATTAAAGAATTGTTATGATATTTTAGGAATCATACCAACGTTCATCTCAACGTACAACGCAAGAAAATTTGCCTTCCCTGACTTAGTTGGTCCAAATGATAAAGGACGTAATGTTTTGTTTGGTGGTTACCCAAAAGACATTGATAAGAAACATGTCATTTGGGAACACGTAAATGCCGTATGTCCCGAAGTTAGTTGGTTATATGGTAAGACAGGTGCTCTTAAAAAAGAAAATTATGATATGGCAGATGCGGCGACAGCGGTCATTGGATTTGTCAATATGTTGAAAATAGAAAAATCCGGCAACTAATATTTTACATTAGGAAATTTTTAGAATATATTTATTAATAGGACGGGACGTGGGTTAAAATCCACGTTTGGTTGGTGTTCCCCGGGGAGTGGTGTTCCCGGGGATTTTTTTTTGTCAATACTTTTCCTTATATTTTTCCTATATGAACACTGGAATTGAATTCGAACCTATTATTGAAATTCTTGAGGACATATTTGGCGACTATAAATTACATAGTGATTATAAGGGTCAAATATCGTTTGATTGTCCTGTATGCTCATACGACATTAAACAATTAGACCATGGTGACGGTAAAGGAAACCTTGAAATAAACTATAAGAGAGGGGTTTATAAGTGTTGGTCATGTGCCGAAACACACGATACCCACGGTTCAATTTTTAAGTTGGTTAAGAAGTACGGTAGTCCTCGACAAAATAAGAAATTCTTATTATTGATGCCTGAAGAAGTAGATGAAGTTAAACGTGTCTATAAAAAAGTTTATCTACCAAAAGAATTTATTTCATTTAAAAACGTCAGTCAAGGATTGAAATTAACTCCACAATTTAAACAAGCGTGGAATTATATCAAGAAAAGAAATATAACGGATGAAATGATTGAGAAATTCAATATTGGATTTTGTTATACTGGTTTATATGAAAACAGAATTATTATACCGTCATATGATACTGAATTAACATTAAACTATTTCATTGCTCGTTCTTATCTTTCAAAGACTAAATTAAAATATAAAAATCCTGAAGTCCAGAAAGAGATTATCATTTGGAATGAACACTTGATTAATTGGGAGGAAAGATTATATATAGTTGAGGGAGCCTTCGATAGTATTTTCGTACCCAACTCAATACCGATGTTAGGTAAGTTTATGTCGGATAATCTTTTTAAAACAATTTACACCAACGCAAAGAAAGACATTGTAATTGTTTTAGACCCTGACGCTTGGAACGATGCCACTAGATTATATCATAAAATGAATTGTGGAAAATTGATGGGTAGAGTGTTCATTGTTAAGTTAGAAGGTGACCAAGACATTGCCGATTTAAAAGGTGACCTAAGTAATTATGAAATTAAACAAATAGATTAGATGAATTTATTAGAAATCTCAAAAGAGATAAACGAACTTTTAGAAAACAGAAGAAAAGAATTAGATATTTCCTTTATTGAAGAGGAACACATCTATTACATGAGAGATACCGATGGAACATTAAGAAAAACATTCCCTTCAGTATCAAAATTAATTAAGAAGTTTCACAAACCATTTGATGCGGAAGGAACCGCATTAAGAATGTGTAATGGTGACCCTGAGGCAGCTGCTCAATTACAAGAACAATGGAAAGAACTTGGACGATTATCAACTAATATGGGTAGTCGTGTTCACTTTGAATTAGAGAGTGATACGATTTCACGTTTTGGTGATTATAAATCAGTTAGACAACCGATTTTTGAATGTACTGAAGAACAACTAACAAGAAGTGATAGTATGATTAAGGCTGGTAAGGAATTCCTTGATTTAATGATTGAAAGAGGAGCCGTCTTACTTGATACTGAAATTGTATTAGGTGATAATGAATTAGGTTACACGGGACAACCTGATAAAGTATGGTTGATGATGAATAAAGACAAAACAGATTTTGGTTTAGTTATTACAGATTGGAAAACCAATCAACCAAAGAACTTTGAAGTTCAACATTACACAGGTAAGATGTACGCACCGTTCAATCAATATCATGATACTGCGTTAGGACATTACTATTTACAACTTCCTTTATATGCGAGATTGTTATTAAAAATGTTGAAGGGTACAAAATACGAAAATATAAAACTTTTAGGATGTGTTGTTGTACTATTAAAAGATGACGGAACATATGTTGAATATAAAGTACCATCAGAAGTGAACAAAACAATATTAACATTGGACTTATCCAAATACATTAATTATGGTAAAAAAAGTTATACATATCGCTGATATTCATATCAGAACAATACAAATGCATGATTTGTATAAAGAACAGTTTGAAAAATTGTTAAAAGAAATTGGGTCTAAATTTTTAGAATGGGCAGATGAGAATATATCGCACAACGAAATTAGAATTGTTATTGCGGGTGACATCGCACATCAAAAAATTAATATCTCGAATGAGCAACTTCTTTTGACTAGTTGGTTCCTAAAAGAATTGACAGCATATGGTAAGGTTGTAATCATACCCGGTAATCATGACTTCTTAGAAAATAACACACAACGTATGGATAGTATTACACCTGTTGTTGAGTTATTAAACAATGATAACATAGTATATTATAAAGATAGTGGTGTTTATTCAGATGAAAATATTAATTGGGTAGTGTACTCATTGTACCAACATAACGCACGACCTGAATTTACAAAGGAAGAAGGTAAGTTTCATATTGGTTTATTTCACGGACCCATTCAAGGAATGTCAACTGATTTAGGATTTGAATTTGAAGATGCTTATGACCGTTTAAATTTTGTTGATTTGGATTTATTATTATGTGGTGATATTCATAAGAGACAACAATTTACATTACCAAATGGAGGTAAAGCAATTATGATTGGATCACTAATCCAACAAAATTTTGGTGAGACGGTAAAACATCATGGTTATGGTACTTACGACGTGGCAACTGACGAATACACATTTCACAATTTACAAAATGAGAAACCATTCCTTCATTTTAAAATAACAGACATTAAAGACATCGAAAATGAAAAAGAAGAACTCGTTAATCTTGGATAATGAGTTCATTCTCTATTGTGAAATCAACAATATTGTCGACTCAGATAAACTCGCTAAGGAAACATTTGAAAGAGGTTTCTCTCTATTAAAATACGGAGAAACACCAGCAGGTCCCGGTGCGAAAGAGAAGATAATAGAGAAAGAAGTAATAAAGGAAGTAGTTGTTGAGAAAATTGTTTACCAAGATGTTATTAAAGAAGTTGAGGTTGAAAAGGTAGTCGAGGTTATAAAAGAGGTTCCTGTGGAAAAAATTGTCGAGAAGATTATTGAGAAGGAAGTTATTAAGGAAATCCCAATAGAGAAGATTGTTGAAGTCATTAAAGAAGTTCCAATACAAATCAAAGGCAACACTAAAGTAGTAACAAAAGAAATCATTAAAGAAGTTCCAGTTGATAGAATCGTAGAAGTAATAAAGGAAGTACCGGTAGATAGAATCGTAGAAGTTATAAAAGAAGTCGAGAAGATTGTTGAAGTGACCAAGGAGGTAGTTAACGATAAAGAAATAAAAAAATTGACTGAGGAAAACAAAAAACTAAAAGAAGAATTAGACAAAATCAACACCTCATTAGAGAAGTTAAATAAGGGTAGGTTCTTAAAAAATAGTGATTTAGGTTCATTATATAGTGAATAAATTCCGGCAATAAATTTCCATTTACAAAAAAAATTACTTATTCTTTACTAATAAACATATAACATTATGATATTAATTTTTTGGATTTTAGCTGCGTATGGTATGACATCCATATTAGTTTGGGGTTCGATTTTTGAATCGACACGAACATTTATAAAAAAACATTCAAAGTTCTTTGGGGATTTGATTAGTTGTACATTATGTACATCCACATGGGTAGGTTTCTTTATGTCTATCGTTTTAGGTGGTTTAACTAGTAAATTCTTTGAAACGTTTTGGTTACTTGAGATTTTTTGGGATGGTATGTTCACTGCGGGTTCAGTATGGGCCTTGAACGCAATAATCGAGTATTTTGAAGATAATGGTAAATAAACCATATGTTATACTCGAATAGACAAAAGAGAAAAAATGTTAGAAAATCACAACGATGATTATATCTTAGTTAAAAAAAATAGTGTTGAGCATTTGATATTATTAAGTCTTTATAGACAAATTGAGTTAGATAATAAAAGAGAAATTGGTAAATGTTTACAATTAGCGTGTGAATATGTTTGTAAGAGTTTCATTAATGAACAAACAAATTTATCATGTTTACTTAGAGAAGAATCCGATGAAATCAAAACAGACAAGAATGCTGCTGGATTTGATTTAGTTACAACGGAAACACTGTTGACAATAAACGCAAAATGTAGAACCTCACAACTTCATATGGCACCAAGTGGTAGAAGGATGAGTTTCAAGAATCAAAAAAGTTTGGACCAAGGTTATTCTCGTTACGCAATTGGTGAAGCCGATGTGTACATGATAGTGATACCAAACGACGATTATTTGGATTATACAAAATGGGATTTTATTGCGATTCCTGAATACGAATTATACGACCCCAAAATACCGGGTTATCTTTTAGGTACCGTACCAAAAGACATCGAAAAAAAATACAAGGGAATTGAACAATCAATATTAACTTTACAAGAGTTAAACGAAAAAAAGAAACAAATTATATTAGAAATATCTAATGAAATACAACAATCCATTCATTAAAGTAACTTGGGATGATACTCCTGAAAATTTTACTCCTGAAAAAATCAGAAGAGTAAAGGCATACTTTCAAGACAAATACAAAACAAAGAATATCCAAGTCATTACTAAAAGTTTGACTAACACTTCCGATATTAATTTAGAATCATTAGAAGCATCGGATAGTATACTTGACCAACAGTATCAAAAGAAATTGATGAAAGACTTCATCAAGGAAAATCAGATACAAACAAAATGGGAATTGGTTGATAGATTAGATAATAAGGTTAACGTATCAATCGACAAACTAAACGAAAACAAAGTACGTTATAATAAATGGTACATTAAGAAGATTGAGTTCTCAAATTTCTTATCGTTCGGTGACGACAATG
>JACCDJ010255817.1_pt1 | contig 10823 bp, 5 predicted proteins | sample 7444481 | NCBI WGS metagenome assembly JACCDJ01 (sample SAMN15323435, study PRJNA562643) | freshwater metagenome | isolation source: river surface water | place: USA:Blue River Watershed | collected 2017-08-15 | reverse complement strand
AATAACCGCCATATTGTGGCGCAGAATATCCATCAAGCCTAATTCGCCAGATAATTCTGCAAAGTGATACGCATCGGAATAGAAAGACATGGCCTTATCATAATCCCCCAACTTATCATACACCATCCCCAAGTTATTATTGATCTTACCTGACATAGCCACATTGTCAGTTTGATTTGCATGTTTAATTGCTGAGGTAAAATTTACAATAGCCAATTCATAATTTGAAAGATTTAAATAAGCAAGTCCAAGAATATTTAAATAATATAAATGGCCTTGAGAGTTTCCAGCAGTATTGGCTAAAACCTCAATTTCCTCTGCAATTTTTATGGCATCAGCAGGATTACTCCGCACACTTTGAAAGGCTTTTTTGTACAACTCTTCAATTTTGGAACTTAACCCATTAACAAGAAAAATTGAATGCAAATCTTCAATTGAATCAGACATAGTCATTTAATTAGTTTTAAAAGGTAAACCAAGTGCAGCATATATGACATATGAAATATAACCAAATAAATACGAAAAAACACCTAGCAAGGTTTCTAAGTAGAAAAACGGATGAAAATACGTAGGAAATCGGATTGTTTGTGAACTAAATGTGGATAAAGCGGTGGATAAAACTTGACTGAGCGCTAGTCAACATTGTACATTTGACAAATAACCCTCTAAAAATCAATCACATGCAAAACCACACCCCAAAAGCCATGTTGAAAGTTTTAAGTCCTGAACAAATGTCCACTATAAAGGGCGGTTTTTCTCAGGAAGAAATTGCCAACATGACCGAAGATGAATTAAGAGCCTTCACAGACATCAACGACACCGTGGCGGCGGGAAGAATAGACATTAATGACACTGTTGCAGCAGGTAAAATCTCCTTTATTGATACCGTAGCGGCCTTTTAAAACAAACAAATATAAATTCAAAAAAGCTCCTTATATTAAGGAGCTTTTTTATTTATGACTACTGCAAATTTCATAGAAACAAAACAATTCCCTACAATATCTAATATTGATGGCTTAATTGAATGCAAAGATATTCTTCATAAGAATACAGAAATTAATGACACTATACACGCAAGAAGAGATCTCGTTTTATTTTGGAAAACGGCAGTTAAATTAAAAAAACAAGACTTTGATTTGTTTACCCTAGCAAAATTGACACTAATTAATAGAGCTGGGTTGATTAACAATTATAGCGGCAATAAAAAAAGTGCTCTTAAATGCTTTGATAAAATTGCGGCAGCAACAGATAAGACAAATCACTTAAGCTATCTAAATTTCTTAAAATGTGCAGCAGAAATTAACACAGGAACTGCATACTATCAAAGCAATATTTTCTGGAAATCTTTAAACCATTTCAGCAACGCAAATGAAATTCTACGAAAATATCTTCCAAATGAAACAAGACTTAAGGTTCAACTTTTTACAAATTTGGGCAATCTGTATCAGCTGATCGATAAAGAAAAAGCTCTCAAAATATTTTTAGACACAATTGAATTAATCAAAAACGAAAAACACTCAATAGAAACAGCTAGAGTTTATTATAACACTGCTTTGACATGTTCGTCGATTGGTGATTTTGAAACCGCGCTCAAATTTCTTAAAACTGCCCTAGAGCATTATAAAGCGTTAAACTCGAAAAGAGGAGAGCACATAACATTGCTTGCAATAATTAATCTATATATCAAACACAATCTAATAGAGGAGGCAAAACAGTATCTAGATATTGCTTTAGAATCTGATGGGATAAAATTTATTGACAATGAATACATAGTTTTTCACGAGGTAACAATTGGCAATTTTTATTTTTCTAAAAAAGAATTCGAAAAAGCTTTAATACACTTTGAAGAGGCATTAAGGATTAATAAAACAACAGCAACTAAAGCAGAACTTCTCCAAGTCCTTAAATCACTCAGTGAGATTTATGAACAGCAAGGAGATTATCAGCAGGCTTTTGAGACGATGAAAAAGAAGGACTCCTTACATGAGGAACTCTTTGGAGAGGAAAAGCTTCGCTTGTTTAGAAACATCGAGCAGCAACAGGAAGAAATGTTGCAAAGAGAACGCGCCTTGGAGCTAGAACAGAAAGTACGTCAATTAGAACATGCGGCCTTACTTTCCCAAATGAACCCGCATTTTATTTTCAACTCCTTAAACACCCTTCAAAACCTAGTCATTGAAGGCAATGAAGAAGCGGCTATTAATTTCATCAGCGAATTTTCGACTTTAATGCGAGAAATGCTCAATAACGCAAAAGAAGAATTAATCCCGCTTCGTAACGAAATAGAGTTCCTTACACGTTACGTACAACTAGAGGAGATTCGCTTCAACAATCAATTCAATTTCCATTGCAGTGTCGACGATGTATTACCTAAACATCTTGTCAAAATTCCTGTAATGCTTATACAGCCGCTTTTGGAAAATGCGATCCGCCATGGGCTAGCACCGTCTAAAAACGATAAATCCCTCTCCCTCCACATTCGTAACGGAGGACCTTTCATCATCGTGGAAGTGAGTGATAATGGAATTGGCTGGAAAACAAATACAAACAAAGAACATAAAAGTCATGCCCTTGACAATATCAAGGAACGACTCAGCTTGATGCGTGCACCCAACCATGAAAATGGTCGCATGGAAATAAACACCACCCCTTCACAAGGAACCCAAATTACCTTATGGATACCCGTTCAGTTTTAAATAATTTTACCGCGCTCATTGTAGATGATGAACAGAATGCGCAGTCGGTGATGAAGCACCTGCTCAATCGCTATTGCCCTAATGTAGAAATCCTCGATTATGCGGATAATATTCATGATGCCTTCGAAAAAATAAACATCCTTCAACCAGATGTGGTATTTCTTGACATCACCATGCCTCCGCATGATAGTTTTGAGTTGCTACGCCTGTTTAAACGAATTCCTTTTCAAATCATATTCTGTACCGCGCATTCCGAATACGCTATTCAAGCAATTAAATTCTCTGCACTTGATTATCTACTAAAACCGATCAAAGCAGACGAATTACAAATGGCCGTGCAAAGACTGCAAGATAGAAGAGAACAAGAAACCCCTTCTCAATATCAATTGTTAGCTGAACAAGTAAAGAAAAATGAAGCGCCACAGAAACTCTTCATTCATTCTATTCACGCCCATCAAATTATTGAAGTAAAGGACATCATCTATTTGGAGGCAAGCGGAAACTATACCGACTTTTATTTGAGCAATAATCGTAAAGTAACCTCTAGTAAACAACTTGGAGAATATGAAGAACTACTTGCCCAACATTCTTTTTATAGAACGCATAAATCATTTTTAGTAAATCTCCAGCAGGTAGCCTCCATCTCAAAAACAGATGGAACGACCGTCATTTTACAAGAAGGACATCAATGCCCAATTGCCATCCGGAGAGTCGATTTATTTATGCAAGCAATTCAAGGATTAGGACTTCGATAAATCGGAGTTTATTCTTAAATTAGCTTAACAAACCACGACCATGCGCAATATCTTACTTTTATCCTTAGCCATCCTTTGTTTTGGCACGGCATGTAAAAAAGCAATCGTAATGCCGAATGAAGAATCAAAACTTTTGTTCGGAACATGGCGATGGGTAAAAACAGTCGCAATTGGTGGTATCAACAACCCTTCTACTACAGGTTATGAAGAGCGAATCACTTTTTCTGCAAGAGGAAAATTTGAACGCTTTCATAATTCGAATAAAATTGAAAAGCTAAACTTTACCGTTAATCAAGATTCGACGCTTTCTGGAAGCACAGCCAATATCATCACTTTTACTACTAGCGGATTTTTAAATAACAACAATACGAACGACTTCGCAAAAGACTCTTATACCTTCCATCACGACACGATGGTATTACAAGAAGAAACCATTGACGGAGCCGCAATCTATTACGTTCGTAACTAAACTGAATGTCCTTACAACGCAATCTCATTCTTATTCTTAACCTCTTCTTTCTTGCCTTCCATTCAAAAGCGCAAACAGGAAAAGCATCATTATACGGACAAGTAAAAGACGAGAATAAAAATCCAATTGAGTCGGTCTCAATCGCTGTGTTAGGTAAAGGCGAAGGTACGGTTTCCGGTACTGCCGGTATCTACATGTTGGAATATAGCAACCCCGATTCCATTACGATAGAAGTGTCTTGCATCGGCTTCCGCACCCAACGCTTCAAAGTACTGCTCAAAGACAGTATTCAACTAGAGCGCAATATCATCCTTAAGAGTTTCTACCACCAATTCACAGAAGCAACGATTTACGATCAACGGGATCGTATGGATGGCGTAAAACCAATCGACCCACAAAAATTAAGAGACATCCCCAACCCTTCCATGAACTTAGAAGCAATTCTAAAGACCATGGGCGCGGCATCCAATAACGAGCTGAGCGCGCAATACAGCGTACGTGGAGGCAACTACGATGAAAATTTAGTGTACGTAAATGACTTTGAAATTTATCGCCCATTCCTGATTCGCAGCGGACAACAAGAAGGACTTACCTTCGCAAACCCAGACATGGTGGGCAGTTTAAAATTCTCTGCCGGAGGATTTAGCGCACGTTATGGCGACAAGATGTCTTCTGTATTAGATGTTGGCTATCGAACCCCTAAAAGATTCGCGTCTTCGGTAACTACTGGCTTACTTGGACAATCCTTAACAATCGAAGGGATTAGTGAACACAAACGTTTTACCTATCTAATCGGTGTAAGAAATAAAACGAATAAATCATTATTGAATAGTCAGCCTACCAAAGGTCAGTATCAACCTGTCTTTAATGATGTGCAAGCATTTTTTACCTATGCTATTTCAAAGAAAACAGAAGCACAAGTTTTATTGAATGTCAATCAAAATAAATTCAAATTTATTCCTGAATCCGCTGTTAGTTCATTCGGGCTCGTAAATCAAACTTTACGCTTAACGGTTGCTTTTGATGGTCAAGAAATCGATCGCTTCAATACCAATATGGCAGGGCTTTCTATCCTTCACCGACCGAATCCAAAAACAAAATTAAAGTTTACCGCCTCGGCCTTTCAAATGAATGAAAGCGAAAACTTTGATATCATTGGCCAGTATTATATCGGACAAGTAGAAACGGATGCTACTAAATCGAATTTCAATGCAATAAAGCAACAATTAGGCGTAGGCACCAATCACGACTTCGCAAGAAATGAATTGAAAGCTTTAGTCGCCAATGTTAATCATCTAGGGAATTATTATTTCAATAATTTTTCATCCTTACAATGGGGCTTGACAGTTCAACACGAACAAATACAAGATGCAGTAAAAGAGTGGCATAGAACCGATTCTGCAGGCTATAACCTACCCTATTCTGATTTTCAAATCACGATGCAACGTTACCTCAAAAGTAGCATTTCACTTAATAGTAATCGTTATAGCGGCTTCGTCATGCAAAACTTTAGCTTTAATGACTCTTCCCGCTTTAAAGTAAATGCAGGACTACGTTTCAACTATTGGGATTTAAACAAGCAATTACTTTTAAGTCCGCGTATTCAAATCAATTATCGTCCAGATTGGAAACGTGATATCGTTTTCCGTTTAGGTGCAGGCGCCTATAATCAAGCGCCTTTTTATAGAGAATTGCGTGATCTACAGGGTAAAGTATTTACAAATGTGAAAGCACAAAAATCCTATCAAGTAACCTTCAGTAGTGATTACCGATTTTTATTATGGAACCGAAAATTCAGCTTGAATACAGAAGCGTATTATAAGTACCTCACCGACCTTATTCCATACGAATTAGACAATGTCCGTATTCGTTATTTCGCAAATAATAATGCCATTGGTCGCGTAGGAGGAATAGATATGCGCTTAAACGGTTACTTCGTAAAGGATGCCGATTCCTGGATATCCTTGAGCTGGATGAAAGCACAGGAGAATCTAACAGACGACTATATTGTTGCAAAAATTAACACTAAAGGAGAAATTATCAATCCTAGATTAGATCCGAGTGAACAAGACAAAACAGTTGCAAAGGACACATTATTATATGCTGGTTGGATTCCTCGTCCTACCGACCAACGCGTAAACGTAGGACTTTTCTTTTCTGATTATGTACCAAATCATGAAAACATGAAAGTGTATGTGAACACCGTCTTCGGTACGGGCATGCCTTTTGGTCCTCCAGATAATAATCGCTACAAAGACACTTTACGCATCCCATCCTATCGTCGGGTAGACATGGGCTTTTCTACTTTGTTATTAGATGGGAAAAAGAAAGAAAAAAATAAATTCAACCATATCGAAAGTATCTGGCTAGGTTTGGACGTGTTTAATATTTTAGGCGTGAGTAATACTGTCAGTTATTTGTGGGTAAAAGACCTTTACAATACTGTTTATGCAGTACCAAACTATCTCACTGGTAGGAGGATAAATTTACGTCTCACTTTTAGGTTCCGTTAACAGACCTATGTGCATGACGGAGGTGAAAATCTAGCACAATTCGCTTAATTTTAAAGAGTTTGAAAAAGTGGCTCAAAATAGGACTTTGGGCGATAGGAAGTTTTGTATTCCTATTAGTCGCGATATGGGGAATTTTGCAAGTTCCATCCGTACAGGCGTGGTGTATTCAAAAGGCTGTTAAATGGGCAGAAAACAAAATGAATACTGAGATCAGTATTCGTAAGATTGATGCGCATTTACTCAACGAATTGCATCTTCACGATGTCCTGGTAAAAGACCAATCTAAAGACAGTTTACTTTTTGTTGGCGAACTATCTCTCCGATTAAGCGATGTATTATTGTTCTCCTCCTCCGCAACGGTCAATAGCCTGGAACTAAAAAAGGTGTATGCGCATATACATCCTGATAAAAAGAATCTTATCAATTATAATTTTCAATTTATCCTAGATGCCTTCGGAGGATCGAGCAATAGCAATAGCAAGAACCCTGCGATACAGATCAAGTCTATTCAATTACAAGACATTCGATTCTTTTTCGATGATTTAAAAGGAGCTAATTATATCGGAAGCTTACAGCAAGGGAGTTTTAAATTCAAAAAAACAGATTTCAATGCACAAGTAATCAATGTCGAAGCGTTACATCTACTAGGATTAAATTTCAATGCGAATCTTGCAGCAAAACAAAGTCAAGCGGAAAAAGAAACAGAAAAAAAAGCTGCACCGACACAGCCGTGGGTAATTGAACTTAATAATTTCCTATTAGAAAAGTCAGCAGTTGATATTTGCCAAAAGGGAGACACAACTGACCAAAGTGCAATTTATGTTTGGAAGGATATTCAAGTTGGAATCCCGCATTTATATTGGAATGGTGATTCCCTTGCAGCAAAGATGCAACATATTCAAGGCGAGAATGCAAAGGGCTTTCAACTCCGTGAGTTGAGTGCGGAACTACAGTTTAATAATCAGTTGCTACAATGTGAACACTTAACTGCGTTGACAACGAATAGCCTCATCAACAGCAATGCAAACATTCAATTCCCTGATTCATTACATAGTTTTAGCTGGCAAGCAAACTTGAATGACTCAAAGATTGCATTAGCAGAGTTAAAATCATTTAGCAATGCACTGAATGAGCTACCAAACGTAGAATTAGCTATCGGAGGGCAATTCAGCGGCAATAAGAATACCTTCAAAGGAAAGAAGATTCACCTTTCTACTACAAACTTGGCATTTGATGGCGATCTAAGATTGAAGAATTTCGATGACATCAACAATATGCTCATCAATTTCAACGCTGAAAATTGCATAGGAACGGGAGCAGGTATCGCTGCATTTGTGCCGCAAGAAGAAAACAAGAAACTAATAAAACGCATTGGTCAATTCACCGCTAATGGTCAGTTCAATGGCTTCCTGCAAGACTTTGTCGCTAATGGCAACGTTCATTCAGATATAGGTAATATAATCGCTGATTTAAATGTAACCATCAACCCAAGCACTGGTCCGCATTATGATGGAAAACTAGAAGCTAGCGAATTACAATTAGGGACATTACTCGATAATAAAGAAGAGCTAGGCAAACTCACCTGCAATGTTTCATTGATTGCAGATGGCTGGTTGTCAAAAAATCCAAAAGCCAAAATTGAAGGAGATATCATTGAGGTAGAGGCTCACCACTATGCTTATCATAATATCAATTTGGACGGCACGCTACAGCAGAAAAGATTCGAAGGTAAAGTTATTGCGAACGACCCTCATGCGAAGTTCAACTTCGAAGGTAAACTAAACTTTGCAGACAGCATCCCTACTTACGACTTCCAAGCGAATGTGCAACAAGTAGATTTGTTGGCTTTAAAAATAACGAGTGAAGAACTGTCAATCAATCAAGGCTATATCCAATTGAATGCCCGTGGTAAGACCGTAGATGATTTCGAAGGAATATTAGATTTAACGCGATTCAACCTTACTAAAGGCGACGAAAACACTTCTATTCAGCATTTAACCTTAAGTTCTACTGAATTTAAAAACAGTAAAAGAATCGAGCTTAAATCCGATTTTATCAACGGCTCCTTAAATGGTAGTTTTAACTACGCACATATCGGAGATGCGATGGCTAGCGTTATGCATAACTACTTCCCAAGTTATGTCGATCTACCAAAATCAACTTCCTCCAACAATCAGTCCTTTACCTTTGATTTAAGAGTCAGTGAAAATCCTTCGCTAATACAACTCTTTCTTCCAAAATTAAACTCTGTAAAGTCACTTAAGATTAATGGAGAATTTAATGGTCGCGATAAACACTTTGACGTAAACGCTAACGTACCAGGAATTACTTACGACCAAGTTCATTACTACGGGATGAATGTAAGTTTTCAAGCTACGCCAAACTTCCTATATGCCATTGCAAAAATGGATTCCTTAAGTACGAAGGATAGCAGTTGGGTTGAAAATGCAGCCGTACAATTTATGGCGCAACGAGACAGTCTAGTTTTTAATATCAACGCAAAATCATCAAGAACCAATTCAAGTATCAATTTGAATGGCTTAGCGAATACCCACCAACAAATTATAGATGCGTCCCTCAAAGAGTCCGAACTTATTTTAGAAGGTAAAACATGGCGAATCAACCCCAATAATCAAATTAAATACGATAAGAAAAACTGGACGATTACCGGCTTAGATTTACAAGAAGAAAATCAAGTTATCAGTATCAATACCTATCAATCTGAACATTCACAAGATAATATCCGTGTTGTATTTTCGAATGTCAATCTACATCAACTATCGCAATGGGCCTATGCTAAAAATGAAGTTTCACCAATAGGAGGTCTTTTGAATGGCAATATACAAGTAGAACACTTCTCCGGCAAACCTGCATTATATGTGGATGCGCAAATGAGTAAGCTCGCAGTTGCAGATGACTCACTTGGTATTTTACGCGCTCAAATAAGCACTTCAGATTCGCTTCAAAAAGTTTTAACGGATATTGTTTGGAATGAAGCAGGCAAAACACACTACGTTAAAGGCTACTATGACTTAATCGACAAAACAAGTCCCTTACATTTTAACGCTAAACTAGATCGACTAGATCTCTTACACATCGAACCACTCATTCAAGATATTCTTTCACATAAGGCAGGCCTCATAGTCGGCGATTTAGAGATTACGGGTACCCCAGAAAAACCAATTATCAATGGAGAGGGTAATCTGTATCGAGCGGAAATGACCGTGAATTATATCGGCACCCATTATCGAATGGAACCCGCTCACTACAGCGTAAAAAACAGCGTGATAAAACTCGATGAATTCAAGTTTAGAGATTCATTGCGTCGTACGGGTACTGCAAGTGGAAGTATCGACTTGCGCAACCTGAATGCCGTTGCACTCGATTTAAAATTTGATTTAAATAAAATGCTTGTAATGAAAACAAGCTACGAACAGAATGAGCTTTTCTACGGTACGGCTATCGCATCCGGAATCATTACATTGAAAGGTCCTGTTAGCTCTCTAGTGATTGGAGCAGATGCTAAAACGGAACGTGGCACCGCTGTCTTCATCCCAATTTCAGATAGTCGAGATGCGGAGCAACATAGCTTCGTTCAATTTGTAAGTTCTCGAAAAAACTCAACGACTACTAGTACTAAAAAATACGAAGAAGATCTTGAAGGGGTGACGATTGACTTCAACATTCAAGCGACACCAGATGCTGAAATCACCTTGGTAATGGATGTTCAGGCAGGTGATTATTTAAAAGCAAAAGGTACAGGAAATATTAAGGTAAATTATAGCACCATTTCTACGTTCAATATGTTTGGTGATTATACCATCAAACAAGGAGACTATCACTTCACTTTCTTGAACGCCGTGAACAAAGACTTTTCTATCAGACAAGGAAAAATTGTTTGGAATGGAAGTCCTTACGATGCTTCTATCGACTTGAACGCAGGCTATTATACACGTGCTTCTTTTTATGATTTAATCTCTGATATGATTACGAGCAATGAGGAGATTACTGCTGCGAAGAAACCAGTCCCTGTAGGCGTAGAAATGAAATTGAATGGTTCCTTAACGAGCCCAGAAATCACCTTTGATATTATTCCTGTCAATACCAATAACACTTCGCAGCTAAACTTCTTAGCACTTCAACAATTACAAAAAGTACGTGACGATCCTAATGAGTTAAGTAACCAAATTTTTGGATTGATCGTATTGAATAAATTTTTACCTATGAGCACCTCTGCAGCCTCAGCGGCTGGTGTTGGCGGGCAATTTAGTGGTGTATATAAAAATACGCTAACGGAGTTCGCTTCGGCGCAAGTGAGCCAGCGTTTGAATGACGCTTATTATCGATTAACGAAAGATGATAAAACACAAATCAATCTGAATTATCGCTT
>JACCDJ010201592.1_pt1 | contig 10824 bp, 8 predicted proteins | sample 7444481 | NCBI WGS metagenome assembly JACCDJ01 (sample SAMN15323435, study PRJNA562643) | freshwater metagenome | isolation source: river surface water | place: USA:Blue River Watershed | collected 2017-08-15 | reverse complement strand
GGGCGCGTGGTGTGCGGATCGGTTTGCCTCAACCACAGCAAAGCCAGCCCCACCATGAACAGGAAACCCCAGAACACGGGGGCGGTGAATTCCACCATGGCAGAAAAGCCGTCGGCTTCTTGGGTACCCAAGGCAATCAGGCCAATGCTGATCAGGGCCTGCAGGAGCAAAGCTTGTTTGGGGCTGCCGATGTCAATTTGCCATTGCCCCAGTTTGCGCAGTGCTTTCCAGTCGCTGCCGACCGCAAAGTTGGTGCGCGCGCCAACAAACATGGTGGCGTTGATGCTGGTCAAGGCGGCAATGGCCACAAACAAGCCCAAGGCTTTTTGCGCCCAAGGCCCAAAGGCCAGGCCCAGCAAATCGCCGGCAGCGGTTTTGCTTTGGCTCAGGCCGCTCAAGCCCAGGCCCAACAGCAAGGCTGTGTTGACCAACAGGTAAATGACCGTCAAGGTGAACATGCTGGCCAAGATGACCCAGACCATGGTGCGGGGGCCGCCCTTCAATTCGGCCGAGATGTAGGCGGATTCGTTCCAGCCACCAAAAGTGAGCAAGACGAAGACCAAACACAGTCCCCACTGCGCTGGCGCAGGCGCTTGTGCAAACCATTGGATGGCGCCGGAGGCCGGGGCATCGACCCAAAATCCTGCAATGACAACCGCCAGCAGACCCGCAATTTCGGTCAAGGTCAACCAGGTCTGCATGCGCGAAGAGGCATGAATACCGGCCAGGTTGACCAAGGTGAGGGCCACCACAATGATGAAGGCCCAGATGGCACTGGAGTAGGCCCCCAGATTCACCAGTGTGGACATGTAATCGCCAAAAACAAAGGCCAGCAAGGCGATGGAGCCTGTGTTGATGATCGTGGCGCGTGACCAACCGTAAATGAAAGACAGGTTGCGCCCAAACGCCCTGTGCAGGAAGTGGTAGTCACCCCCGGCATTGGGGTAAGCCGTGCACAGCTCTGCGTAGCACAGGGCGCCCACGATGGAGATCAGGGCCCCTGCCAGCCAGAGCACCAGAGCCCAGCCAGCGTCACCACTGATGCCTGCAACCAGTGAAGGTGTTTTGAAAATGCCAGCGCCAATCACGATGCCCACAATCAGCGCCACGGCTGAAAGGGGGTGCAACAAACGGAGCATCTTGGCGGGGGCGGAACTGTCGGGTTTCATCGGGTTCGTCCAACTCGGTGGTTTTTGTGGAATGCGTCTCAGGGCCGGGTGATTTCGACCGGTGTGTGCATGAAGTCAGAGACCACACTGCCCGTGATGCGGCGACCTTCGACCTTGCCAGTGAAGGCGTGCACCTTGCGGTCTTGGGTGATGAATTGGAACTTGATCTCATCGCCTCGCAACCTCGCGCCCAGCATGGCAAGGGTTTGGCTGCCGCGGGTCAGTGTTCCGCCGATGTTTTGGAAGGATTGACTCAAACTCATGCGCATGGGCCCACCCTCCATTCCGGTCATCACCCAAGCGCCTTCAACTTGCGCAGGGACCACCCAGAAGTAGCCTTGCGAGTGTTGGTAGGACATGGTTTCGTCGGGCTCCCAGTCCCCCATCGTGAAAGCGTGCGAGACCACCCGGGTGCCAGGCTTCATTTTGAGCAACTGGGGGCGAAGCTTCAAATTCAGGTGCGGCATCAGGTACAGGGTGACCACGGTGGCAGAAGTGAAGTCTTCTTGGAAGATGTCCCCCGTGATGATCCGCACTTTGTCGCTCATGCCCGCTTCGGCCACTTTGCGCCGTGCAAATTGGGCCATGTCGGGGTTGAACTCGATGCCCACGGATTGCGCACCGTATTTGCGTGCAGCGGTGATGGCGATGATGCCGTCGCCTGCGCCCAAATCAAACAACCGGTCTTGTTCGGTGACTTTGGCCGCCGAGAGCATTTTGTCGATCAGGCCTTCAGGGGTAGGGATCCAGATCACGTCTTTGCCGGCTTGACCGCGCACGGGCTCATAAGCCGTTGTGGCGGCTTTGGGGCTGGCCGTGTTGGTGGCGGGTGCGGTGGTGGTGCTGGAGCAGGCCACATTCAGCCAGCTGGTCATCAGGATGGGCAACAAAACACGGGATAACTTCATGATCGATTCCTTATGAGATGCGTTGGGTTTGGCCATGCAGATCTGAGCAGGGGAAGCCCCTGGGTCAAAGCACTAGATTAATCTGTCTTTGCATTAATTTTTGATGAACGGTTATTTTTTATGGCCCCATCAGTGTTTACCCTTGATTTGATCGACAGGGCCGATGGATGCACGCGCTCAGGCTGGGTGATGCTTGGAGAAACGCGATTTCAATAACATGAAAAGCGGTCAGCATCCATCGTCAAATTCCCTGTCCATGACCAGAAAAACAACTTGCACGGGTGACGCCGCCGGGACTTGAATCTCAATGGCGCTTGTAGAATCGGCGCCGTTCCAAAGTGGACAAGTGGATTTGCTGTTTCTGTTGACATGGATGGCAAGGCGTTGAATTTTTAAACGAGTTGAAAGTGCTGGTTTGATTGCCAGTCAAAACGTAGACATGACCCATCCCTTACCCAGCCAATCCCGCAATCCCTGGAGTTTCTTGCCGTTTGCGCTGACGATATTCACCAGCGCTTTTTTGCTGTTTCAGGTGCAGCCCCTGCTGAGCAAACAAATCCTGCCATGGTTTGGCGGCAGTCCCGCCGTGTGGACCACGGCCATGCTGTTTTTTCAAACCCTGTTGTGCTTGGGTTACCTGTATGCCCATGCCTTGGCCGCTTTGCCCTCTCGCCAAACCCAGGCGCGTATCCATGTGGTCTTGTTGGTCGCAGCAGCCTTGCTGGCGGCCAGAGTATTGCCGGGTGCGGAGCTTCGTCCTGAATCACCGGATTCGCCAGTTTTTCAAGTGCTGCTGATTTTGGGCGCAAGTGTGGGCTTGCCCTATTTTTGTTTGGCGACCACCGGGCCCTTGGTTCAGCATTGGTTCACCAGCACGGCACACGCTTCATCGGTTTTCCGTTTGTATGCTTTGTCCAATGTGGGCTCGTTCCTCGCACTCTTGTCTTTCCCCTATGTGCTGGAGCCTTGGCTGGAGCAGCAGGAAATGGGTCGCCTTTGGACCGCTGGCTTTTGGGTGTTTGCCTTGTTGTGTTTGCCGGTGGCTTTGGGCGCGTGGCAAAACAAGTCTGCCCTTGGCGCAGCCCGCACGGATGCGGCAGAAGGTGGGACAGCCTCAACGGGGGACGCGGTCAGCACGCTCAAACCCTCGCTGTTACAGCGCCTGTCCTGGGTGGCTTTGCCGGCATTGGCGTCATTGGTTTTCATTGCGACCACCGACCAGATCAGCCACGATGTGGCCCCCGAGCCCAGGCTGTGGATTTCGACGCTGGGCTTGTACCTGGTCACTTTCATCCTGACTTTTGACCATCCGCGTTGGTACCGCCCGAAGTTGTTTGCGTTCCTGACGCTGGTGTTGCTGTTGGCCGCATCGGGCTTGAACGACATACCGCGTTGGCTCGGTATCCAGTGGGACTATGGCGTCAATGAAGTGCGGTGGTCGCATTACGCCCTGTTGTTTGTGGTGTGCATGCTGTGCCATGGCGAGTTGTACCGCCGCAGGCCGGTGGATACGCGTCGCTTGACCGAGTTCTACCTGTGCATGTCGATTGGGGGGGCCTTCGGCGGCTTGTTTGTGACCCTCGTGGCCACCCAGTTCTTTGACGACTACCACGAGTGGTTGTTGGCACTGGTGCTGGTGGCTTTGTTGGCTTGCCATGTCTTGTTCCGCTTTGGGGACAAGTCCCATGGCCGTGCACGTCATGCCGCAGGTGCCGTGACGGCGGTGGTCATGGTGGTGTTGCTCTATGCCATGCAAAACCCCTGGTCCTGGCGTGAGGTTCGCAAGGAAGACCGCACCGAAGTTTTGCTGGACCAGGTGCGAAATTTCTATGGCACCGTGTCGGTGAAAGAGCGACGCTTTGTGAACGAGCCCGAGCGCGATGACCGGGTGTTTTTCAGTGGCAACGTGACCCATGGACAGCAGTTTTTGTCGGATGCGCTGCGCCATGTGCCGACCACCTATTACGCACGCGACAGCGGCATCGGCGAGACCTTGCAGTGGGCGATGGACCAAAAACCCTCGCTGTCAGTGGCCTTGATTGGTTTGGGCGCAGGCTCCTTGGCCAATTACGCGCGCCAAGCCGATGCCTATGACTTTTATGAGATCAACCCTGCGGCCGTTCAGTTCGCGCAGAAATGGTTTGACAACTTGTCGACCTGCAAAGCGGCTGAGCAAAACATTTTGTTGGGCGATGCCCGCTTGCGCATGGAGCAGCTGCCCAAAGACAAGTTGTATGACGTGATTGTGCTGGACGCTTTCACGGGCGGATCGGTGCCCATCCATTTGTTGACCCGTGAGGCGTTCAAGATTTACCGCGACCACCTCAAGCCCGATGGTCACATCGCGATCAACATCACGAATGCTTATCTGAACCTCTACCCCATTGTGAAAGCCCAAGCCGAGGTTTTGGGCATGGCCTACCGGCACAAATACCAAGCCGTGGACGAGGTGCGCAATGTGAGAAGGAACCTGCACTTCATCATGACGCATGACCAGGCTTATCTGAAAGCCTACCCCTCGGTCAATCGTGAAGTCCGGGACGAGCAAGGCCGTTTCCTGAAAAACGAGCCTTATGACCAACCGGGCTTGAGGCTGTGGACAGACCAGTTCAGCAGCATTGCGCCGATTGTCCGCTGAGGTTTGGACTCGGGACAAACCCTGATTTTTGGTGTAATTGCTTATGAAATGTAAGGATTCGGCGATTTTTCATTTGGTTGATTGAGCATGCTCGCGTACCATCAAACCGTTTTCAATCCCATCTAAAACCAGGAGACAACCATGATGAAATCTCGTCGTCAAGCCCTCATTCAGGGTGCCAGCGCGGCAGCCGCGCTGGGCTTGGGCCATTTGCCCGCATTTGCACAGGCGATTCCGGACACCTTGAGGATCGTGGTCGGTTTCCCGCCCGGTGGTACCACCGACGCTTTTGCGCGCCGCATTGGCGAGAAGCTGCGCGGTGTGTATGCCACCAACATCATCGTCGAGAACCGTCCAGGTGCAGGTGGCCAAATTGGCGTGTCGACCTTGAAAGCCGCAGCAGGCGACGGGGCTACCATGTTGTACACGCCAGCGTCCATGTTGACGGTGTACCCACACTCTTACTCCAAGCTGCCTTATTCCCAGGCGGATGTGGCGCCCATCAGCATTGGCCATGCCACTGACCACGCTTTCGTTGTCGGGCCAGCGGTACCCGCCGAAGTGACCAATTTGCGCCAGTATGTGGCTTGGGCCAAGGCCAATCCTGGCAAAGCCACGGTGGGTAATCCCGGTGCCGGTTCCATGCCGCATTTGCTGGCGGGACGTTTTGCGCAAATTGCTGACATTCAATCTTTGAATGTGCCTTTTGCAGGCTCCGGCCCAGGCGTGCCTCAGGTTTTGGGTGGCCAAATCACCTCCATGTCATCACCTCTCGGTGACTGGATTCAGCACCACGCGAATGGCCGTGCACGCATTTTGGCGACCTCGGGTCCGAACCGGTCCACTTTTGTCCCCAACGTGCCGACCTACAGAGAGCAGGGTTTTGACGAATTGGTCATGCGCGAGTGGTTTGGTTTCTTTTTGCCTGCCACCGCCCCTGCCGCCATCCGTGACCGGGCTTCGAACTTGCTGCGCGCTGCATTGAACCAGCCCGATGTGGCGGAAGCGGTGGCGCCTCTGGGTGTGCAAGTGACGCCCACCACCCAAGAGCAGTTTGCCGAGCGCCTGAGGGCCGACACCGAGTTTGCCGGCCGCTTGGTCAAGGCTTTGGGTTTCCGTGCTGACTCCTGATTCTGGACAGACGGGCGCCTGAAACTTTCAGGCCAATGGGGGCGCTTGTGTCAAGCGCCCCTTTTTTATGGTGCCGGGGTGTTGTGACCAGCCAGGGCGTCTGGCGTGCCTTGCCTTTGCAGTTGATCACGCGCTTTGTCGAGCCAGGTCTGCAAGGCTTGCAGTTGGTCTTTTTGACTGAATGAGCAACTTTCTTCGGTGAACAGGGCACCCGACTCCATGCGGTCGAGCAAGCCGTGGAGCACTTCGCCATAGCGGGGTGGCAAGGGCAGTTGGGCCGCCGCGAGGCGCCAAGCGCGTGTCAGATGGGCAGTGGATGCATCGCCCCGCTGGCATTGCAGCAGGGTTTGCGTCATGTTCTCCAGGGGGCTTGCAGCGTTGGTCATCATGGTGGGTCAGTGTGATGTCTGGGGATTTCGAGGTGACAATCATGCCCCATGAAAGCTCCATCAATGAAACCCATGCGCCTGGAAGACATCTTGTTCAGTCAGGGCTTTGGGACCCGCCGGGTCTGTGCAGGACTGATTCAACAGGGGCATGTGCAGGTCAACGGTGAAACCATTGTGGACGCGGGGCAATGGTTTGATTTGGAAGACCTGCGGTTTCAGGTTCAGGGTCAAGAGTGGCCTTTTGCGGCCCAGGCCTATGTGATGCTGAACAAGCCTGCAGGCACCGAGTGTTCTCAAAAGCCCTCGACCTGGCCCAGCATTTACACCTTGTTGCCCGCGCCATTGCGCCAGCGCCCCCAAAAAGCGGCGGTGCAGGGGGTGCAGGCGGTGGGCCGACTGGACCAGGACACCACGGGCCTGTTGTTGTTGACCGATGACGGCAAGTTCATCCACAAAATGAGCTCGCCCAAGCACCATGTGCCCAAGGTTTATGAAGTCACCACCAAGCACCCGGTGACTGCCGACATGGTGGCCCGCTTGTTGTCGGGGGTGGTGCTCGATGACGACCCTCGACCTGTGAAAGCTGCGGCTTGCGAAGCGGTCGGAGATTTGCACCTGAAACTCACCCTGACCGAAGGCAAGTACCACCAGGTCAAACGCATGTTGGCAGCGGTGGGCAACCGGGTGGAGGCTTTGCACCGTTCGCAGATCGGGGGGCTGGTGTTGAGCGACTTGGCGCCAGGGCAATGGCGCTGGTTGAGCGAGCAGGATTTGGCCCTGCTCAAGCCCTGAGGCGGTGCAAGAATTCGGTGATGGCTTGCGTGACCACCAAGGTTTGGTCTCGGTGGGGTGAGTGGCCACAAGCGGGCAGTTGCAGCCGCTGCGTCTGTGGCGCTTGGGCCGCGATGTCGTCGATTTGGGCCATCGAACCATAGGGGTCATCGACGCCCTGAATGGCCAACAAAGGCGCTTTGATGCGGGACAAGTCCTGCCGGATGTCAAATGAACGGAAGGCGTCACTGAGCCAGACATCGTTCCATTGCCAAAACGCGCAGTCGACGTCGGCGTGGTAGGGCGCCAAGCGAGCGCGCAGGGTGCCCTTTTCAAAAGCTTCGCGGGCCAAGGTGATGGCTTGCAGGGACAGGTCTTCGACCATGACATGCGGTGCCATGACGATGCAGGCATGCACGTCGACATGGGCCGCGTGCAGCAAGGCGATGGTGCCCCCGTCCGAGTGTCCCAACAGCACCGGTTTTTCAATGCCCAGTTGGCGCAGCAATTCGGGCAGAACCACCAGCGCTTCGCGGTGCATGTAGTCCGGCTGCAAGCGCCCCGATCTTTGGTGCCCTCGCTGCATGGCAGGGCCGCGCACGTCAGGCACCGGGTCCGATTGGCCGTAGCCTTGGCGCGAATAAACCAGGCCAGCACAGCCGAGTTGTTGGCACAAGGTGAGGGGCCAGTCACGCCACATGCGCACACTGCCCAAGCCTTCGTGCAAGAAGACCAAAGTGGGTGAAGACGGGTCAAGCGAAGCTGCAATCGACTGAGTCTCCAGCAGAACACCATGGACCGTGGTGGTTTGGGTGATGGGTTGCAGCATCGGAATTCTTTCAAAGAGAGCGTCGGATGGGGCGGATTTTGAAGGTTTTGGGTCACAGGTCGCCGATGCACCTGCAACACAGTCAAGCGTTTTCAGCTGTTAAGCTTTATGCCATGAAGTTGTTGATTGAGTCATTTTGGCGTGCCGGCGTCTATTGCCTCCATCCCCGTGTCATGGTCTTGTCGATCGCGCCTTTGGTGCTGATGGTGGCCTTGTCCTGGGTGCTGGGCTATTTGTATTGGGATGTGGCCATCACGCAAGTGCGCGCCTGGCTCGATGCATCGAGTGGTCTGGACACGGTTTGGCGCTGGTTGGAGGGCGTCGGACTGCCTGATTTGAAAACGGTCGTGGCGCCTTTGGCCGTTATTTTTTTGGTGACGCCGCTGGTGGTCGTGGTGTGTTTGTTGTTGGTGTCCTTGTTGATGACACCTGCACTCACCCGCATGGTTGCCCGCCGGCGTTTTGAAGGGCTTGCCCAGAAAAAAGGGGGCAGTTTTCTGGCCGGTCTGGGCTGGGCTTTGTGGTCCATGTTGTTGGCCTTGGGTGCGCTCTTGGTCACATTGCCCATGTGGTTGGTGCCACCCTTGGCCATGGTGTTGCCAGCGCTGATTTGGGGCTGGCTCACCTACCGCATCATGGCCTTTGATGTGTTGGCTGAGTTCGCCAGCGCGCCAGAGCGGCAGGCGCTGTTGTCGCGTCACCGCATGGGCTTTTTGGCCATGGGCGTGATCTCGGGTGTGATGGGGGCTGCGCCCAGTTTGGTCTGGGCTTCGGGCGCTTTGTTTGCCGCGGCTTTCGTGATTTTGGTGCCCTTGGCCATCTGGATTTACACCCTGGTGTTTGCTTTTGCGTCCTTGTGGTTTGCGCATTTTGCGTTGAGCGCTTTGCACGCCATGCGTCAAGAACCGCATGCCCCAGGGATGGACCCCTTGCAGCCAGCCAAGCCCGTTTCGCCCCACACGGACGCCCGATTGGCGGCGGCCACGGGGCCAGTGCAAGGTTTGGCGGGCAACCCCAAAAACGACGTGACGGATGTCGATCCGCGCGAGAGCCGTTGAATTGCTTTTATTCTTTTGAACACCATGACCCCTTCTTTTGGCCTGATCGTCATTGGCGACGAAATCATGTCTGGCAAGCGCCAGGACAAACACCTGCCCAAAGTCATCGAGTTGATGAGCGCCCGCGGCTTGAGCTTGAGTTGGGCCGAATACATTGGGGACTCACCCGAGCGCATCACGGCGACCCTGCAAAGGGCTTTTCGGTCGGCGGACGTGGTGTTCAGTTGCGGCGGTATTGGGGCCACACCGGACGACCATACCCGTCAATGTGCCGGACGTGCCCTGGGGGTGCCCTTGGTCCTGCATCCCGAAGCCAAGGCCTTGATTCAAGAGCGGATGCAGGACACGGCCAAAGAGCAGGGCGTGCCTTATGAGCCCGAGCGGCCAGACAACATCCATCGCCTCAATATGGGCGTGTTTCCTCAGGGTGCGACCATCATCCGCAACCCCTACAACAAGATCCCCGGTTTCAGTTGCCAAGGGCAGAGTCAGGGCGTGGTGCATTTTGTGCCGGGTTTTCCGGTCATGGCCTGGCCCATGATCGAATCGGTTCTGGATGCCCATTACAGCCAGTACTTTCTTCAAAATGCCTATGTTGAAAAGTCAGTGATCATCCTGGGCGCCATGGAAGCGACCCTGACCCCCTTGATGGAATCCATCGAGTCCGCGCATCCCGGTGTCAAAGTGTTCAGTTTGCCCAGCGTGGATCACCCGCAGTGGGGTCGGCACATCGAGCTGGGCGTCAAAGGGGCACCCGATGCGGCAGAAATGGCCTACCGCGATCTGCGACAAGGCCTGACGGCTTTTGCGCTGCAATATGGCCCCGAATTGGTGCGATGACGAAATATGCACTTAAATGGTGCAATAATGCACCATTTAAGTGATTTCTGAGAGGCTCGCGGCGGTGGGTGCTGGGCTCGCAGAGGCCTCTTGCTGGCCCTGCTTGAGGGGTGCTGTTCCGACAGGGTCTTTTTTACAAGGGCCAAGCCTGAACAGCGCCTGCTCAAGGCACAATCTCGGTCTGTTCGGGCGGGCTCCAATGTGTCAAGTTGGCACAGAAACTGCAAGACCTGTGCGTTAACTTTTCAATCCCTTTATATCCAGGAGAATTTGATGGCCAAGACCGTCGCAGATGTGATGAACATGGTGAAAGAAAACGAAGTCAAGTTCGTTGATTTCCGCTTCACCGATACCCGTGGCAAGTGGCAGCACATCACGGTGCCCGTGTCACAGTTTGACGAGAGCAAGTTCGAAGACGGTCAAGCCTTTGACGGTTCTTCCATCGCGGGTTGGAAAGGCATCGAAGCCTCTGACATGTTGTTGATCCCGGATGCCAGCAGCGCCATCATCGATCCTTTCTTTGAAGAAGTCACCTTGGTCTTGATCTGCGATGTGATCGAGCCCACCGACGGCAAGGCCTACGAGCGTGATCCCCGTTCGATCGCCAAACGCGCCGAAACCTACCTCAAGCAATCGGGCCTGGGCGACACCGCCTACTTCGGTCCCGAGCCAGAATTCTTCTTGTTTGACGAAGTGCGCTGGAGCACCGAGCCCAACAACACTTTCTATTCGATCGACGAAGCCGAAGCGCCCTGGAACAGCGGCTCCAAAATCGACGGCGGCAACAAGGGCCACCGCAACCGTGTCAAGGGCGGCTACTTCCCCGTGCCGCCCGTGGACAGCACGCACGACATGCGCAGCGAGATGTCCCTGATCCTCGAATCCGTGGGCATCCCGGTCGAAGTCCACCACCACGAAGTCGCTGGCGCTGGCCAGTGCGAAATCGGCACCAAGTTCTCCACTTTGGTGGAGCGCGCCGACTGGACCCTGCTGCAAAAGTACGTGATCCACAACGTGGCCAATGCCTACGGCAAAACTGCCACTTTCATGCCCAAGCCCTACGCGGGCGACAACGGCTCCGGCATGCACGT
>JACCDJ010757194.1_pt1 | contig 10833 bp, 8 predicted proteins | sample 7444481 | NCBI WGS metagenome assembly JACCDJ01 (sample SAMN15323435, study PRJNA562643) | freshwater metagenome | isolation source: river surface water | place: USA:Blue River Watershed | collected 2017-08-15 | reverse complement strand
TAAGAGAAACGTTTCCGCCACCCTCATTGATTGAGATACTTGCAGACTTGAGAATTGGAAGGCTTCTTTGTGTAGAAGTGTCAATGATTTCATTGACCTTGTAAGCTAATAAAGCTCTACCATCAGCAGAAGCACCACCACCAATAAGGATAGGAGCTTGAATGCTAATAGTCTCGGTAACACCACCAAGGTCCATAATTCTCGTCTTAGGAGAACCAGTCATCATGACCTTAGGTGAGGCTTCCATGCTGACGTTTCTTGTCACACTGTCAACAATATAAGATAGTGCAACTCCACTAGTATAGATGTAAACAGCTTTATAAATACCAAGGATATCGTTATTTAAAGGCATTTTATCGACTCACTTTCAAAAGAATTTTCTTTTGTTTTTTTGTTATATTTTACTTTCTTTTTAACAATGCTTATTTCCTTCAAACTAACTAAAAGTAAAAAGTCCGTTATTATTCATTGAAGCATCAGGTCTATTAATTCCTGTCCAAGAAGTATTTCTCCTTATGATTGAGGAAGTAAGTGGAACTTGTGCAACTTTGAATACAGGATAAGGAAATGTAGCTACTAAAGGACCAAATTCTAATCTTAAATTTTCTTGATACATCCAGCCACCATGAACATGTGACTCTAATTCAGCACCTTGTCTTAATACTTCTGTAACTTGACCACTCCATTTAGTTGACTGTACAGCGATAAGGCTAATTTGATCATATTGAGTAAAAGCTGCTCCTGCTCCCTCCCATCCCATTAAGAAAACTGGGGTGACAAGTTCATTATCAACATTTACTTCAATAGATGAAGTTGTTCTCATTGATGATTCTTTTCTTGAAGCATTACAATCTGCCCATGATAAAGCTCTCCCCATAATTTGAGTTGAGTCAAATGTGAAAACAGATGCATCATGACCATCAACCATACCAGTGAAAGAAATGGTTACCTTGACAGGTTGATTTTCATCAGCAGTAATTTTTAGTGAATTAATAATAACTGCATCAAGAGATATCAGCCTATTGTTATCAGTAGCATAATCATTTACTGTTGCAATTGTATGGGTAATAACGTGGTTTGTGTCGATTCTTAGGGCAGACATTGGCTTTGCTGCGTGTCTCAGTAATGTCATTGCAGCAGGTTCAATAACATTATTTCTATCAACCCTGAGTGGAAATGTTATAGAGCCTTCAAATTTTTTAGCTCCAATATTAAAAATGGCATAAGCTGGTCCGCCTTGAACGTAATTTTTTACATCGCTTTCTTGTGTTTGATTAATATCACAAGAATCAACAACTAAATAATCACCATTCACACATATGCTTTTGATTAATAAGCCAGTTGCAAGTTCAGCTCTTTTAAGAATGCCTGGAAACATTTACCACCTTGAATCCTTCACTTCAAAAAAGCTTTTGAAGCTAGATTGAATAACTCCATATGCTTCCCAAGTATATTTGTGTTTGCCAATTCTAGTAGGAGTCCATTGTTTATAATATTCTCCAGTTGTTCCTGTACCTTGAATGGTTTCAGAATTTCCAGACCCAGATGACACCCCAAAAGTAAATGTGTAACCAATTCCACCAGGCTCTGTCATAAAGAATCTCAATCCAGTAGTTGTGACAGCAGTACCTGATTCATCCTTAAGGTTAGCGTAAATTTTAAGTGTAGTGCCTGTCAGATATTCATTATTTTTCATATATCATTCCTAATTATTGTCAACAGTTGATGAAATTGGATTTAATATTGATATGTAACTATCCAATGTAGCTTTTTTTACTGGAGACGATTTTTCTTCAACAATATAGCCAGAAATAGAATACATACTATTTATTGAAGATTTAATAAATACCTTATTATCAATAGAAGCTTCTGATGTTATTTTTACTTCTATATTATGTAATTTCTCAATTTTTGATTCAATACTTGATAATGGCATAAGGTTTATTTCTTGAAATCATTTGTTTTCACTTACAAAAAAAGCTCAAGTTTCCTTGAGCTATAATTTGAAAATTTTGTTTGCACCATCATCCCATTGAATAGTTATGTCTCCACCATTTGGGACTAAAGGTAAATTTGAACCAGTATCAAAATACGCTATCAATTCTTTTGTTGAATCTTTGAATAAAACAAATTGAGTTACAGTAGTTCCAGCAACTCCGCTAAAAGTGATATCACTAGCGTCTGCAATGCCTGAAGAAGGAGTGAGGGTTGTAATAGCATTTGATATTGCAACTGTTCCACCAACACTAGAAGTGTATACATGATTAGCCAAATCAACTGTGTAAGAAGATGATAGTAAAATTACTTTGAAACTATCATTAACCCAGTCAATACTGCCTTTCAAAAATGAATTTCTAGCTGATGAATAAAGTGCGTTTGCCATTACAACCCCCTGTTAGATTATTCTTCTGTATCTGGAAGATCTAAACTTTCTCCATTAGATTCAATTAACACTACACTTTGTACAGCGTCGTTTGCATCCAGAGAGACAATTGTGTTAGCTTGAGTTGCCTTTGATTTGTTTCTTAGGCTGTCAAGATTACATCTCATAATCTTGCCTTTTGTTGTTAGGACAAGAATATCATCAGTATCTTGCATGGCCAAAGCTGAGACAATTTTTCCTGTCTTTTCTCTCTTGCTCTGGTTGATAGTTCTTTGACCCTTAACCGTTCTACCAGCTGTTGAACGATATTCAGATGCAGAGGTCTTCTTACCCTTGCCCAATTCAGTTACAACAAGAATTGAAGGATCCTGATCACTATCGATTGCCAAAACTGCTGCTATATTGTCATCATTTGAAAGAAGCATTGATCTGCTTCCTTGTCCATTCTTGCCAATACAACGTACAAGAGTTTCCTGATACCTAACTGCCATACCCATAGCAGTTACGAGCATAACATCTTTATTGCCATCAGTAGTCATTACAAAGGAAAGTTGATCACCTTCAGTTAGAGTAATCGCCTTCAATCCACGCTTCCTCAAACTTGTATTGTATTCACGGATCTCAGACCTCTTAATGAGACCCTTATTTGTTACCATGACAAAGTATCCATCAATATCAAGTGACTTTAAGGTAATTGTTGATGATACCAACTCACCTTCAACTAAATTCAAGAGATTATTTAGGTGCGTTCCTTTTGATGTTCTAGATGCGATAGGAATTTCATATCCTTTTTTCTTAAGCAAATTGCCTTGATTTGTAAAGAATAGGAATAAATCATGAGTAGAACCAGCAAAAATATCTGCTGCTTCATCTTCTTCTCGTGACTTAACGCCAATTACACCCTTGCCACCACGATTTTGTGCTCTGAAAGTATCTAATGGAACTCGCTTGATATATCCATCTTTTGTCAGAGAAACAATAATCTGCTCTTCTGCAATCAAGTCTTCAATGCTCATCTCATCAGCACTTGGAAGAAGCTCACATCTGCGATCATCTCCAATCTTTTCTGCTAAATCAAGTTGCTCTTTAGAAATAAGCTTGAGCATTTTTGTATCTGATGACAATTTATCGGTGAGCCAAACATTTCTCTTTGTAAGGCGATCATGTTCATCAGACATAGAATTAGTATCAAGCTTAGTAAGATTTCCTAAAGTAATCTTAAGAACTGCTTCTGCTTGCTCTTGGGATGATACAAATTCATTAGCAATCAAATTTTGAATTGCTATCTCACGATTGTCTGCTTCACGGATAAGCTTGATTACTTGATCAATCTTGGATGTAATACCGATAAGACCATCAAGAATATGAAGTCTACGATTATTCTTATCAAGCTCTGCATTGAATTTTCTTGTCAAAACTTCTTTACGATGATTGACAAATACTTCAACAAGTTTGAGCATAGGAACATTTTCAACTACTCTTTTGCCATCCATGAGAACGGTAGTGTTGACAGAAAAATTAGTCCTAAGGCTTGTGTGCTTGAGAAGAAGATTTAAGATGACATTTGAGTTAGCATTTTTACCAACCCAAACACGCACATCCATTCCCTTTTTGTTGGAAAGGTTCTTGAGGTTAGTAATGCCTTCAATCTTTTTAGACTCAACAAGGTCTTTGATTTCTCGACAAAAGCCTTCTGCGCTTCCGCCATATGGAAGAGCTACAACCTTGATGTATTGAGAATTCTTCTCTTGTTCAATTGAATAATAACCTTCAATTTGAACACTTCCACGTCCAGCTGTGAAGTAATTGCGGATACCTTGTGAACCAATGATTTTACATGGAACTGGAAAGTCTGGTCCTGGCATAATTTCCATGACTTCATCAACAGTTAGGTCATTATTTTGAATCCATGCATCAATAAGCTTTGCCACTTCACGATAATTGTGAGGTGCCATAGAAGTTGCCCAACCTACAGCAATTCCACTACAACCATTGATTATAAGATTTGGCACTAATGACGGAAGCACAGTAGGTTCCATCAATTCATCATTGTAGTTGGAAATATAATCAACTACATGATCTGACAATTCATTAACCATCTGATCGCCAACTACAGAAAATTTAGCTTCTGTGTAACGCATAGCAGCTGGTTTATCTTCAGGTGCAGGTGAACCAAAGTTACCCTGTGGAGTGATGAGCGGGTAGCGTAATGACCAATCTTGTGCCATACGGACAAGAGTTGGATAAACTACTGCTTCACCATGTGGGTGATAGTTACCTGATACGTCACCACAAATCTTTGCACACTTCTTTGTCTTACCAGTTGATCGCAGGTTAAGGTCATTCATTGCAACCAAAGTTCTGCGTTGAGATGGCTTTAGGCCATCTCTAGCATCTGGTAACGCACGATCTTCCATAACAGCAAAAGCATAATTAGTGAAGCGCTCATCGATAAGCTCTACAAAGTCTTTATCAATTACATGATCTGCAATGTTGTTTACCACAACATCTGCACTAGTATCTTTTGGTTTTCTTGCCATCAAATTTGCTCCAAACTTCTCTTTTCAGATTTCACAATAATATGCTCTTTTCTTGGGCCAACTTCACTACCCATTAATACAGATAACATATTTGAAGAAGATTCTAAATCTTCTACATTCACCCTAATGATTTGGCGATTTCCAATTTCCATGGTTGTTCTACCAAGTTCATCAGCATCCATTTCACCTAATCCCTTGAATCTGGTTACCTCTATTTTATCACCGTATTTCTTGCGATAAGTGTCCAGCTCTTCATTGGTATGGATGTAAAATTTCTGATTTTTTACATTGACACGATAAAGAGGTGGCTTAGCAATGTAAAGGTGTCCAGAGGTGATTAAAGGCCTCATAAAGCGATAGAAGAATGTCATCAACAAAGCAGCAATATGAGCGCCATCATCATCTGCGTCAGTCATAATGATAATCTTGCCATATCTGAGATCATTAAGGTTGAAGTCATCCTTAATTCCTGTACCTACTGCTGAGATAATTGCTGCAACTTCTTCATTTGCCATGAGCTTTGCATAATCATTCTTCTCAGGGTTGATAATTTTTCCACGAATAGGCATAACTGCTTGATATTCAGGGTCTCTTCCACCCTTGCAAGAACCAGCAGCAGAGTCTCCTTCAACGATATAAAGTTCAGTTGACATTGAATCTTCAGAGTTGCAGTCAGAAAGCTTCCCTGGTAGGGATCCTGAACGACCTAAGAATCCTTGACGCTTGATAGATTCAGATGCTCTCTTAGCTGCTGCTCTTGCTTTAGCTGCACGAAGAGCACGTTCTGCAATTGTCTTTACAACTGATGGGTTTTTTTCAAAGAATTCAGTTAATGCTTCAGAGAAAAGCTTATTAACCACACCTTCAATTTCTTGAGAACCTAACTTACCCTTAGTCTGTCCTTCAAATTGTGGTTGTGGAAGTCGTACAGAAACAATCGCTACAATGCCTTCTCGGATATCTTCACCAGTAAGATTAACATCCTTTTCTTTAAGGACGTTAGACGATCGTGCAAATTGATTTACGATTCTGGTGATACATGTTTTGAAGCCACTAAGATGAGTGCCACCATCAGAGGTATAAATATTATTTGCATAGGTATAGATTGTTTCATCATCTTCTTCACCATACTGAAAAGCGATCTGGACATTTACTTTGCCACTCTTGTTATCAAAGAAAAATGGCTTTTGAGGATATACATTTGAACGTGAGGATGCTAAATATGCGACATAATCAGCAATACCACCCTCAAAATAAAATTCTTCTTTAGCGTTTGTATGCTCATTCTTATAGCAAATCTTCAGTCCACCATTGAGATAAGCAGTTTCACGCAATCGACGTACAAGAACTGCTTCATCAAACTGAATATTTTTCCATGAGTGGTTGTACCAAGAATCGTATGCCTCAGAATAAATATTCTCATCATAGTTCATTGATTTGAAACATTCAGTAAAAATATTTAAATCTACAGATCCAGCAATAAGTAATTTACGCCATTTACCTGAACATTCTGCAAACTTCTCATCAATTTCAAAGTCATCAATAAGAACTTCACGGAATGCATCTTCAACAGCAAATTGTCCAAAAATATTATAGTCTGGAGAAAAAGTTATCTTGGTTCCAGTATTTGAAGATGTGCCTATTTCCTTTACACCAGAAACAGGAATTCCACGCTCAAAATTTAACAGATACTTCTTTTTTTCACGGCAAACTTCTACATCAAGGTTCAGAGAAAGAAAGTTTACACAAGAAGCACCAACACCGTGAAGGCCACCAGAAGCTTCATAACCAGATCCATCATCGCCAAATTTACCTCCAGCGTGAAGTTCAGTTAATACAATCTCAAGTGTAGACCGCTTCTTTGGATCTTCTTGTTTTACTGCTACAGGAATGCCACGACCATTATCAATAACGGTGAGGGTACGATTATCTTTGGAAACTATGACATCAATCTTAGAACAATGACCAGCCATATGCTCATCAACTGAATTGTCCAAAATCTCCCATACTAGGTGATGAAGACCTTTCTTACCAGTGTCACCAATGTACATAGCAGGACGTGTACGAACTGCTTCTTGACTCTCAAGAATTTGAATTGAGTCTTCATTATATTGACTAGCCATACTTCTCCGATCGAGCAAAAAAAATGCTGTGATTTTTTATATCACAGCATTATACCTATTTTATGGCCATTTGTCAAATTTATGGCATCAATCGATCAGTTATATTGTAGTAACCCAAATCATCAAGAATTTTAGCTATTTTCACCATATTTCTGTAGTTGTGAGATGCAATACCTGGCATTCCACCACCACCAGGACCACCAGCGCCTTGTTCTTTTGATTTATTCTTTGCAAATCCAAAGGACAAATACTTAATAGCATTATGCATTTTATCAAGAGTCACTGGTGGGTTCAATGATAATAGTGTTTTATTTTGTGGAAGTCTTTGCCATCTGGTGTTTTTAGTATTATCAATTTCATCATCAGAAGCTTCTTTATCTTCTAATCTTTTACCAGACTTTGCTTCATCAACACTACCGTCTTCATTACCACCATACATTTCCCAAACTTCATTTGCGATTTCTAATTCATCGCTTCCAAGATACTCCATGAGCATTTGTTCAATTTTAGCATCAGCAAGAATAAGGCCTAAATTTGTAAGTGGTTGTTTGATTATTTTTTCAGTAGGCCCAGGCATTGCAGTTGGTGCAGTGGGCATTGGAGGCGGAGCACCACCCATGCCTAAGTCTGGACCAAGCATTCCCATTGGTCCACCTGTTAATCCTGGAGGTGCAGCTACTTTTATAAATTTCATTATCTTACAGCATCTGAAATGGAGTCAGTGAAAAATTTGCCTCTACCTGGAGTTATAAAAACTTCATTAGTTTGTTGTGCATTTTGCATTGTAGCTTTTTCAGCTATTTCTTCATCAGTGTATTCTTTGTCATCTTCTTCATCTTCAATGTTCAAGATTTCCATCTTTCCCCATTTGTTTTGATTTGACTTTGCTACTCTATTGATGAGAACGCTTGGGCTCATTCCTCTTGCATCAAAATAATCATCTGAATTATCATCAGACCATGAATTGGAGGCACACATTGATTCTAATAATGCATCTGTCATATGGGCTTCAATAGTTTTATTATCTATTTTGGCTAATCTTCTTGAAGTAAATCTTTTGTTAATAATTGAAGCGGCTGTTGCTATAATGAGAGCTTGCTCTTCAATGTTATGAGCGTCTGGTGCTATTTCTTCTAAAAGTGTATGAAGTTGTGCCTCTAAATTTTGCATTTTTTATCTCTCTTGATAAATTGTTAATACTATATTTTTACCTTAGAATAATCAATACCTTTATAATATTAATCTTTTACGGTTTTATATTCTACTTTAAAGTTTAATCCTCTTACTTTTCCATTGGTTGTAATGTCAAAGTTTGAAAGACTTGAAGCAGGTGGTGTTTTTATTGCAATTCCAAAACTCTTGCTCTTTGCTATTGAATTTACACTAAGTTTTGCATTGCCTAAGTAAACTGCATTGTCATATCCAGACTCAAGTTTTTGCCAAAGATCAGGAGATGAGTTATACAATTCATTATTTTCTGTGTCTATCCACTGAATACTGTCAGTTCCTAAAATATATTCAGTTGTTTGAGTATTTGTAAGCTCTCTAGGCACAGGTAATTTTATTCTAAAGTTTTTGTTGATATTTGTTGTACCAGCTCCAACCTTAACTGAAAGTTGAGGAACTAATTCAGAATTTGCATTAAGATCGTCAGCTCTTATCCATGTATTTGATGATCCAATTGCAGATACTACATATATTCCATTTTGTGTGTTATTTGTTTGGTCTTTAAGTAAAACTCTGTCAAGCTTTTCAAGGGTTACGCCATCCAAAGAACTTGGCGGACTGATCAAATTGATGTTTGTAAATGAAGCAGCTCTAACATTTTCAAGATATGGTGTTCCGCTTACTTTAGCCCAATATAAATTAGATGAATCTAAAGTAGGTGTGCTTGCTTCATCAAATATCAATCCATAATATCCAGAAGCAGTATTGCCATTCAGAACAGACACTCTTTTATCAATAGAAAGCTGAGTTGATGATGATAAATCTGGATGTCTTGAGAGATAGAAGGTGACTAGTTCATCAAGAGAATAAATACCATTCTCTGTGTCTGTTGATTGATTCTTAACTAAAATTCTATCGCCAAGCTTAATACCACTGAAGAATGGATTAGATGTTAAACTAATATTGGCTGTAGTGCCAAAAGAACACGCAGTATAGTTTGTTATGAATGATCTTCTAAACCATTGAATAGGATCTGTTCCTAAGGATGTCAATGAAGGATCAAAATAAAGTTCATAGCTTATATTTCTATTTGTATCAGTGACAAAACAATTAGTTATGCTGAATTGCGTTACCCCAGAACCAGAATTGACTCTTGCTAAATTTGGATTTTCAGTTTTATTAATTCTAGCAACAATTTTATCTGCTGCAGTTGTTTGACCTAAGAAGAAAATCTTATCATTCTGTTGAGTTGAGTATCCATTAATTTCATCTGGTAGAATTGAAAGTGAAGAGAAGTTAGTATGCGCAATTCCTGAAACATTAATAGTGTATTCAGGTTGTAGTGTTTTCCAGAATTGAAGAGTTGTACCTAAGCTATAAGATGACATGTTATTAGGCAACAGCAATTCAAAAGTTTGATTATTAAATGCAACTCTTCCTAATGGTCTCAATTCTGCTGATGAGTCTAAGTCAGAAGCTCTAGTTAATGACAAAAGACTATTACTTACAACAGAATAAACACCATTTTCTGTCTTATCGGATTGAGATTTTACAAGTAATTTATCTCCAACAGATAATGTAACTCCATCAATAACAACAGTAGAGCCAGACCCAGGTAATATTCCCATAGGAGTGATTACACCTGTGTAGGTTATGTCATTGAAGTCAGTTATTACAGAAGTTGTTCCAGCAGCACAAATGAATTCTGTTCTAGTGCTATGGTCAATCCATGTTTTGTATGAAGTATCTCTGTCTGTGTTGATAGGATTGTAGTAGAGTGTAAATGTACCAACGCCTGCAGAATTATTTAAAAAAGCTTGGCTTGCAACAACAGTACTGCCAAAAGAGCTAGCATAAGATAGTGTTACAGCTTGATATTCAGATCTTTTATATGAATATACTTTCTGATCTCTTTTGCCAGCTTTATCGTGATTTACAAGTATATTTTTATCATTATAATAAGAACTGATCAAGTCTGTTTCAATAAATCTATCTTGGTAATCTGCAGTTGTCTTATTTGTCAAGACGATTACATTTTCATTTGCTGTAAGTGCAACACCAGAGAACCAGTTGTCATAAACTGTTCCTCCTGTAGCAACATTTCTAAGATAAATGTCACCAGTAAATATACCAATATCTTTTTTGCTTACTGGATCAATCAAGCTAGTATTATTGAATGTTGATGTTGTTGAAGAACCAGCAGATTTATAGTATCCGTCCTGTGAAATTCTTTCAGTAAAGAAATAATCTGAAGAAGAATCTGATGTTAATACATGAGTGACATTTTCAGCATAATTATTTCCTGTTTGAGAAATAAACCATGAACTTCTATCTCTATTTAATTTGATATCTGTGGTAGTAGCTGTTCCAATTCTGTTCACTACTTGGAAATATGTGTTGTCAGTTCTTGGAGTGTCAAAAGCCTTAGGTGATGAATTTTTTGCTATAGCTCTATCACGTAAAACAACATCAAAATTGAAATATCTATTTAATGTTTGCTTTGGTTCTTGGTTGTATTTAGGAATTGTTGAATCTAAATAAAGATAAGCATATAAAGTGCCAGTCCAAACACCAGCACCAATTTTGTTTAGTCTACCATTTTTAGCATCAACAGTGTATG
>JACCDJ011795537.1_pt1 | contig 10838 bp, 7 predicted proteins | sample 7444481 | NCBI WGS metagenome assembly JACCDJ01 (sample SAMN15323435, study PRJNA562643) | freshwater metagenome | isolation source: river surface water | place: USA:Blue River Watershed | collected 2017-08-15 | reverse complement strand
GTTTTTATCCAAAATGATATGGTGTAATTCTGATTATCAAAATCTCCATTGGTGGTTTCAATTTGAATAAAGTCATTCTGCCCATAAAAAGAAAATGAGGATTGGGCTTCATTGAACCTACTCATAGTAGGAGCTGCACCACTAATTGTCCCATGATTCGCATTCCCACTCTCATCATTGGCGTTGCCGTTGAAAGGATACCAAGCCACCAGTCCGTTGCTAGGAATCTGCGCCCATAGTGGGGTGTATAGAACATTCAAGAAAATCAATACAAAAAATACAAGTTTTTTCATGGGTTCGGATTTAAGTGGTTCAAAGATAATGGAGTAATTTGATACTTTATGTGAAATTTTTGGTTGTCGGATGGCGCTCATTCCAAAAGATCAATTCCCTTTGCTCATCAACATTAAAAACCTTTCGCGCAAATAGCGAATAGCGAACCATCGCTATCGCTACGCAAAGCCTGCGCAAAGTCAGCGTTATCTCCCGCATAAACCTGCATAATTTATGCGTTGACTTCCCCACTCATTCACCTGAAATTTTTAAAAATTTTTAGATCTCATCAAAGATGAAAAAACAAGCGGGGATGAATTTCAATACCCTTGTGGAAAATATCACTTCCACTCATGAGCATTTTCAAAATCAAGCGTTCAAAGCCATCAATCGCTCTCTGACGCTTCGCAACTGGATCATCGGCTGGTACATTGTGGAGTTTGAGCAGCGTGGTGAAAAAAGGGCTAAATACGGATCTAAATTATTGTCGCACTTGGCCAGTCAATTCAAGTCCATTAAAGGACTCGATGAGCGCTCACTGAGAAATTTCAGAACTTTATTCATTTGCTACCCGCAATTTTTTAAAATCATACAAGATGAAACTGAAAAAATAGGAAGTGCACCGTTTCTTTCGCACCTACTCCCGCATAAGGACACAATGGCAATTCGGGAGACAGTGTCCACCGAATTGGAAATCACGGGTATAAAATTGGATGCAAATCAATTAATACATCATTTATCCTACAGCCATTTGGAAACTCTATGCTCCATAGAAGATGAATATAAACGAACATTCTACGAGCTGCAATGCATTCAAGGTACTTGGAGCGTGAGGACGCTGAGAAGACAAATTCATAGTCTTTATTACGAAAGAATGGGTATGAGCCGAAAGCCGGATCTACTCAAAGAAATCACCAACGCTAAAATTTCAACCGAAACGGCTGAAAATGTTATCAAATCAGTTTATGCATTTGAATTTCTCAATTTGGACGCTCAAGACGCCGTAGAGGAAAATCAATTGGTAACCGCACTTCTCGACCACATCCAAAATTTCCTTTTGGAGATGGGCCATGGGTTTTGCTTGGAAGCCAGACAAAAGAAAATTCTCATCGGAGACGAGTACTTTTTCATTGATCTTGTTTTCTATCATCGCATCTTAAAATGTCATGTATTAGTAGAAGTAAAAATGGGGAAATTTGAACATTTTCAAACCGCTCAACTGAACACTTACCTCAACTACTACAAGCAAATGGTTAAACAGCAAAATGATCAACCGCCTGTGGGAATTTTGTTGGTTACCGATAAGAATCAAGCATTGGTAGAGTATGCTACCGCAGGGATGGACAACCAGCTCTTTGTCTCAAAATATTTGTTAGCACTTCCTCAAAAAGAAGAGCTAAAAACTTTTATTGAGAAAGAGTTACAAGCTTGGATGGAAAGAGAATAAAAGATCTCTGGGCTCGATAAAGAAGATAAATGCTCATGCCTGATCAACATTAAAAACCTCTCGCGCAGAGACGACAAGATAGCGCAAATAGCGAAGCCTCGCTACGGGGAGAGAATTTGTTTCGATTGTCCCCTCGGCTCCGCCGAGCATGTTCTATGCCGTGCATCGGCTCAGCCGATAAACGAAGTGAGTCTGTCCCGTGAGAAAAGAAGGAGAAGGAGAGCGCAAAATCTCCCCTCCTACTCGAACGCAGTGAGAGAAAGGAGGGGTGTCTCGGCTGAACCAAGACGGGGTGGTCTGTTCAGAGCGAGAAAGAGAAACAGCGCGTATAAAACGTAGCTTTCACCCCTTTTCCCGTCTCGGCTATGCCGATAAGCGAAGCGAACCTATCCCAATATCTATCTCCCCCCCGTATTGTAAACGGCCATCGCCACCACCCTACCAACGGCTTCCAAAACATACGGATCTATGTTACTGATATTGTCGTCTTGGGTGTGATGAAAACTACCAAACTCATAATTGCCCATTCCCATGGACAAAGTACTAGGACGCATATCAATGATATCGATGGATCGTACTCCGGCTTGATTCATGTATACATGATCGTCCGTAATACCGCCAGTTTCCTCATTTAAAAATAACTGACCGTATCCCATTTTTTGGGCATAAGCCCACACCCAATTCATCACATCCCCTGCCGCTTGCATTGAAGTACCTTCCTTATTGAAACGGGCATTCTTGCCTCCCACCATGTCCAATAAGATTCCGTATTGGGCGCGGTAACCCGGGATGTGCAAATTTTTGGCCCAATATTGCGAACCTAAACACCATGTCTTGTTGGATAAAGCCGGTGGCATATCTGACCATTCCGGAGCTCCTTGATCCTCATTGTCAAAAAACACTATATCCACTCCGACATTAGGCGTTGTATTTTGAAACAACCTCGCCAACTCCAATAACACTGCTACTCCACTGGCACCGTCATTGGCCCCATCAATAGCCCTCTTCTGAACAGTCTTGTCGGAATCCTTATCTGCTACCCAACGGCTATCCCAATGCGCCGCTAACATCACTCTCTCCTTTTTATCAGGTGAAAAAGAAGCCACGATATTCTGCACCGGAGTGGCATTGCCTTCCCAATCTGTCACTTTTGAATACTGCTCTGTCACTACAGCTCCCCTCCTCTTACACTCCTTTACCAACCAAGTATAGCAAGCAGCATGTCCTTTCGTCATCGGTACTCTTGGACCAAAAGACAACTGCTTTTTTAGATACATCATAGCGCTATCTTTTGAAAAAACGGGAGGAACTACCTCTGCCTTTTGAGGCTTTTGACCTTCCACATCGTTCTTTCCCTTGCCTTTTCCATTGGGTAAAAACTGAAGCAATGCCCACAATACCATCAATGCGAGCAAAATGATAGCGATTACTTTATTTCTTTTCATAACTCCATTCACCACCCTCTTTGGTGTCTTTTATGCCAATATTTCTTTTTGCAAAAACATCCCGCAACAAATCTGCCGTCGCGTAATCTTTCTTCTCCTTCAATGTCTTCCTCACTTCAAAAACCGCGTCCATCATCAAATCTGGAAGTTCAGTGGAAGCTGCCTCTTCCATGGGCTGTACACCCAATACCTCTATAAGAAACACTTCCATGATGCGTTTCAATTGTAACAAATTGTCCGCCGTCAAATCTAATTGTCCATTTTTACAACCATTGATCATGCGCACGGCTTCAAACAATTCTGCTACCAATACAGGGGTATTGAAATCATCCCCCATGGCCGCATAACATCGCTGTTCCAAGGCTTCTGTATCAGCGGTGCTGGATGCACTGGCCTTGCAGTCTGCTAGAGCTGAGTAGGCACCCATCATCCTTTCATAGCCTCGCTCTGCAGCATTCAAAGCGTCATTGCTAAAATCCAAAGTGGATCGATAATGGGCCTGCATCATGAAAAATCGTACCACTTGCGGGGTATATCCTTTTTCCAACAAAGGATGACTGCCTGCAAACAATTCATGAGGTAAAAAAGAATTGCCCAACGACTTAGACATCTTCTGACCATTCACCGTAAGCATATTGCTATGCATCCAATATCGAACAGGACCTTTTCCACAACAAGCGGTGTTTTGAGCAATTTCTGACTCGTGATGTGGAAATTTCAAATCCATACCACCACCATGAATATCAAACTGATCCCCCAAATATTTTGTGCTCATCGCGCTGCACTCCAAATGCCATCCCGGAAATCCCTCCCCCCAAGGAGAAGGCCAACGCATGATATGCTCTGGAGAAGCCTTTTTCCACAAAGCGAAATCAGCAAAGAATCTCTTCTCATCCTGCCCATCCAAAGTACGTGTATTCTCATACAACTCCTCTACATTTCTTCCACTCAACTCACCATAAGGATATTGCTTTCTGTAAGCTTGCACATCAAAATAAATACTACCATTGACCTCGTACGCGAAACCTTGATCCAATATCTTTTTGATCATCTCCATCTGCTCAATCATGTGTCCCGTTGCAGTGGGCTCAATGCTCGGTGAGTGGTTGTTGAACACCCGCATCACCGATCTAAAATCATCAGTGTATTTCTGTACAATCTCCATGGGTTCCAACTGCTCCAATCTGGCCTGCTCTCCAATCCTATCCACCCCTTCATCAAACTGCGAGGTGATGTGACCCACGTCTGTAATATTGCGCACATAGCGCACCTTATATCCCAGGTGCGTGAGATAACGAAACACTACGTCAAAAAACATAAATGTTCTGCAATTCCCCAAATGCACATTGGAATACACTGTAGGCCCACAAACATACAAACCCACATGCGGAGATTGAATCGGTTGAAACAGCTCTTTGTTTCGAGTAAGACTATTGTATATAAATAAATCCTTTGTCATATAAAACAACTAAATCTTCTTTTTAATCTCTTCTAACATTTTACTCACTAGCGCAGGGGTATCATACTCTGCCTTCCAATCCCAATCGCGTTGAGCCATGCTATCATCGATACTGGATGGCCACGAATCCGCAATGGCTTGTCTGAAATCGGGAGCATATTGGATGCTAAAAGATGGCAAATGCTTCTGAATCTCTGCGGTTAAAGAAGCTGGCGTAAAAGACATCCCGGCTAGATTATAGGCCCCTCCCACAGTCAAACGAGAGCGATCTGCTTGCATCAACTGCACAGTAGCCTGAATAGCGTCACTCATCATCATCATGGGCAATGCGGTATCTGCGGACAAGAAGCAAGTGTACCTTCCATCTTGCAGGGCTTTGTAAAATATGTCAACGGCATAATCCGTTGTTCCACCACCGGGGGCGCTCTTGTATCCAATCAATCCGGGATAACGAATACTGCGCACATCCACATGGTATTTTTGGTGATAATAATCACACCAACGCTCCCCAGCTAATTTACTGATACCATACACCGTATTGGGATCCATGACGGTATCTTGTGGCGTATTGAGTCGCGGAGTGGAGGGACCAAAAACCGCAATGGAACTGGGCCAATATACTTTGTTCAATATTCCCTCCTTGGCCATGTCTAGGACATAGAACAATCCGTTCATGTTCAACTCCCATGCAAAAGCTGGATTCCTCTCAGCCGTGGCCGACAACAAAGCTGCCAACAAATACACCTGTTGGATGTTGTGTTTTTTGACAACTTCGTACAAAGCTTCCTTATCCAAAATATTCAACACCTCGTATGGTCCTTCCAGCAAAACAGGATCCACTTCATTGGTCGCTTTTACATCCGAAGCCACCACTGCTTCCTTACCAAACTCTGCGCGTAATCGCTCCGTCAACTCAATACCAATTTGACCAGACGCTCCTATGATTAAAATGCTCTCGTTCATTGCGAATAAATCTTGCTCAAACTTACGACAGAACCATGAAATTAGGGTAATTTCCTCAACCAATCTGCCATTACCTCCAAGGTCTCTAAAGACAAGCTTTCTTCCAAAGTTCCATATTCAGACAAACGACCACTCTCCGTGTATTGAAAAAGGTGATTGTGATTACTCAAAATCATGATCTCGGTGTAGCGATGAGGGGGCAAGGCCTCATAAATGGCTCGGGTATTCATATTGGCATCTACCTGCAAATCTTTGTCTCCATTAAGGATCAAAACTGGACAATGCACTTTTTTCCAATCAGGCTTTGGATCATATTGAATAAAATACCTCATCCAAGGCGTATTGAAGGAAGCATTGTAGTAATCAAATAGCTCACTCCCTTCTAATTTACTATCCTCCCCAGAAGAGGGCAATTGATCGGGACTCACCACATTATCTTTGATGAACTGCGCTATGCGAACAGAATCATTTCCTTGGACAATATACTCCATGATACGCGTATTGAAATCGACGTCTTGTTGAGCGTCCTCCTTACTCTTACCGCTGCTCGTTGCAATGTCAAAACTTTGTTTTTGGAGCAATTCCAACCCCCTAATACCAGGGCCCGCCATGGAAACAATGCAAGACACATCTTGTCTATTGGCCGCCACCATAGCCGCCACCATACTGCCCTCACTGTGCCCCAATAAACCGATTCGATTGGGATCCAATTGAGGGTGAGATTTTAACTGAGAAAAAATCGCGGATGCATCTTCGGCAAAATCTCGAGACGTCGCTCCCTCAAACTCGCCTGACGACTCGCCTACGCCACGTTCATCATATCTAAATGTCGCCCATCCCAATTTTGCCAAAGTATCCGCTAAACTGGCAAAGGGTTGGTGACCCATGATGGTCTCATTTCTATCCTGCGGGCCACTTCCCGTGATCATCACCAAACACGGAAAAGGACCTTTGCCTTTGGGCAATGACAAGGTTCCGTGCAGTCTGATCTCTTCTCCTGTTGTAGTTTTTGACAACATCACCCTTTCCTCTGTTGGGTATTCAAATGGAGGGTGGGGTGTCTGGGGACGCTTGATCTTTGAAACACTCTCTAAAGCTGGAATATTTCGTTCATTGTTTTTGGAAAAATCTAAAGGCATACTCATGCCTCTTTGGGTCAGGACTCCTTTAAATTTTTGCTCCTGCTCCGTCCACTCCCCACGATACGAAGCCCCCAATTTTTTCGACTCCCATTGCCAAACACCTTTCTCTATACTCCAATTCTGCAAAGGAATCGCCTTGCTCGTTTGCTGCTTACTATACAACTCAAATGGACCCTCCTCTTCCTGCATACAATGAACCTCAAGCGGAAGAACATTTTCTCCCACTGTTAACCAGCCATACCACACCCCCTCCATTTTCTGTGCGATTGAACCATGAAAACACAAACAAAACAACGCATACAATTTCCATTTTTTCATTTGACAAAGATGCACTTTTCATCGCGTAAATTTGCAAGGTGAAGAACATCCAAAATATATCCATTGATGATTTTGATTATCCATTGACGGAAAATCATATTGCTAAGTATCCACTGGCCAACAGAAGTGATAGCCAACTATTGTATTATCATGAAGGAAAAATTGAACATAAAAAATTCAAAGACATCATAGATTTATTTTCCCCAGGAGATCTATGGGTAGTCAACAATACCAAAGTGATTCCTGCGCGAATTCACTTCCAAAAAAATACCGGTGCACAAATAGAAGTCTTTTGTTTAGAGCCCCTTGGAATGGACTACACCACCGCCTTAACTGCAAAAACAAATAATCAATGGCTATGCTTTGTGGGGGGTGCAAAGAAATGGAAGGAAGGTACACTTTCAAAACCCTATTCTTTGAATGGAGAGGACGGAGTAGTGGAGGTTACTTGCCTGGAGAAAAGGGAAGATGGATTTATCATTGATTGGAAATGGAGCGTCGGACAATTCAGTGAAATGCTTGATGCTTGCGGTGAACTGCCGATTCCACCCTATTTAAACAGAGATACAGAACCCGAGGACTATGAACGCTACCAAACTCTGTTTGCAAAACTAGCGGGGTCAGTAGCCGCTCCCACGGCCTCACTTCATTTTGATGAAAGCATCATCCAAAAAATTCAAGAAAAAAACGTGCAGCAAGCCACCTTAACGCTACATGTGGGCGCCGGCACCTTCAAGCCTGTAAGTGCTGCTCAGATTGGAGGACATGAAATGCACGCAGAGTACTTTGAAGTATCCCTTCCCTTTATTGCCGGCTGGATTGATAAATTAAAAAATAATCAACGCACCATCGTTGTGGGAACCACTGCCCTCAGAACTTTAGAAACCTTGTATTGGTTGGGCAATCAGAAATGTCAACCCGATACTCAACAGCTCTTTCATCTTGGCCAATGGGTGCCCTATGAAAATCAACCTGAAAACTCATTATTAGAAAACATTGAATGGTTGTACCAAAAAGCAACGAGCATGGGTCTCAGCTCAATCGCGGGTACCACCCAAATCATCATCGGTCCTGGCTATGAAATAAAATCGGCCGATGCCTTGGTGACCAATTTTCATCAACCCAAAAGCACGCTTCTTTTATTGGTGTATGCTGTGGTAGGGGAAGATTGGAAAAAGATATACCATGAGGCCTTGAGCTATCCCTATCGATTTTTGAGTTATGGTGATAGCTCTTGGCTACAAACAAAAAAGGCCTCACATTGAGGCCTTTTTAGTTTTTTTATCTCTACTATTCCTGAACAAATCTTCTATCATCGATATCCGCTGACTCTCTGTACGCACCGAAAATTCTTTGTGCCAAAGAGGATTTAGCTCCCAAGGATACACTCTTCTTCTCAGTAGCATAATTATCCAAAGATTGTGCTTCAACAACATCTGTTAATCTTTGAACTACATACACCCCCCCTTCACCAACAATCGGTTCAGAAACCTTATCCTTGGGGATACCTATGCAAGTACCCACCAAAGCAAACTCCTGCTCACTGATTCCTGCCTCAGGAATATTCACATTGCGTAAAGAAACATTTTCAGAACGCTTAACGGTTAAACCATTTGACCCTGCAATTTCTTGAAGACTAGCACCTTTCAATTTAGTGGCCCAAAGCTCACCTTTCTTCTCCTTGATGACCTTTATTTTCATCTGATCTTTTACATTCTCAAAAGATGGAACGCCACGCTCTCTGATTTCTGTAAGAACCGCCACCACGATGCTATTGTCTAACACCATTGGAGATGATACATCATTGATCTCTGCTTTGTAGGCCCAATTGACCAAAGCTTGGGCATTGCCATTGATTCCCATTACATTGCTAGCGTTAGGTGTGATCATTTTTGCAGATACCCCTCGCTGATTAGCATCCATGGCCTTTGCATTGCTTCTAAAAGAGGCTGTATCTTTTGAATTGATCGTAATCTCTTTTAATTTCCTAATAGCCACATCCTGAGTTCTTGGACTTGCTTCGATCGGTTGCTCCAATGCAGCTACATAGGTGTTCATCTGAGGAGCCTTTTTCTGCGTCACCTCTACCACATGATAGCCAAATTGAGTAGATATTACTTGTATTTCTCCCACCTTTCCATCAAAACAAGCTTTTTCAAATTCAGGAACCATCGCGCCCCTTCCAAACATTTTTAGATCTCCCCCCACATCCTTCGTTCCATCTGTTCCAAACAACTTGGCCATTTCTGCAAAATTCTTTTTCGCTTTCACCACACTAGCGATAGAGTCTGCTTTCATTTTCCCTTTTGGAGAAGAGTCCTTGATCAAAATGTGTCTTGCTCTAACACTATCCACCTCTGAAACTCGCTTAGCGATTTTCATCAACTTCACCATTCCTCCTTCTACCACAGGACCCACAACCGAATCAACTGGGGCAGACAGAATCATTGAATTAAAAGGTTCGCTGACACTACCCGACTTATATCTTGTACTTGCTCCTGCACTAGCGCTAGAAAATTCTTTAATGGCGGCGCTCAAATTGCTTTTGATCATGGCTGTATCTTCAGAGGAGGGAACCACATTCAACATCACGTAATCCACACTTCTACTCCTCTCTTGCTTATATTCTCTATCCGCCTTGTGCTTGTTGTAATAAGACTTGATATCGTCCTCAGAAACATTAACATCAGTATCAGGAATCTCAGCAAAAGATTTCGCAACGAAATCCACTGACACTCTATTATTGTTGGCTTTGAAGGCCCATTTTGCATCAATGGTGTTAGTATAAGCTCCCCACTTCACAAGGTTATCATACTTCTCCCTCTTTCTTTTGAAAATGAAGAAAGATTTCATCAAATCTACTTTCGCAGGATCTTGAGAGTCAAAATACTTTCTTACACGGTCACGATATGACATTGAGTCTACACCTTGATAAATGGTTTGTTTGATGTAGGGAGAAAGATATTTACCAAACATCATTTCCTCATACTCATTGTCAGAAACCTCGATGCCCAAAGCCTCTAAATCATCAGCATAAAGGCGCTCCTCCACAAGTTGATTCCAAGTGTCATTACTCAACCCCGACTCATTCTTTGAATAATCAAAAACCGCGCGTTGCTTGGCTATGGCTCTCTGCCATTCCTCATAGCTGACCTCTGAACCATCTATATCACCAAGGGCATCAGGACCACTGCCCATACCAGAATCTAAAGCGTTTTGAATAATAAATAACAAGAGGGCTCCACCTACTAGAACGAGTGCTAACCACCCCTGCCTTCTGATTTTCTCAATCATTGCCATAATTTCATCTTTTTAAAAGGTCTGCGAATATCGTAAAAAAAACGCGTTCTTTTACAATCGAGTCCTAAATTTTGAAAGTCAATCCCTTACTCCGCCTTTTGAAGACGAATTTTTTCAATTTTCTGATCCGAAACCTCCAAAATAGTGCAATTGAATGCGCCAATGGAAAGTCTATCCCCAGGCTCAGGTAAACTTTCTAGCTCTTGAAGAATCAATCCGCCCAAAGTATCGTAGCTCTCCTCGTCTTCGGGTAAATCCAAATGAAAAGAATCATTGATAAATTTTACCTCTTCTCGACCATTGAAAATATAAGAGCCGTCAGGTTGAGGATTTTGCACATCAGGATCTGTATCATGCTCGTCTTGTATCTCGCCCACAATCTCCTCGATTACATCTTCAAGAGTGGCCATCCCAGCCGTTCCTCCGAACTCATCTACTACAATAAAAACATGCCTTTTCTCTCGAATATTAAGACTCAATATTTCCTGCGC
>JACCDJ010023806.1_pt1 | contig 10842 bp, 8 predicted proteins | sample 7444481 | NCBI WGS metagenome assembly JACCDJ01 (sample SAMN15323435, study PRJNA562643) | freshwater metagenome | isolation source: river surface water | place: USA:Blue River Watershed | collected 2017-08-15 | reverse complement strand
CTGGGTGGGTCCAGAAGTGCAGGCAAGCAACCAGGAGAGCTGCGCCGATCACAAAACTGGATCGGCGGCACGCGGCCGGGCAACGCCGCTTTCGTGCCGCCACCGCCGGATCACGTGCCGGCTTTGATGGCCGATATGGAGCGCTTCATTCATGACGATGGGACAGAGTTACCGCCCATGGTGAGGGTGGCATTGATCCATGCACATTTCGAAAGCATCCCCCCCTTTCTGGACGGCAACGGGCGCACTGGCCGTCTGCTGATTGCCGCCCTGTTCGAGCACTGGGGATTGCTGGCCGAGCCGCTGATGTACCTGAGCGGCTATTTGAAGCAACACCAGGCCGAGTACAACCGTCGTCTGTCGGCCAACCGTCCGCCACCAATCACCACCTGGGGTCAAATTCATCGCTGAGTTTGACCCCTTGTTTTTTCTCCATGCGAATCAAGCAATTAGGCGCCTAGCCTGCGGAACATGAATCACCTGGCTGTTCGCCATATGCGCCCCTACAACCGGTCAAATGTCGCTGGTTTATCGCTGTTCTCGCTGTGACCCTTCGGTGAGACTTGATGCGAGTCAAGCACTGTGATTCTCAGGCACTCAAAAACCTTTGGTCCGTCTAACCCTCGTTGCGTGCCACCGCACAGAAGAAAAGACGTGCTTGCGCCATGCTTGAACGCCGATTCTCTACGGTCTATACAAGGGTCAAAGGACCACCATGTCAATCAATCGCATCAAGAGATGAGTTGTATGAAATACATCGCCTGCTTACTCGTGTATGTAGCTGGATGGCCTGTCTTTGCTGAGACTTACATCGGAGCCTCAATCAGCATCAACCAACCCGGCATGTATGGACGCATAGAAACTGGAAACTTCCCGCCACCCAGTGTCATCTACGCTGATCCTGTGGTTGTTGTGGCAACCCCCATATCAACTTATCAGCGACCGATATATTTGTATGTGCCGCCCGGACACCTGAGGGACTGGTCAAAACACTGTGGTGCCTACAGCGCATGTGGCCAACCCGTATATTTTGTGCAGGAAAATTGGGTGCGAGAGCAACATGAGCGCAATCAGGTCCATGAGTTTCAGGGCCCCAAAAACAAAGGTCGTGGACATCAAAAGCAACGTGGTGGTCAGGGTGACAAATAGTGATGTCGTAACTTCACAAATAAAGTACAACCAGATTCGCTGAATGGAGTGAGAGCTTATCAACTCAGGTTTTCGCCACTGTGTCCTCATCTGCGTTAAAGGGATGCGCACCAAAAAAGCGATGGAGGTTGTGTCCCCCATGTGGTCTTAATTTTTAGTTCCCTCGCAAATTGAGAGGATTACCCATCGTCGCACATTGACTTTAGGCGGGCATCGGCTGCAGTTGCTGGCGAAGCACGCGATGAAGGATCTTGCCGGTGGCGGTGCGCGGCATGTTGTGATCAGCCACGAATTCAAAGGCGGTGGGACACTTGAAGGCGGCTAGTCGTTCTCGGCACCAGTCGCGAAGTTCCTTCGCATCGGTTTGCTGCCCTTCATGGAGTACCACCACCGCCTGCACCGTCTCGCCCCATTTGTCATGTGGCACACCGATCACAGCGACATCACGCACCTTGGGGTGTGCGCCCAACACACCTTCGACCTCGGAAGGATAGACGTTTTCACCGCCGGTGATGATCATGTTGCTTTTGCGGTCTACCAGCCAGATGTAGCCGTCCGCATCGCGACGTGCCATGTCGCCTACCGAGCACCATTCACCGTCAAAGGCTTCGGTGGTCTTCTGAGGATTTTTCCAGTACCCGTCGAACACATAGGCGGTACGTGAGAACAGTTCGCCCACCTCGCCGTCAGGCACCTCGCGGCGCTGATCGTCAAGCAGGCGAATCGCGCCGCTCCCAGCCCATTCACGACCAACCGATCCCAGTTTCCTGATCTGCTCATCCGGCCGTAGCAACGTGACCCAGCCGGCCTCGGTCGATCCATACAGCTCGTAAAGTTTGCCGTTGCGAAAATGCTCCAGTATTGCGAGCTTAGTGTCCTTACGCGCCGGAGCCGAGGAAATCAGCAGCTTGCCCACACGGCTCACATCGTGACGTCGCTTCACATCGTCGGGCAATGCCAGCATCATGATGTAATGCGTCGGCACCAGCGACGTAAAGGTCACCTTTTCGCTGGCCAGGGTCGCCAGTAACGCTTCGGGATTGAAACTACGCCGGTCATCGATGATGCAGGTCGCGCCGAGGTGGATAAAGCTGTTGCTGAAATACAGAGAGTTGGCGTGGCAAAGCGGCATCACCAGCAGACCGATGTCATCCCGTGTAAAACCCATTTCGAGTGCTGTGGCCGTGGCGATGAGCGTGTTACCCCGATGCAGCCGAATAGCCCCCTTGGGGCGGCCCGTGGTGCCGGAGGTGTACATCAAGGCGCAGATGTCTCCTTCACCCACTGGCTCGAAAGACGCATCATCCGCAGCCTGTGTGATCAAGTCCTCGTAGGCGTGCCATCCAGCGGAGGGCGGGGCACTGGCATCCGGTAAAACCACATAGCGATTGGCTTTGACCGAAATATCCCCTCGGATGCTGTCCAGCGTTGAACAGAACTCGGGGCCGGCAATCACGGCAGCCACCTCGGCGTGATCAAGGATGTAGGTCATTTCGGGTGCGGTCAGCCTGAAGTTGAGAGGGACCACCACCAGACCGGCACGGGCCATGGCCACGTAAATCTCCATCCATTCAATGCGGTTGTAAGCCACCACACCGACACGGTCGCCCTTGGCGAGTCCAAGCTCACGCAGTGCAGCCGCTAGTCGCGTGGCGCGTTCATGCCACTCGGCCCAACTGAGGCTACGTTGCGAGTCGCGCGTGGCGAGTTGATTGGGGCTCAGTCGTGCGTGGGTCGCCACAGCGTCGGCAATTGTGGGCAGGTCAATCATGGCGCGGTTCCAGTCGGGTGTCGTCGGGTGTTGTTAGGTGCGGTCAGGGGCAGTCAGTGGCAGTCAGTGGCAGGTTGGGCATGGATCAGGCATCGGATGGAAATTATCGTATTCTGAATTCAGAGTTCAATTATAATAGCCGAACCGACCCATGTGTGTACAGGAGTCCCATGACGCCCCCCCCCATCACTGAGCAATCCGGCGCTGCCGTGATTGCGCGTTTCCTCAAGCAGCGCGGTGTCAGCCGCGTTTACGGCCTCTGCGGCGGGCACATCATGCCGATATGGATGCGGCTGGATGCTGAGGGGATACGAATCATCGATGTACGCGACGAGCGCGCTGCCGTCTACATGGCGCATGCCGACGCACAGCTCAGCGGCACGCTGGGTGTGGCACTGGTCACCGCGGGTCCCGGCGTGACCAATGCGATGACTGGCATCGCCAATGCACATGTGGCGCGCGCGCCAGTGCTGGTGCTGTCGGGCCTGCCACCCACGGCGCAGGAAAACCGTGGCGCTCTGCAGGACATCGTACATACCGATTTGGTTCGTGGCATCACGCGGTATGCGCGCACCGTGCGTCATCCGGCGCTGATTCCGCAGGAACTCGCCGAGGCCACAGCCCGCGCACAAGGTGAGGGCGGTGAAGCCGGGCCGGTCTATCTGGACTTTCCGGTCGATACGCTGCGCGCAGAAGTTCCGCGTGCCGTGCAGTTGCCCGAGCTGTTCGACAGTCGCACATCGCTCGCACCACCGCCGCACCCTGCGCAGGTGCAATCCGCGATCGACCTGCTGTGGGCGGCGCGTCGGCCCTTGTTCATCTCGGGACGCGGCGCACAAGGTGCCGGGCCAGTACTGGCTAGCTTGCTGTCGCGCCTTGGCGCGGCTTATCTGGATACCGGAGAGAGTCGTGGTCTGGTCCCCGATGAACACCCCAGTGTGGTGGCTGCCATGCGTGGTACCGTCATGGGACAAGCCGATCTGGTGGTGACCATCGGACGTCGGCTCGATTTCCAACTGGCCTATGGATCTCCCGCGGTGTTTGGTGACGCGAAGTTCCTTCGAATCGCGGATTGCGCTGCCGAACTGCGCGATAACCGTCGCGGTGACCTAGGCATGTTGTGCGATCCCACGCTTGCACTCCAGGCGATTCTTGAGGCCGCGCCTGTCCATGCGCCCTCGACCGATGTCAGCTGGGCTCAAGGTTTGCGCGAGCAGCATCTCAAGCGATCCGAAAAGCTTGCTTCGGGCATGCGCGTTGCGCCTCCCGGCTCGGACGGTCGCATGCACCCCAACCGCGCACTGGCCGCTCTGCGCGATGCCTTGCCCGCTGATGCTATCGTGGTCGCCGACGGTGGCGACTTTCTGAGCTTTGCACGTGTTGGATTGCCTGCAGCTACCTACCTCGACCCAGGTTCGCTGGGTTGCATCGGCATCGGGACAGCATTTGGTATCGCCGCGAGTCTGGTGCATCCAAATCGCACCGTGGTGGTGGCAACCGGGGATGGTGCCTTTGGCTTCAACGCAATGGAGATCGACACAGCAGTTCGACATCGCGTCCCCATCCTGATCCTCGTTGCCAACAACGGATCGTGGGCCATTGAGGTTCGCGACCAGCAGGAAACCCACGGCAAGGTGGTCCGCACTCATCTACAGTTTGCGGATCACGCCGCAATGGCACGAGCCTTTGGGTTGTACGGCGAGCGTGTCGAGGAGGCCGATCAACTGCCGGACGCGATCACTCGCGCCCTGGCTGAACTTGCCAAAGGCCGCCCGGCCTTACTCGACGTGGTGGTCACGCCCGAGGCTGCATCGTCGGATGCGAAATCGGGCCTTGCCTGGGTGCCCGACCTGCAACCTCTTGGCGCCTGGGACGAGGCCGAGCGAAAGTGGCGTGCGACGTAGGTCTGGTTGGATCTTCGATTACGATCGCATCATGAAAGCATTGCAGTTTTCGCCCTCCCTGGTCGAGCAGGTCCACAAGGCCATCTTGTCCGACATTGTTGCGGGCAAGCTGCCTTCAGGCGGACGAATCATCCAAGAGCAGATTGCGCAGGAACTGGGCGTCTCGCGACAGCCGGTGCAGCAGGCGCTGACGTTGCTCCGCAAGGAAGGTGTGCTGCAGGATGCGCCAGGGCGCGGACTTATGGTCGCGCCATTGGATCTGGAACATGTGCGCAATATGTACGATGTTCGAGCCGTCATCGAAGGCCTGGCGTTTCGAAAAGCTGCTGAAAACCCCGATCGGCTTGCCCCCGACAAGGCTGCATCTCTGATTCGTGCCGGTCGTAAGGCCGCCAGCAGTGGTTCAGTCGGCGCAATGATCGCGGCGGATATGGCGTTTCACAATTACATTTATGCGCTGTCTGGAAACCCCCTGGTGGTGCCGACGATGGAAACGCACTGGACCCAGGCGCAGCGTGTGATGGGTCAAGTGCTGCTTCGCGAGCACAAGCCGCGCGACATTTGGAACCAGCACGAAGCCTTGCTTGACGCAGTAACTTCGGGCAAGGCGGCGCTTGCCGAGCGCCTGGCCCGTCAACACATCACCGAAGCCGCTGACTTTATGATAGAGCGGCTACAGACCGAGGCGTAACTTGCGTCAACGGTGAATGACGCGATGTGAACCTTCGGTGTGCATCGCAGGTAACGTCAGAACCCGTGAGCATGCGAACGATGTGGTCGAGTCACTGAACCGGCTGCAGCCCACTGTGTGGAACTGCTGTCACGGTAACAACTACGGTAGGACCATGAACGCATTTGAATTCGACACCCAATTTCGCGAGCGCTTGAATGCGTTGGCCACCTCCAACTTGAGTGATGCCCTGGATCGCTTAGGCATTGCCCATTGTGCTGTCGCTGGCATCACGCCTCGTTGGGGGCGAACCAAAGTGGTGGGGCGAGCTGTCACCATCAAAATGACTGCTGCCGGGGCTGTCCCTGCGCGAGCCCACTTGGGCGTTGATGCCATCGCCAACAGCAAACCCGGTGATGTCATCGTGATCGACAACCGAGGCGATCTGCACAACAACTGCTGGGGTGAAATTCTGGCCCTGGGCGCCCAGCTTCAAGGTGTTTCAGGGGTGGTGGTGGATGGCGCCGCACGGGACGTCGATGCCTGTGAGGCTTTCGGTTTCCCGGTGCACGCGCGTGGAACTGTGCCAATGACGGCACGCGGTCGGATTGTTCAGGAAGACTGGAATGTGCCGGTTCGGGTTGGCGATGCCGCCGTTCGACCGGGCGATGTGATCGTGGCTGATATCAACGGTGTGGTGGTAATTCCCATCGAGCGTTTGCCCGACGTGGTGTCTTCGGCCGAAGAGATCATGGCCAAGGAAAACGCCATGTTGGAGGCCATGAGGAAAGGGGAGTCCATTCAAGCAGTGGACCGCCGCTTCAACTATGAAACGATGCTTCGCGCTCCCAGTTCAGACAAGAACAACCCCTAACCCCATACCCGCCTCCACCGCTTCAGAAGCGAAAAAAAGGCGGGTGGGTCCAGGACCTCAGTCGGGGCAGCCCAATTGATCAGCCAAGTCAGTCAGGCTTTGGGCGTGTATGTCGTTGCCTGCCTGGGGTGAAACGTCCTTGGGGCGGGCGTTGCCAAATTCCAGCGGACGCTCGATGTAGGCAGTGTGAAGACCGCACTGCCGTGCTGCAGCCAGATCGTCGTGGTGGGCGGCCACCAGCATGACCTCTTCAGGTTTCACACCAAACACGTTCGCGACACCCAGGTAGGTGGCCGGGTCGGGCTTGTAGGCGCGAAAGACCTCGGCGCTCAGCAAACAATCCCAGGCCAGGGAGCCGTTTTTTGCAAGATGCGTCAGCAGAGCCAAATTTCCGTTGGACAAACTGCAGGTGGTGAAGCGTTGTCTGAGTCGTTGCAGGCCACGTGCGCTGTCGTCCCAGGGGCGCAGGCGGTGCCAAGCCAGGTTGAGATGCTGACGCTGGGATTCGCTCAGGTCTTGCAAGCCAAAGTCCGGCAGGATGCGGTCCAGGATCATGCGGTGCAAATCGTCGATGCGCGTCCAACCGAGCTCGCCGGAACGCACCCGTTGCATGGCTGGTTGATAGCCTGCGCGCCAGGCCAGGGCGAATGCATCGGCATCGATTTCTGGCGCCACGGCCTGAATCTCCCGCTGGATGCTGCCATGCCAGTCCACCACAGTGCCAAAGACATCGAACGCCAGCACCTTGACTTGAGAACTGAGCGGGTGGGAGGTGGACATGGGGTTTCCTTCAAATAGGGAGCCGCAATCGTCAGTCGTCCTGCGAAAGGATGCGGGGCGTGTTCTCTTGAAATTTAATGCGACTGTAAAAGTTGACTCAGTGCTTGTGTGTGCTGTGGTCGTGCGACGCAGTGGGTGGTTTGCCGGACAACGTCCGAGCAACCTGCACAGTCCCCCGCATGCCTGCCTCATAGTGTCCGGGCACCAAGCAGGCCATCTCCAACACCACCTCGTGGGGGAAGTGAACCACCAACTCACCGCTTTCACCCGCTTTCAGTTCGATCGAGACGCCACTGGCGTGCGCATGGTGATCGTTGCCGCCCTTTTTCATGGCCTCGGCGTGTTCGCGGATGTCGCTGCTGGTGCCTAGCACCAACTCATGAGGCACCCGGCCTTCATTGCGGACCACGAAGCGTATCGTTTCACCTGCCAGGATTTGCAAGGTGTCGGGGGTGAAGCGCATCGTGTCATTCATCCGAATCTCAACACTTCGGCTGACGATCATGCTGGTCAAACCGGTCGAAGCGCTGTGGTGTGATGGGTCTTCCGCTGCGCTGCTGCTGTGGGCGTGGGTTCCGAGGTACTCGGGATGTCGTTCCAGCCATTGCCAGGCTCCATAGCTGCTCAAGCTGACCAGAATGCCACCGATCACGGTGTAATACGTGCTGCTGCGTTGCCACCGAAACGCCCCATTGAGAGCCATGGCCAGCACCGAAATCAAAAAGCCCAGCGGCACTACCCACGAACTGCGAGCAGGTGAATCGGGAAAATGCTGCAACCCGCCGGTGAAAAAGCCCAGTCCTATAGACAGCAAAGCACCCAAGACCAGGGTATGGAAGAGGTTGGTCGGTGGTTCGTCGGAGGCATCCGACAGCCGATGCTCCATCGTGGCGCCCACCACAAAGAGCAGAACACCGACTGCGGCTGTCCACAGCGAGCGTTCACCGCTGAAAAAACCGTGGTTGACGGCGCCGGAGATGAAGCTGATGCCACTGTATTTCAGCAGCATCGCGCCGTGATGAAGTTGGAAACGGGGGCTCATGCGGTTGTGGGTGGGCAGAAAAAAGTCAGTGGATATGAAAAATTGATGCTTGCAGGTTTCATTGTCAATTTCTATTCGCTAATTTGCAATGCAAAAAGCAAAGAACCGGCATCTTGCGTATGGGCTTTCGCTGAAACCCGGCAGCATCATGGAGTAGGCTTGGCGGATGATCTTCGGTTGACTGTGCCAGCGCAAGGAAATGCAGGATTTCATGCGATGATCCAATGGATAAGGCTAGGCACTGGATATGGCCCCAAATTTGCGACAATTTTGATTGTCACCGCCACAACGAGATCTCCTGACCTTACGCCCCCATGCTTGCTGTCACTTCCCGAATGAGCTTGTTACGCCAGACCTTTCGCTTGGCCAAGTTAGAGCTTCTATTGGTTTTTTCACAAACCAAATGGTTGGTGACGGTTTGTGTTGTCGGCATGATCCCGGCTCTCTACTTGCTGATTTACCTCTCCAGCATGTGGGACCCTGCTTCGCACACCCGTTACTTGCGGGTCGGGCTTGTCAACCAGGACAAAGGGTATACCTACCGAGATCAGATGGTTGAAATGGGGGGTGAGTTGGTCTCCCACTTGCTGCGCAAAGCTGACCTGGGCTATTTTCCACTGGCCAATCCTGAGATGGCTCGCGATCTCGTCCGGTCGGGTGAACTGGCTTTTGCTGTCATCATCCCGCCGGATTTTTCCGCATTGGCTCTGCCGGCTCGAATGGCCGATGAGGGACGCCTGGAGGTCTATGCCTCTGCTGGAAACAACTATCAAACCTACTTGATTGCCAAAAAATATGCAGAGGAGTTGGACGCCGAGTTGAATCAACGGCTGAATGAACAGCGCTGGAAGTTTGTGTTGACTTCTTCATTGGCCAGCAATGATTTGATCGAACTCAAATCTGCAATGACGCAGCTACAAAACGGAACACAGGAGCTCAACACAGGACTGCAAGCCATCCATCGAAACAGCGGACGTATCACGCAAGGCGTTTCCCAGATGGGCGATGAGGTGAACAAGCTGATCACCGGCAGTCAGCAAGTAGGGCAATTTCTCAGAGGCATAGAAACCGCCCTGCCACCTCCCGAGGACGTCCGTCGACTGCGTATCGGGGCGGAAGAGTTGGCTGCTGCCCATCATGAAGTCGACAAGGCCTTGGGCAATTTGCATGCGGGCAGTGTGCGCTTGACGCAAGGCGTTGAGCAATTTAAACAGAATCAGCCGAACGTTCCGTTTTTCTCCTCCAGCCTTCTTGAAGCATTGGATCCTCTTCAAACCGGACTGGTCGATTTGAAAGAGGGTCTTTTCAAGGTGCAATCGGGGCACAAGCAACTCACGAGTGGGTCAGAGTCCATGCGTGAATCGGTCAAAACATTGGCGTTTGGTGTGCGAGATTTGCGATCGGGGGTTCGCCAGGTGGTTGGCAAGTTGCCCGAGAACGCGCAACTGATTCAATTGGGGCAAAGCGCGACAGACCTGGCCTTGGCTCAAGCGCAATTGGACCAGGGGCTGCGAAAAGTCAGCGATGGCGGGGTGTTTCTTCAATCCTCGACACAACTGCTGCTCAACAGAATGCCCACACAGGTCAACCTGATTGATGGTAGCCCTGAAGGGCTGGCGCATTCGGTGATTTCTGAATTGAGAGTGGTGTCGCCAGTCAGCCATCTGGGGGCCGCCATGGTACCCAATGTCATACCGGTGGCCATGTGGTTGGGGGCTGGACTTTCTGTATTTTTGATCAGGGGTCGACATATCGCTCTGGTGGCTCGGCGCTACAGCGACGGGGCCAAGCTGTTGGGGAAAGCGGTGGTTCCACTGTGCATGGTAGGCTTGCAGTCAGTGTTGTCGATGGGGGTGCTGAGGTTGTGGTTTGAGATTCAGGTGGATCACCTGCTGGCCTGGGTAAGCCTGATGGCCTGTACCAGCATGGCCTTCGTCTTTGTACTTCTTCTGTTCATTCGGCTGGCTGGCGATATGGGAAAAGCGTTGGCGATGTTGTTGCTTGCCTTGCAAATCTCCGCCTCGGGGGGCGTTGTGCCCATTGAACTCAGCAGCGAATTTTTCTCAGTCCTCAGTCCATGGCTGCCCATGACCTGGGTGGTACAAGGGCTCAAGGCTGCCATGTTCGATGCCTATGCTGGAGATTGGATCAAGCCACTGAGCTTGACACTGCTGCTCACCACTGTCTGTGCACTGATCACCATGAAAATAAGCCGGTGGCAGTATTGCCGCGCAAGCCGCTTGCGGCTCTCACTGGATGTATAGGTACATCGCAGCAGCTTTTACAGTCAGTCGAGTCGCTCAGCCGGGCAAGGTTGCCACAAGATTGCGATCAAAGATCGATATCGTCCAGACCCGACAGATCCGACAGACCCGCAAGGTCTTCCGACTCCAGCCAGCCCGATAAGCCTTGCTGCAACATAGAACCGGCCACCACACCCAACGCTGTGCTGGCGATGAGGCCGGGATTCAAGAACTGTTGCGAGGGTGTTGCGCCAGCCGAAGGGGGCGGTGACTGATCCTTGGCGCTTGAGTTCGACAGCCGATCCAGCGCACGCTGCGCAATCAACAAACGCTGCACCAAGATATACAAGGCGTCGGGCTGACGCGTGCAGGCTTGCACAATCAAGGCTTCTGCCACAGGGTCTTTGTG